>JACDJC010000225.1_pt1 | contig 73343 bp, 54 predicted proteins | sample 7454191 | NCBI WGS metagenome assembly JACDJC01 (sample SAMN14253291, study PRJNA609438) | sludge metagenome | isolation source: sludge after 25d culture with pyrite and EDTA | collected 2018-12-20 | reverse complement strand
TTCATCATTTCCGCCGACGGCTACATCCTCACCAATCATCATGTCGTCGACAAGGCCGATGAAATCTACGTCACGCTGACCGACAAGCGCGAACTGCGCGGCAAGCTGATCGGCTCCGATCGCCGTACCGACGTGGCGCTGGTCAAGGTCGAGGCCAATCATCTGCCGTTCATGACGATCGGCGATTCGGACCGTCTGCGCGTGGGTGAATGGGTGCTGGCGATCGGTTCGCCGTTCGGACTCGACAACACCGTCACCGCCGGGATCGTCTCGGCCAAGAGCCGCGACACCGGAGACTATCTGCCGTTCATCCAGACCGACGTCGCCGTCAACCCGGGCAATTCCGGCGGGCCGCTGATCAATCTGGCCGGGGAAGTGGTCGGAATCAATTCGCAGATCTACAGCCGGACCGGCGGTTTCATGGGCATCTCGTTCGCCATTCCGATCGACGAGGTCATGCGGGTGGTGGAGCAGTTGCGCACGACCGGCCGCGTGGTGCGCGGGCGCATCGGTGTGGCCATCTCCGACGTGACCCGCGACGTGGCCGGTCCGCTCGGACTGGAGCGTCCCGAGGGCGCACTCGTGCGCAGTGTCGAGCAGGGCGGTCCAGCGGACAAGGCCGGACTCGAAGTCGGTGACATCATCCTCACCTACCGCGGTACCGCGATCGGGCGCTCGAGCGACCTGCCGCGTCTGGTCGGAGCGACCCGTCCGGATACGCGCGTGCCGGTCGAGGTCTGGCGCCGTGGTCAGAAGAAACGCTTTCATGTGACCGTGGGCGAACTCGAACCGGAAGCCGCGGCCGGCGCCGGCGATGGCGCCGCCGCCGAGCCCGGGCAGCGGGCGCTGTCGGTCGACGTGCTCGGACTGGCGGTATCGGATCTGTCCCGTTCGCAGCGCGAGCAGTTGCGCGTGCGTGGCGGAGTCGTCGTCGAGACGGCCGAAGGACCCGCGGCACGCGCCGGCATCCGCGAGGGCGATATCCTGCTGTCGCTGAACAACCAGGAGATCACCAGCGCAAGCCAGTTCGCCGGGATCGTCGCGTCACTCGATCCGGCCCGTACGGCGGTCGTGCTGGTCCGGCGCGGCGATGCGGCGCAATTCGTCCCGCTTCGTCCGGAGGCGCGCCGGCAACGCTGACGACACGAGCGGCGGATCCGGCGTCAGGACGGATGCGGCGACACCCGGCGCATCCCGTCGCCGGGCCGTTCGGTCGTCGAACTCCTTTTTTCGACCGCTCGCCGGGTGCTTTCAGCGGCAGGCCCGTTACCGGTATCCTGATTCACATCGATGCAGCAGCAAATCCGTAATTTTTCCATCATTGCCCATATCGATCATGGCAAGTCGACGCTTGCCGATCGCCTGATCCAGCGCTGCGGTGGCCTGAGCGAGCGCGAGATGGACAAGCAGGTGCTCGATTCGATGGCGCTCGAACGCGAGCGCGGTATCACGATCAAGGCGCAGACGGCCGCACTGGAATACCGGGCGCGTGATGGCCGGCAATATCAGCTCAATCTCATCGACACGCCCGGGCACGTCGATTTTTCCTACGAGGTGAGCCGCTCGCTGTCGGCGTGCGAAGGTGCGCTGCTGGTCGTCGATGCGTCGCAGGGTGTCGAAGCACAGACGGTGGCCAACTGCTATACGGCGATCGATCTCGGTGTCGAGGTCGTTCCGGTGCTGAACAAGATCGACCTGCCGCAGGCCGATCCCGACGCCGCGGCGGCCGAGATCGAGGACGTCATCGGCATCGATGCCACGGATGCGATTCCGGCCAGCGCCAAGACCGGCGAGGGCATCGACGAGATCCTGGAGGCCATCGTCGCCCGCATGCCGCCGCCGCGCGGCAATCCGGACGCACCGTTGCAGGCGCTGATCATCGATTCGTGGTTCGACAACTATGTCGGCGTCGTGATGCTCGTGCGCGTGTTCAACGGCGTGCTGCGCGCGCGCGACCGGATCCGCCTGATGGCGACCGGTGCGATGCACTCCTGCGAGCAGCTGGGTGTGTTCACGCCGAAGGCGCGTGCCTGCGACCGTCTGGCCACCGGCATGGTCGGATACGTGATCACCGGCATCAAGGAACTGAAGTCGGCCAGGGTGGGCGATACGATCACCCTGGCCGGGGAACCGGCCGAGGCGCCATTGCCGGGCTTTCGCGAGATCAAGCCTTCGGTCTTCGCCGGTCTCTATCCGGTCGAGACGAACCAGTACGAAGCGATGCGCGAAGCACTCGAGAAGCTGCAGCTGAACGATGCGTCGCTGCACTTCGAGCCCGAAGTCTCGCAGGCGCTGGGTTTCGGTTTCCGTTGCGGCTTTCTCGGCCTGCTGCACATGGACATCGTGCAGGAGCGGCTGGAACGCGAATTCGACATGGACCTGATCACGACGGCGCCAACCGTCGTCTACGAGGTCCTGTTGAAGGATGGCGAGATCCTGCGCGTCGAGAATCCGTCGAAAATGCCCGATCCGGCAAGGATCGAGCAGATCCGCGAGCCCATCGTCACGGTGACGATCTTCACGCCGCAGGAATACGTCGGTTCGGTGATGACGCTGTGCACGGGCAAGCGCGGCATCCAGCGCAATCTCGGCTACCACGGGCGCCAGGTGCATCTGACCTACGAACTGCCGATGAACGAGATCGTGCTCGATTTCTTCGACCGGCTGAAGTCGACGTCGCGCGGCTATGCCTCGATGGACTACGAATTTCTCGAATACCGTGATGCCGACGTGATCAAGATGGACGTGCTCGTCAACGGCGAGAAAGTCGACGCGCTGTCGCTGATCGTGCATCGCAGCGTGGCGCAGATCCGCGGGCGTGAACTGGTGGCGAAGATGCGCGAACTGATCCCGCGGCAGATGTACGATGTCGCCATCCAGGCGGCCATCGGCGCAAATGTCATCGCCCGCGAAAACGTCAAGGCACTGCGCAAGAATGTGCTCGCCAAGTGCTATGGCGGCGACGTCTCGCGCAAGCGCAAGCTGCTCGAGAAACAGAAGGCAGGCAAGAAACGCATGAAGCAGGTCGGTTCGGTCGAGATTCCACAGGAAGCCTTCCTGGCGGTACTGCAGGTCGGTGAACGGTAGGACATCATGAATTTCGCACTGATCCTGTTCCTGCTGCTCGTCGTCACCTTCGTCGCCTGGCTGGGCGACCGGTTCGTCTTCCGGCCGCGCCGCATGCGTGCCGCCGGGCTGGCGCTGGCCGAGTTCGATCGCACCGAGGCGCCGCTGCTGACGCGCTCGGCCGGTGCGCCGGCAGTGCGGGCCGAGCGCGAGGCCCTGCGCAATCGCCGCCTGCGGCAACCGCTGTGGCTGGAATACACGGCCGGCCTTTTCCCGGTGATCCTGGTCGTTTTCGTGCTGCGCTCGTTCGTCGCCGAGCCGTTCAAGATCCCGTCCGAGTCGATGCTGCCGACGCTGATCGTCGGTGACCTGATTCTCGTCAACAAGTTCTCGTACGGCATCCGCCTGCCGGTCGTCCACACGAAGATCATCGACATCGGCAAGCCCGCGCGCGGCGAGGTCATGGTCTTCCGCTTTCCGCAGGAGCCGTCGGTCGATTACATCAAGCGTGTCGTCGGGCTGCCCGGTGACACCGTCCGCTACCAGGACAAGCGGCTGACGATCAACGGGGAGGAAGTCGGACTGGCGCCGGCCGGCGAGTTCGAGGATGCGCGCAAGCTGACGCTGTACCGGCAGTATTCGGAGACGCTGGGTGTCATCGAACACAAGGTGTTGACAGATCCGGGCAAACCATCGGACATTCAGCCCGTATATCGTTTCCCGTATTTCGATCACTGTCGCTATGTCGATGCCGGGGTGACCTGCACCGTGCCCGAAGGACACTATTTCATGATGGGCGACAATCGTGAAAACAGTCTGGACAGCCGGTTCTGGGGTTTCGTTCCGGAGGAGAACATCGTCGGCAAGGCCTTTTTCATCTGGATGAATTTCAGCGCACCCGGCCGGATCGGACGTTTCCAGTGAGCGCGGATCTTCGGTCACTGCCCCATCGGCATCTCTGGACCAGAGCAGACAACATGCGAAACGTTTTTCCGGGAAATGAGGGAGCGGCCGGCCGGATCCGCCAGCGCGGCCTGACGCTCATCGGTTTCCTGCTGGCCGCGGTGGTCGTCGGGGCCATTCTCCTTCTCGCCCTGCGGACCGTTCCCTCGGTCGTCGAGTATCGTGCCATCGTTGGTGCAGTCAACAAGATCACCAGCGACCGGATCGAGTCGCCGCGCGAGGTCCAGCGGGCTTTCGACCGCTTCGCGGCCGTCGACGACATCACCTCGATCGCCGGCAAGGATCTGCTCGTGCAGCGCGAGCCGGATGGCACGATGTCGGTTTCCTTTGCCTACGAAAAACGGATTTCCCTGTACGGACCGGTATCGCTGGTCATCGAGTACGAGGGTGGCAAGCGGGCTCCATGACGATGGCTGCGCTGCAGCGCACGCTTGGCCACCGGTTTGCCGACGAAGCCCTGCTGCGCCAGGCGCTCACACATCGCAGCTACGGCCAGCCGAACAATGAGCGGCTTGAATTCCTGGGCGATTCGATTCTCAATTTCATGGTCGCGGAACTGCTCTATCAGCGTTTTCCGCAGTTGTCCGAGGGTGAACTGTCGCGCCTGCGTGCCAATCTGGTCCGCCAGGAATCGCTGGTCGCCATTGCCCGGCGCATCGGTCTGAGTGCGCTCCTGCGCCTGGGCGAGGGCGAGGCCCGCAGTGGCGGGCGCGAACGTGCATCGATCCTGGGAGATGCCCTCGAAGCCGTGGTTGCGGCCGTCTATCTGGACGCGGGCTTCGATGCGGCGCGCCGGGTGCTTGTCGGACTGTTCGAGCCGCTGGTGCAGGCGGTCGATCTGCGTGCACCCGTCAAGGACGCCAAGACGCTGCTGCAGGAATACCTGCAGGGTCGGCATCTGCCGCGCCCGGTGTACACGGTGCTGACGACGCACGGGGCGGCGCACGACCAGACCTTCGAGGTCGAGTGCACGGTTGCCGGCCTGCCGATCCGTGTCCACGGCACCGGAGCGAGCCGGCGTGCAGCCGAGCAGGTGGCGGCGCGCCAGGCATTGACGGCACTGACTGACGATGCCTGATTCCGGCGCATTTCGCTGCGGCACGATCGCGCTGATCGGACGGCCCAACGTCGGCAAGTCGACGCTGCTCAATCGTCTCGTCGGTCAGAAGCTGTCGATCACCTCGGACCGGCCGCAGACCACGCGGCACCGCATCATGGGGGTCGTGCATCGTCCCGATGCACAACTGCTTTTCCTCGACAGCCCCGGTTTCCAGACGCGCATCGGCGGGCCGATGAACCGCCTGCTCAACCGCAGTTCGCGCCAGGTGGCGCAGGATGCCGATGTCGTCGTGCTCGTCGGAGATGCGCGCCGCTGGACGACGACCGATGAGCGCATCGCCCGATCGCTGCCGACCGACCGGCCGGTACTGCTGGCGCTGAACAAGATCGATCTGGTGCCTGACAAGGAACGTCTGCTGCCACTGATCGATCAGGTGCGCCAGATCAGGGCGTTTGCCGACATCGTGCCGCTGAGCGCGCGCAGCGGACGCCAGGTCGACGTGCTGCTTGACGCCTGTGCCAGACACCTGCCGGTCGGACCGCCGCTGGTCGATGTCGAGACCTGGACCGATCGCAGCGAGCGCTTTCTGGCTGCCGAGACGATCCGCGAGAAGCTGTTTCGCCAGCTGGGCGACGAACTGCCTTATGCCGCCACGGTGGAGATCGAACGCTGGGAGGAGTTGCCGGGGCTGCGTCGCATCCATGCCGCGATCGTCGTCGATCGCGCCGCTCAGCGGCCGATCGTCATCGGCGCCGGCGGCGCGCGCATCAAGCAGATCGCCACCGATGCCCGGCTCGATCTCGAGCGTCTGCTGGGTACGAAAGTCTTCCTCGAACTGTTCGTGAAGGTCAAGTCGGGCTGGGCAGGCAGCGAGCAGAGCCTGCGAAGCTATGGCTACGAGTAACCGCGATCGCGTACACGACGAAGCCGCATGGCTGCTGCACTCGACGCCGTACCGCGAAACCAGCCTCGTCGTCGAACTGTTCACCTGCGAGCATGGCCGCATGGCCGCGGTCGCCCGGGGTGCCAAGCGTCCGCACTCGTCCCTGCGTGCCGTGCTGCTGCAGTTCCAGCCGCTGAAGGTGTCGTGGACGGGCCGGCGGGAGCTGCGCACGCTCACCGGCGCCGAATGGAGCGGCGGGCTCGATGCGCCACGCGGCGCGGCGCTGTTGTGTGCCTTCTATCTGAACGAACTGCTCCTGCGCCTGCTGGCTCGGGAAGATCCGCACCCGGCGCTGTTCGCCGCTTATGGCCAGGCGCTGGAACAGCTTGCGTCGCCGGCACCGGTCGACGAGACCCTGCGCCGCTTCGAGTGGACGCTGCTGCGCGAAACCGGGTATGCACCCGACCTGGAATGCGATGCCGCCGGCCGCCGGATCGAGGACGGGCTTGACTATCTGTGGCGTGCCGGTGAAGGCTTCGTGCCCCGTACCGGCGATGCGACCGTGCCGGCTGATGCCGGTGCCGGTGCCGGTGCCGGTGTCGTCGCCGGTCATGTCCTGCGCGAACTGGCGCACGGGCGTATCGCGACGGCGGCGGGCCGCTTGCAGGCAAAATACCTGACGCGCCGGATCCTGTCACAGGTTCTCGATGGGGCGCCGCTCAGCACGCGGCAGATCCTGCTCGATCTGCACAAGCTCTGACGACATCCTCGCGGAAACTCCGGTATACAGGATGAGCGCGAGCCGCAGCGGCAGGCCCGGCTCGCCGGGTTCCCGACTTTCGACAGACAAGGTCCAGCGATGATCGAACTGGGTGTGAACATCGACCATGTAGCCACCGTGCGTCAGGCGCGCCGCACCTGGGAGCCCGATCCGGTCTGGGCGGCGGTGGAGGCGCATCTCGGCGGAGCCGACGGCATCACCGTGCATCTGCGCGAGGATCGCCGCCACGTGCACGACGAGGACGTGCGCCGCCTGCGCGAACTCACGCATATCAAGCTCAATCTCGAGATGGCGCCCACCGACGAGATGCTGCGCATCGCCCTGCACCTGCGCCCGGAAATGGCGATGCTCGTGCCGGAAGGCCGGCAGGAGATCACCACCGAAGGCGGGCTGGACATCGTCGTGCAGAAGGAACGGCTGCGCGAAGTCGTCACCACGCTCGCTGAGGTCGGGATCGTCACGAGCGTCTTCATCGACGCCGATCCGCGCCAGATCGACGCCGCCGCCGACATCGGCGCGCGCGTGTGCGAGGTGCATACCGGGCCGTATGCCGCGACCTTCCATTCGCAGGGGCGCGACCCCGAGAGTGCGCCGGTGGTCGCCGAACTGGCGCGTCTGGCGCGCGCCGGCGAAGCCATTCGTGCCCGCGGCATGCGCTTCAACGCCGGCCATGCACTGAACTACTTCAACGTGCAGGCCGTGGCGGCGCTCGATGGCGTGCGCGAGCTGCACATCGGACACGCCATCGTCTCGCGCGCACTTTTCGTCGGCATGCGCGAAGCGGTGCGGGAAATGAAGCGGCTGATCCGCGAAGCGGCGGCCGGTGCGACGCGATGATCGTTGGCGTCGGCACCGACATCGTTCTGATCGAACGCGTCGAGACGTTGCTGCAACGCTGGGGCGAGCGCTTCGCACAACGGGTGCTCGGTGCGGACGAACTGGCCGAATACCGGCGCCGACGCGGCAAGGACGGACATGGGCAGGCGTACGCGGCGCGCTATCTGGCCAAGCGTTTCGCCGCCAAGGAAGCTTTTGGCAAGGCGCTCGGCGTGGGCCTGCGGGCACCGATGAGCCTGCACTCGCTGGAAGTGCTCAATGATGCCCGCGGACGCCCGGTGGCCATCGTGCACAAGAGCCTGGCCCATCATTTCGAGGAGCAGCGGTTGACGGCTCACGTATCGCTGTCGGACGAACGCGACAGTGCGCTCGCCTTCGTCATGATCGAACGTCGGGAGGAGATGTGAGCGCCGGACAGGAACGGTTGCGCGGCCCGGTCGTCGTCGACGTCGCCGGCACCGGACTGCAGCCGCACGAACGCGAGCGCCTGCTGCACCCGCTCGTGGGAGGCGTGATTCTCTTCAGCAGGAATTTTCAGTCGCGCGAGCAGATCGCGTCGCTGTGCGCCGACATTCATGCGTTGCGCACGCCGCCGCTGCTGGTATGCGTCGACCAGGAAGGCGGGCGCGTGCAGCGTTTTCGCGGTACGGGCTTCTCCGACAGCGGACCGATGCGCGAACTGGGTCGTCTGTGGGACGAGAATCCGCGCGAAGCATGCCGGCGCGCAGTGGCCGTCGGGCAGGCGATCGGCAGTGAACTGCGCGCGGTCGGCGTCGATCTGAGTTTCACGCCGGTGCTCGATCTCGACTGGGGCCGTTCGGCGGTGATCGGCGATCGGGCGCTGCACCGCGACCCCGATGTGGTGACGACGCTTGCGCGCAGCCTGATGCATGGCCTGCTGCTGACCGGGATGGCCAATTGCGGCAAGCATTTTCCGGGGCACGGCTTTGCCGAGGCCGATTCGCACGTGGCCCTGCCGCGTGACGGGCGTGCGCTGGACGAACTGCTGGCCGATGACGCCGCGCCGTACGAATGGCTGGGCGAGACCTTGTTGTCGGTCATGCCGGCGCACGTCGTCTATCCGGCGGTGGACCCGCAACCGGCCGGATTCTCCCGGCGCTGGCTGCAGGACATCCTGCGCGGGCGCCTCGGCTATCGTGGGCTGATCTTCAGCGACGACCTGACGATGGAGGGTGCCAGCGTCGCCGGTGACATCCTCGCGCGGGCCGAGGCGGCGCTTTGCGCCGGTTGCGATATGGTGCTGGTGTGCAACCGGCCCGAGCTGGCAGACGATCTGCTCGGGCGGCTCGTCTGGCGCGAGCCGGACGGTTTTCAGGAACGCCTGGCGGCGCTCTTTCGGGATCCCCGGCCTTCGGGGCGTGCCGGTTCCTGACGGACCGGTCCGTGAAGATTTCGAGGTGGTGAATTCCCGTGGCGGATGAGTCGGGCGACAGGCCGGAATTCGATGTTCGCGCGTTTCTCGCGCAACTGCCGAATCGTCCCGGTGTCTACCGGATGATCGGCGCCGATGACGCGCTGCTCTACGTCGGCAAGGCGCGTGATCTGAAGAAGCGCGTCTCGTCGTATTTCAACAAGAGCCAGCTCAGCCCGCGCATTGCGCACATGGTCGAGCGCATCGAGCGCATCGAGACGACGGTGACGCGCTCGGAAGCCGAGGCGCTGCTGCTCGAGAACAATCTGATCAAGACCGCTGCGCCGCGCTACAACATCCTGTTTCGTGACGACAAGTCGTATCCGTATCTGAAGATCACCGGCGAGGAATTCCCGCGCCTCGTCTACTACCGTGGCCCGGTCGACAAGCGCCACCGCTATTTCGGCCCGTTTCCCAACGCGAAGGCGGTGCGCGAAGCCATCCAGGTGCTGCAGAAGGTCTTTCGCCTGCGCACCTGCGAGGACAGCGTGTTTGCCAACCGCACGCGGCCGTGCCTGCTCTATCAGATCGGACGCTGCAGCGCGCCGTGCGTCGGGCTGATCGACCGCGAAGCCTATGCCGCCGATGTCGAAGCGGCGGTGCGCTTCCTGCAGGGCGAGCATCAGGAAGTGCTGGCCGATCTGGAGAAGCGCATGCTGGCGGAATCCGCCGCGCTGCGCTTCGAAGCCGCGGCCGTCCTGCGCGATCGCATGGCGGCACTCTCGAGCCTGATGAGCCGGCAGTCGATGGAGACGACGCCGGACGCCGACGCCGACATCATTGCCGTGGCGATCGAAGGCGGGCGCGTGTGCGTCAACCTGGCGATGGTGCGCGGTGGCCGCCATCTGGGCGACAAGCCGATCTTTCCGCTCCAGGCGGGTGCCGTCAATGGAGCCGGCGACCCGGATTCGGCCGCCGAAGTGCTCGAAGCGTTCGTCCAGCAGCATTACGACGGCGTGCCGGTGCCGCCGGTACTCGTCGTCGATGGCATCGTTCCCGACCCCGCTCTCGTCGACTGGCTGCACGAGCAGGCCGGCCATCCGGTGCAGTGGATCCGTCAGCCGCAGGGCATGCGGCGCGAATGGCTGGAGATGGCGCGCCAGAATGCGCAATTGTCGCTGGCACGCGTGCTGGCCGAGCGCGGTTCGCAACGGGCGCGCACGCAGGCGCTCGCCCGTCTGCTGGGCCTGGACGATGCCAGCGATCTCGATGCCCTGCGCATCGAATGCTTCGACATCAGCCACACGATGGGCGAGGCGACGCAGGCCTCGTGCGTCGTCTACCAGCACCATGCGATGCAGCGCACGCAGTACCGGCGCTTCAACATCCGCGACATCGAGCCGGGCGACGATTATGGTGCGATGCGTCAGGCGCTGGAGCGGCGCTACAGCGACGCACCCGTGCCCGATCTGGTCCTGATCGACGGCGGGGTCGGCCAGATCAGCTCGGCGCGCCAGGTCTTTGCCGATCTCGGTCTGGACATTTCCGTGCTCGTCGGCGTGGCCAAGGGCGAGGCGCGCAAGGTCGGACGCGAGACCCTGGTCTTCGCCGACGGACGCGAGCCGATCGAGCCCGGCCTGCATTCGGCGGCACTGATGCTGATCGCGCAGATCCGCGACGAGGCGCACCGCTTCGCCATCACCGGCATGCGCGCGCGCCGTGCGCGCACGCGTCACGGCTCGCGCCTGGACGAGATCGCCGGCATCGGACCGCGCCGCCGCCAGCGGCTGTTGACGCGCTTCGGCGGCCTGCGTGGCATCATGGCGGCAAGCGTCGAGGATCTCGCGTCGGTGCAGGGCGTATCGCGTACCCTCGCCGAGGAGATCTACCGTCAGTTACATTCCTGATCGCATGGTTCCCAATTTCCCGACGCTGCTCACCTGGGCCCGCGTCCTGGCGATCCCGCTGCTGGTGGCCGTCTTCTACTGGCCGGCCGAGCGCAGCCTGCAGAACCTGCTGGCCACGATCCTGTTCGTGGCCGCGGCGCTCACCGACTGGCTCGATGGCTGGCTGGCGCGGCGCTGGAACCAGACGTCCGCTTTCGGCGCCTTCCTCGATCCGGTCGCCGACAAGCTGATGGTCTGCGTGGCGCTCGTGATGCTGGTCGCGCTCAATCGGGTCGACGCGGTCATTGCCGCCATCATCATCGGGCGCGAACTGACGATCTCGGCGCTGCGCGAATGGATGGCCCAGATCGGCGCGCATACGAGCGTCGCCGTGCACTCGATCGGCAAGTTCAAGACGGTGGCGCAACTGGTGGCGATTCCGCTGCTGCTCTGCGACCGGACGCTGTCCGGCCTCGATCTGCGGCTGATCGGCTCGTGGCTGATCTATGTCGCGGCAGTGCTGACCGTCTGGTCGATGCTGTATTACCTGCGCCGCGCCTGGCCGTGGTTGCGTGATGCGGATATGGATGCGGATGCCGCCGTGCCGCCGGCGAGCGAATCGAGGATCGGGCATTCCGGCCGATCGTCGCCGTGACACGAGGCGGCCAGTCTTTCCAGGGTCGCCTTCATTTCCTGCAACTGCCGGATCTTCTCGTCGAGCTGGGCGACGTGCTCCAGCGCCAGTGCCTTGACGTGTGCGCTCGGGCGGGACTGATCCTGCCAGAGGTCGACGAGACGCGCGATCTCGGCGATGGAAAAGCCGAGGTCACGGGCGCGGGCGATGAAGGCCAGGCGATGGATGTCGTTCCTGCCGTAGCGGCGGTAGCCGGCATCACTGCGTGCAACCGGCGGAATCAGTCCGAGCGACTCGTAGTGTCGGATCATCTTCGGCGATACGCCCGAAGCGCGGGCGGCTTCGCCGATGTTCATCGATCCGTTGGCTGTGCTCATGGGCGTGCGGTCGCGGTGGCCGAGGTCGCCGGTGTCGGACGCGCCGCTTCGCCGCCATGCGCGCCCGCGTCTTCGCCCGCGACGGCGGGGCGGTGCATCGATGCCGGGTCCCGGACAGCCGGCGTGTCCGTCGGGATTCGGGCAGGTCTGCCGGGCTGCGTCGCTGTCTCGCCCGTCGGCCGCCAGCGGCGCAGCGTGAGCGCGTTGGTGACCACGCTCACGCTCGAAAACGCCATTGCGGCGCCGGCGATCACCGGATCGAGCCAGCCAAAGGCGGCCAGCGGAATGCCGACCGAGTTGTAGAAGAAGGCCCAGAACAGGTTCTGGCGGATTTTTGTCCAGGTGCGCTGCGAGACATCGATGGCATCGGCCACGAGGCGCGGATCGCCGCGCATCAGCGTGATGCCGGCTGCCTCCATGGCCACATCGGTACCGGTGGACATTGCGATGCCGACGCTGGCAGCAGCGAGTGCCGGCGCATCGTTGATGCCGTCGCCGACCATCGCCACGACCGCGCCGCCCTGGCGCAGCTCGCCGACGATCCGGGCCTTGTCCTCCGGCAGGACTTCGGCACGCACTTCGTCGATGCCGAGTTCGCTGGCCACCGCCTGGGCCGCACCGCGGTTGTCGCCGCTGACCAGGGCAGTGTGGATGCCGCGCGCGCGCAGCGTCGCGATCGCCGCCGGTGCCTCGGGCTTGATCGTGTCGCCGAAGGCCAGCAGGCCGAGCAGGCGCCTCTCGCCGTTCGCTTCGGCCATCAGCCACGAGACGGTGCGTCCGTCGTTCTGCAGGCGATCGGCGCGGGCCGCGAGTGTACCGGCAGCATTGGCGTCGAGGCCGAGTTCGGTCAGCAGGCGCGTGCTGCCCAGATACAGAAGCTCACCATCGACCGTGCCGCGGATGCCGCGGCCGGCAAGCGCCTTCGGCTCGCCGGCCGCCGGCACGTCGAGCGTCAGCGCGCGTGCCGCCTCGAGAACCGCATGGGCCAGCGGATGTTCGCTCGCCTGCTGCAGGGCGGCGGCACGGCGCACGATGTTTGCGTCGAACGCACCGTCAGCCGGGGTATCCGCTCCGTTGGATGCTTTCCGCGTGGGTGCATCCACCGCGATCGCCGCCACCAGGCGGGGCTCGCCGATCGTCAGCGTGCCGGTCTTGTCGAACGCGACGGTCGTCACCGAATGCGCGATTTCCAGCGCTTCGGCGTCCTTGATCAGGATACCGTGGCGGGCGGCCACGCCGGTGCCGGCCATGATCGCCGTCGGCGTGGCCAGCCCGAGTGCGCACGGGCAGGCGATGACGAGCACCGCGACGGCATTGAGCACGGCTGCTTCCCAGTTGCCGGTCGTCCAGCCCCAGGCGAGCAGGGTGATGAAGGCGATGCCGAGAACAATCGGCACGAAGACGGCACTGACGCGATCGACGATGCGCTGGATCGGCGCCTTGGCTGCCTGCGCGCCTTCGACCATGCGGATGATCCGCGCCAGCATCGACTCGCTGCCGACTGCCAGCGTGCGCACGACCAGACGCCCCTCGGCGTTGATCGCGCCGCCGGTGACACGATCGCCGATGATCTTGGCAACCGGCAGGCTCTCGCCGGTGAGCAGCGATTCGTCGGCGTGACTGTGGCCGTCGACGACTTCACCGTCGACCGCAATGCGCTCCCCAGGCCGCACGACGACGAGATCGCCGGGGTGCACCTGAGCGGCCGGGATTTCGACTTCTACGCCGTCGCGCAGTACGCGCGCCGACGCCGGGCGCAGGGCATTGAGTGCGCGGATCGCGTCGGCCGTCTGACGCTTGGCGCGCGCTTCAAGCCACTTGCCCAACAGCACCAGTGTGATGACTGCGGCCGAACCTTCGAAATACAGATGCGGTTCGCCCGGCCCGGAATGCGTGGCCATCAGGTAGAGCGACAGACCGTACGCGGCCGACGTGCCCAGCGCGACCAGCAGATCCATGTTGCCGGTGCCGGCGCGCGCCGCCTTCCAGCCGGCGCGGTAGAAGCGCGCACCGAGCCAGAACTGCACCGGCGTGGCCAGCAGCAACTGCAGCCAGCCCGGCAGCATCCAGTGCCGGCCGAACGGCATGGCCAGCATCGGCGCGGTCAGCGGCAGCGTCAGCACGGCCGCCAGCGCCACCGGCCACCAGGCCGGCAGGCGCCAGCCGGTGGCCGCCTGGTGGGGCGAGCCGACATCGTCTGCTCCATCGGCATCGGCGCCGGCGGCTGTACCGACTTCATAGCCCGCCTTTTCGATTGCGCGATGCAGCGCTTCGAGCCCGGTGGCGCCCAGTGTCTGCACGGTCGCCTGTTCGGTCGCCAGGTTCACGGCCACCTGCACGACGCCGGGCACTTTCGCCAGTGCGCGCTCGACCCGTCCGACGCACGAGGCGCAAGTCATGCCGACGACCGGAATGCGGAATTCCTCGCGACCGACTTCGTAGCCGGCCTTTTCGACGACCGCAGCCAGCGTCGCGGCAGTGACCGAGCCATCGGTATGCACGGTTGCCGTCTCGGTGGCCAGATTGACGCTGGCCTCGACGACACCAGGCAATTTTCCCAGCGCCCGTTCGACGCGGGCGACGCAGGACGCGCAGGTCATGCCGCCCACCTGCAGGCGGATCGGATCGACGACCGGATCCGGATGCGAGACCTGGCTGGTTGACGTGACGGCGACGCTCATCGCGGATTCCTCTCGAAGCTGGCGCATGGACACATTGTCATCCTTGACACGATGTCAAGGTCAAGCATCGTGTCCGGGCAGGCCGAACCGCCTGCGTCCGACACCGTCTCAGTGTCATGCCCGCGTGACTGCGCCCGTCGGTGCGGCCTGCCCGACGAGCGCCGGGCCGAGTGCCCGCATGTCGGCACCCCCCGGATTCTGGAACACGCGCAGACCGAATTCCGGCAGGATCGCCAGCAGGTGATCGAAGATGTCCGACTGGATCCCTTCGTATCCCACCCAGGCCGTCGTGTTGGTGAAGCAGTAGATCTCCAGCGGCAGTCCGTCGGCGGTGGGGGAAAGCTGGCGCACCATCAGCGTCATGCCCTGGTGAATGCCGGGGTGCCGGCGCAGATAGCGATCGACGTAATGGCGGAATGTGCCGATATTGGTCAGGCGGCGCAGGTTGACGTCGTTTTGCTGCGGGGGGTCCAGTTCCCTGCTCCGTTCCCGGTTCCACTTCGCCAGCTCTTCCTCCTTGGCGGCCAGGTAGTCGGCCAGCAGATGGAAGCGTCCGAGCCGGCGGCGTTCTTCGGCATCGAGGAAGCGGATGCTCTGCTGGTCGATGTACAGGCTGCGCTTGATGCGCCGGCCGCCCGATTCCTGCATGCCGCGCCAGTTGCGAAACGAATCGCTGATCAGGCGCTTGGTCGGGACCGTGGTAATCGTCTTGTCCCAGTTCTGCACCTTGACGGTGTGCAGCGCGATGTCGATGACGCTGCCGTCGGCGTGCAGCTGAGGCATCTCGATCCAGTCGCCGACGCGCACCATGTCGTTCGAACCGATCTGCACGCTGGCTACCAGCGACAGCAGCGTGTCCTGGAAAATCAGCATCAGGACTGCCGCCATCGCCCCGAGACCGGAGATCAGGATCAGTGGCGAGCGATCCATCAGATTGGCCACGACCAGGATGGCGGCGATCACGAAGACCACGATCTTCAGGACCTGGATATAACCCTTGATCGGTTTCTGGTTCGCGTCGGGACGGCGCTGGTGGATCTCGTTGACCAGCGTCAGCAGGCCGGATACCGCCAGCGCCAGCGTGAGCGCGATGAAGGCGGCACAGACGTTCTGAACGATCGTCACCAGCGCCGGCGGAAGATCCGGCACCACGCGCACGCCCAGCATCACGACGACGGCCGGAATGAAATTCGCCAGCCGGGCGATGACCTGCAGCGGTGTCTGCCCGTACTGTTCCAGACCCCAGAAGCTGAACAGATGCCCGAGACTGCGGAGCAGAATGTTCTTCGTCATCCAGTTGGCCAGCCCGGCAAGCAGACCCAGACCGAGCAGGAACAGCAGTGCCTGCGTGGCCGGGGAGTATTCGAGCCAGCGGTTCAGGGAGTCGAGAAAGGTGGTCACGTCAGGCGCGGCAGGTGCGGGGACACCGGATGGGGAGGACGGAGTATTGTCGACGATCCGGGCGCGGGTGTCGTCTGTATCGGCCGAAGCGGTGAGCTGCTTTCATCCGTTCGCCTCTCGAGACGGCGGCACAGCCTGAATCTTCCACCGGCAGCAGGGTATGAAGGGGACGGAAAGGTCTGGCCTCCCGGAGCAAAGCAGTATATTCTTACCAAATGGCTATCGATTAATTAGCAGTAAGATAATGACTACTACCGCCACCCTGTCCAGCAAGTACCAGATATCCATTCCCAAGGCCGTACGCGAGGAACAGCAATGGGAGGCCGGGCAGGAATTCGTGTTCATTCCCAAGGGGAAGGGCGTACTGTTGATGCCCGTGCCCGAACTGGATCAGTTGGCCGGCATCGCCAGGGGCGCGCGCACCGACGGTTACCGTGACCGCATGGACCGCTACTGATGGCGGCACCGCTGTGCGTGGTCGATACCTCGGCCTGGATCGAATGGCTCATCGGCAGCGCGCTCGGCAAGACGATGGGCAAGCAGTTTCCGGACAGAGCGCAATGCATCGTGCCGACCATCGTGCAACTTGAACTGTCGAAGTGGCTGATGCGTGAACTCGGTGAGGAACAGACCGACCAGGTGATCGCCTACACGCAGAAGTGCGTCGTTGTGCCCCTGGACACCACCATTGCCCTGCTTGCGGCAGACCTGCATCGCGAGCACAAGCTGGCGACTGCCGATGCCATCGTTTACGCGACGGCGCGACATCGAGATGCCGGACTGCTTACCTGTGATGCCCATTTCGAGGGCTTGCAGGACGTGGCGCTGTTTGCCAGGACGGCGTGAAAACGTGGAGGAAACATCTGGCGGGCCCGCACTTTTGACGCAGTCATGCAGCCGTCCGCCGGGAAGAGTCGGTTTCCGGCTGCGCAGGAGCCACGGAGGACTCCCACGATGAGCAATCTCATGCCGCAGGATCAGGCCGAGCGCTGCACCGGCCAGCCGGATGGGCAGCCCGAAATCCTGAGCACGCCGGTGCGCAGCGCCGATCTGGGTGCGGGGCTCACGGTTGCCCGGGCGCTGCCGACGCGCGGGCGCCGGATGGTCGGCCCCTGGTGCTTTCTGGACAGCTACGGCCCGCTGTCGTTCAGCGGGCGCAAGGCCATGGATGTCGCCCCGCACCCGCACATCGGCTTGCAGACCGTCTCGTGGCTTTTCGCCGGAGAAGTGCTGCATAACGACAGTCTCGGCTTCAGCGGCGTCGTGCGGCCGGGTGAACTGAACCTGATGACCGCCGGTCGCGGCATTGCGCATTCGGAAGAAACACCGAAGGCCGACACAGGCCGGCTGCACGGGCTGCAACTGTGGCTGGCGTTGCCCGAGGCGGTGCGTCACGGTGAGCCGGCTTTCGACCATTACTCCGATCTGCCGGTGCTGGAGCCGGGCGGAGGCCAGGTGCAGGTATTCATGGGCTCGCTGGGCGGCGCGCAGTCGCCGGGCCGCGGCTTTTCCCCGACGGTCGGTGCCGAGGTCCGGGTTGGCGGTAACGGGTGCCTGCGCCTGCCGCTGGAGTCCGCCTGGGAACACGCGCTGTGCGTGATCGAGGGTGAGATTGAACTCGATGGTCAGCAGCTGTCACCCGGGGCCCTGCATTATCTCGGCACGCATCGTGAAGGGCTGGAACTGCGCAGCACCGGAGGCGCGCTTGCCGTGCTGATCGGCGGCGCCCCCTTTGGCGAATCCATCCTGATGTGGTGGAACTTTGTCGCACGCGATCTGGACGAGATCCGCAGTGCGCGCGCCGACTGGCAGGCGGGCGAGCGCTTCGGTGAGGTCAGGGCCTGGCGCGGTGCACGCCTGGACGCACCGGAACTCGCCGGGCGACTGCGCGCCAGTTGAGTGGCTGTCCGGCATGGCGCCAGACTTTTCCAGCTCGTCGCTCAATAGCTGTCCACAGCAGCATCAGAGCTGATGGCAGCGCTGTTCCCAGCAATCCTCCCGCCAACACCTGACTGGGGAAGTGCAGGCCCAGGAAGATCCGGCTGTATCCGATCAGGGACGCGGCAAGGAATGCAATGATCGCAGCGCGGCGCCAACGCGCGAGCAGCAGCGCGGCTGCGAACGCAAATGCCGTGCTCGTGTGGGCGCTGGGAAAGCCGGGGCGACCAGCGTTTTGCATCAGCCATTGCACGCCCAGCCCGAATGCCGCGGGGCGCGGCAGCGGCCAGGTCGAACGGATCAGCCAGACGGCAACTGCCGTTGCCAGTACGGCACCCAGGGCAGCGAGCACCGCGGGACGGCGCTGGCGCTGCCACAGCGAGAGCGCGGCGGTGAGCACCACCAGCGTCGCCAGCGTACTGCTGGAGATCAGTCGGAACACGGCAACGAGCATCAGCGGCGTGTCGGGTCCGCCATTCAGGAACAGGAACAGGCGCTGGTCAAGATCGATCACCGTGCAACCCCATTGCGTTAGTCGGCTCGGAGCCGGTCCATGATCGGCAGGCCGCAAATGCGTCCAGTTCGCTGCGGTACGCGGCGTTGTGTACGACGAGCAGGCCCAGCACCGTATGAAAGAGATGGTCGTGGCTCAGCGGCGTATCGAGCGTCCGGCGCAGGCAGGTGCTGTCCAGGGCGCTGTGCTGCGCCAGCCCGCCCTGCAGCCAGGCCACCATGGGTACCTGCTTTTGCACGGACGGCGCGATGCGCCAGGGCGCGCCGTGAAGATACAAGCCGTATTCCCCCAGCGACTCGCCGTGATCGCCGACATACAACAGGCCGGTGGCGAACGCGTCCGAGTGCATCTGCAGCCAGTCGATCGTCTGCGCCAGTACCTGATCGGTATAGGCAATCGAGTTGTCGTAGGCGTTGATCAGCTCGGCACGGCTGCAGTCACCGGGGACAGCGCTGCGGCATTCGGGCGCATAGCGCTTGGCTGCGGGCGGCGAGCGTTTGGCATAGGCCGGACCGTGGCTGCCCATCTGGTGCAGGACGAGCACGACGCCGCGTGCGCGGTGTTCTGGCGGCAGGCTGGCGACACGTTCGTCGATCCCGGCCAGCAGCACCTCATCCACGCAGTCGCCAGCGTTACACAGTGCGGGATGCGCGACAGGGTCGTTGACCTGCGCGTGCGGCACGCGCGCGCACACGCCTTTGCAGCCGCCGCTCTGGTTGTCCAGCCAGAGCACGGCCAGACCGGCGGCCTGCAGCACGTCGAGCAGGTTCTCGGTATCACGCGTGCGGGCTTCGAATTCGCTTCGCGTCAGGGGCGAGAACATGCATGGCAGCGAAGCCAGTGTGCTGGTGCCGCAGGAGGTCACGTTGCGCCAGCTGAGCACCTGGTGCCGCGCCAGTCGGGGTGTCGTGTCGCGCGGATAGCCGTTGAGTGCGAAGTGATCGCCGCGCGCGGTCTCGCCCACCACGAGCAGAAACAGCGGCGGGCGGGCATCGGTCGCATGACCGGCGCCCAGTGTCGTGCCGGGCGTGATGAGCGCAAGCGGCATCGGGCGCCGGCGCAGGGGGCGTGCGACGGCGACACCGGCAGACCATAATGCGGCCAACGGATTCATGAAGTAGCGCAACTGGTCGTGATTGCGCATCAGCGGCGCCAGCTTGTTTGACGTCGTGCCGACGCAGGCTGCGGCCGCCACCAGGGCAAGCGTCAGCAGGGCAGCGTTGCGCCAGGCGTTGGCCCGGATACCGCGGCGCATGATCGGCACCCGCCATAGCCACGCGATCATGGGGCCGGCAATGAGCAGCAGTTGCATCAGCAACTGCCAGCCGAGAAGTTCGCGCGCCTCGGCCATGTCTGTATGCAGGACGTTGGCGACCATGCCAGGGTCCATGGCGATGTGGTAGGTGCCGGCGTAGTACTGCACCACCACGGCCAGCACGATCAGTGCCATCCACAGTGGTTTCATGAAGCGCGACCAGGCGCTCAACGCAAGCACCGCCACCAGCCCGGACAGCAGCAGCCAGGCCATGGCCAATGCCGTCGGTAACCACAGACTGGGCGCCCGGAAGATGCGTGCCAGTTCCACCCAGAGCGGGCCGTTGGCCGCGAGCAGAAAATAGAGTGCCAGGACGCAGATCACGGCCTGCGGTGAACGGGGTTTGGGCAGCGGCCACGAGAGGGTGGAGCCGGCACCGGCCATGTGCGGTACCCGCAGGGAGCCGGAAGGCAGGAGAGGCGTGACGCCCGGGTCAGCTTCGAACATGGGCGCCAGTCTTGCTGGCGGAGCTGAAATCGACCTGAACCTGGCGTTCAGATTGCGTTCAGACTGATACGCTACAAACGGGAAGACCGGCTGTCAGGCACCCGTGTCTGCACTGGTCTGTGCCAGTGAAAAACGATGTCAACCACCCAGCCCGTGACCCAGCAGATCCACGCCGTCCACAGGGTGTGGCTCATGAAATGTGCACCGCGCAGTTGCTGGCTCACGCCCAGGACCAGGCCGGTGGCCATGGCTGCACCCAACCATACGGCGGCTGTGATCGGGGACGATCGGCGCCACGAAAACCAGGCTGTCATGAATGCAAAGCCCGCCGACGCATGCCCCGCCGGAAAGCATCGACCGGGGCCGTCGTCGCCGTTGCGCCAGAGCCAGTGCGGGACATATGTGACCGTGCCGCCGAATTCCTTCAGCGACCAGGGGCAGCTGCTGTCGCTCACATACTTCAGAATGTTGATGATCATGACGGCGGCGAGCACGCCGATGATCAGCTGCCAGCGCGATTTCAGGTCCAGGCCCTGCAGCCAGCACGGCAGCCGCCACACGGCCGTCAGTAACGTCAGCCACAGCAGCCAGGCGACAGTCTTGCCGCCTTCATGCAGGATACGGGTGAGCCAGAAGTTTTCACGCAGCGGGAAACCCGTCGCACTGCCTGCCTGGTGTGCCAACCACAGGTCGCCGCCGGATGCATCCCAGATCAGGATCAGCCCAAGCGCTACCAGAGTCAGGATGGAAATCCGCGAGTGCGGCGCAGGCATGAATTTCTCCACGAGTCGTCGTGCCTGCACCGTGCAGACCGGGGCAGCGTAACCATTGCAACTGAATGAAAGCTGAAGGCACGGGCCGTGATCCGGCGCGAACGATGCCAGGCTCGCCATGAGAATCCTGCTGATCGAAGACGACAGTGCGCTGGCCAGCGCTGTCTGCAGTTACCTGCAGGCCAAGGCCTTCGTGGTCGACCCGGCACCATCGCTGGCGGCTGCACGCAATGCGCTGGCCGTGGCTCAATATGTCGCGGTATTCCTCGATTTGCACCTGCCCGACGGCGACGGCCTGCAACTGCTGCCGGCGCTGCGGCGCCGGTCCGATAGCCCCATCGTCATCGTGCTGACGGCGCGCGATCAGATCAGCGATCGCATTCGCGGCCTGGATGCCGGCGCCGACGATTATCTGACCAAGCCGTATGACCCTGGCGAACTGCTGGCGCGCCTGCGTGCCGCGCAGCGACGACGCAACGGCAATGCATCGGACGTGGTGCAACTGGGCAGCTTGCAGATCCATCTGGGCGAGAGCAGTGTGCTCCGTGACGGCCTGCCGGTGCAGCTGACGCAGAAGGAATGGGCGCTGTTGCGCCTGCTGGCTGCGCGGCCGCGCCACATCCATACCCGGGACGCGCTGATGGATGCACTCTACGGTTTTGATGATGAAGCCGGGATCAATACGCTGGAGGTTTTCGTCAGCCGGCTGCGGCGCAAGCTCGGACGCAGCACGATCCAGACGCTACGGGGTTTGGGGTACCGCCTGGCAATGCCGCATGAGGGCAATGCAGCGCAGTCCGATGATCACGGGCAACCATGAAATGAGAGCCGGAACATATGAGAATGAGAATGCGATTGGCGACGAGCCGCGGCAGCCTGTACGTCGGCGTCCGACCCTGTCCGGGCGTCTGGCACGCGCGCTGATCCTGTCGGTGGGGGGCGTCTGGCTGCTGTCAGTGCTGGGCGTCGCGTGGTACGTCGACCGAGAGATCGATTTCAACTTCGACAATGAACTGGTCGAAGCTGCTCACCGCATGATGGATGTCGCCCTCGAGCACTACGATGCACAGCCATCCGACGCGCCCCGGCCGCTGCCGACACGCAGGCCGTTGTTTCAGGAAGACGAGCTGATCTATCAGCTGGTCGACGCCAGCGGGCATGTTCTCTTGCGCTCATCGGCGGCCACGCCTGACATGTTCGACGTGCCGCTGGTCACCGGCTTTTACGACCTGCCCGAATGGCGTGTCTATACTGCCCGTCACCCCACGCTAGAGCTGTATTTCCAGGCCGTGGATCCGCTGCAGGAGCGGCGTGCCGCAGTCAACCGGACGCTGATAGGCCTCATCGTTTCCATGATCGCGGTGCTGCCCCTGCTGGCGATCCTGCTGCGTGCCGTGGCGCGGCGCCAGCTCGGTGGCCTGCAGCGCCTGTCCGACGAGATCGCGCATCGCGGCGGCGGCAATCTGCGCGCCATCGTCCTGCCGCAGTTGCCGCGCGAGCTGGACATGGTGGCTACGCACGTCAATCGCCTGCTCGATCGGCTGGCGCATGCGCTCGACGTGGAGCGCGCCCTCGCCGCCAACGCCGCCCATGAGCTGCGCACGCCGCTGGCGGCGGCGCGGATCCGTCTGCAGACGGCGCTGGACCACGATCTGGATCGCACGCAGGTGCAGGCCGCGCTGGTGGCACTGGACGAGCTCGGCCATCGTGCCGAAAAACTGCTGCAACTCTCGCGTGCGGAATCCGGCGCCGCGTTTGCCAATGCCAGCGTCGATGTACTGCAGCTGGCGAAAGCGGTATCCGGGGAATACTGGCAGGATGAAAAAAACGCTGCACGGTTCGAACTCAGAATCCCCGACACGCCCATCGTCAACGCCCGCGGCGATATCGACGCACTGGCCATCGCGCTGCGCAACCTGATCGAGAATGCGCTGCGCTACAGCGATGGTGCGGCCGTCACGCTGGAAGTGCGGGCGCCGTGCACGCTGGTGGTTCGCGATACCGGACCGGGTGTTACCCCGCAGGTGCTGCAGACGCTGCGCCAGCGCCACGTACGGCACAGCGCCGACAGTGCGGGTTACGGACTGGGCCTGTCCATCGTCGCCACCATCGCACAGCGCCAGGGCGCACGCCTGATGCTGGCGTCTCCGCTGCCGGGATGCGCGCATGGCTTCGAGGCACAGCTCGTCCTGTCACCGGCGGACAGCGGGTCTGCAGACTGCTCCGGTCGTTTGCCGTCTGACGCGCCACTTCGGCCGCGCCGGTGAACACCTCGCCGTCGCCCCCGCAAAAAGGCCGGCGCGGACCAATGCGCCTGTGGTACGCCTTGAAGTATTCGCTGGCCGGACTGCGCGCCGCCTGGGTCGGCGAGGCCGCATTCCGACAGGAAACAGTCGCGGCCATCGTGCTGCTGCCGCTGGTGTTCTGGCTGGGCAGCGACTGGGTGGAAGTGGCGCAGCTCGCCGGCAGCGTGCTCCTGGTTCTGATCGTCGAATTGCTGAACAGTGCGGTGGAAGCCGTGGTCGATCGGGACGGCGGTGAATGGAATCCGCACGCGCGACGCGCCAAGGACATGGGCTCGGCCGCCGTGTTCCTGGCGCTGGTGCTGGCGGCCGCAATCTGGCTCGCGGCACTGTGGCAACATCTGCCCTGACGGCGGGAACAGGACACGCGCATTCCGGCGAAGTCAGGGCCCGTCGCGGCGCGCGCCCGGATGCACCCGAACTGCCCGGCGGCGCGCGCCGGTGGAACGTGTGTCCGGCGTGCCGCCGCCGGATACCGGATCGCGCAGCTGCTTACTTGTGGAGCGCCGCCAGCGGCCCGCCGGCAATCAGGCTCGTCACGTCGAACAGGACCTGCGGCAATACCAGGCCGCCGCGGCAGGCCAGATACTGCGGCGTCCAGACCGGATCGAATTTCTGTTTGAACGCGCGCAGGCCCTCGAAGTTGTAGAACTCGTCGCCGTGCCGGTAAATGAAGGTGCCGATGCGGTTCCAGCTCGACGCCAGCGGATGGTCGGCCAGACCCGACAGCGGCGCCGCGCCCAGGTTGAACCACTGGTAACCCTGGGCCCTGCCGTACAGGAGAAGATTGGCGAACAGCGCGTCCATGAGCACTCTGGACGCATCGGAGCGATAGCGCATCAGGTCGATCGACAACTCCTGCCTGCCGCCGCTGCGCCACAGGTTGGCAAAGGCCACGATCCGGGCGCCCCGGCGCATGACGGCACAGTCGAATTCACTCAGATAGGCGGGCTCGAAGCGGCCCAGAGAAAAGCCTTTTTCGTGTCCTCGCTTGCCCTGCATCCAGGCCGCGGACACGGCTTCGAGCTGATCCATGAAGGCTGGCACTTCGGTCCGGGGCAGCACCGAAAACTCCAGGCCGTCACGCTGCGCGCGACTGTGTGCATAGCGCAGCGGCTGGTGCGCCTTGCCCTCCAGGGAAAAATCGGCGAGGTTCACGCGGGCGACCTCGCCGATTTTCAGCAGGGCGAGGCCCAGGTCGAGATAGGTGGGCAGATAGCCGGGTTGCACCGCATAGAACACCGCGCGCGCGCCGGCGCGGTCGGCGCGCTCGGCAAAGCGCCAGATCAGCGAGCGCGCCGCGGCCTCGTCGCCCACCGGGTCGCCCATGGTGATCCAGTTGCGCCCGCGTACTGCATACATGATGAACGCCTGCTGGTCGTCGGACAGCAGGAACGTCTTGTCACCCAGCAACGCGACGCGGGATTCGGTGTCGCGCACGCCGGCACCGGCCAGAATGCGCCGTACCGCGTCAGGAACGGGTTGCCCCTGGCTGCGCCCCCGCAGCGGGCGGTTCAGTAGTGCGTCCAGCGCCAGCGCCGCCACCACGATGGCCAGCAGCAGCATGGCGCGCAGGAAGCGCGGTGCGTCGCCGTGCCAGGCAAACTGCCACCACAGGGCGTCGCGGTAGGGCACGTTGCGATAGGCAAACAGACCCACCACGATGGTGCAGGCCAGCACGATCAGGATCAGCGCGAACCAGCCGGGCGTGGGACGGAATGCGCGCCAGTCGCTTCGCCGGTAGAACGCACTGCGTCCGCCCCACAGAAAGGCGGCGAACAGGAGCAGCAACAGGGCATCTTCCCAGTCCAGACCGCCGGTGAGCGAGAAGAACGCGCCTACCGCCAGCAGCACCAGCGCAGCGTCACGCGCCGGCGCGAGGCGACGCCACAGGCCATGCGCCAGCACCACCAGCGCCAGTCCGGTCAGACTGGCGGCCAGGTTGGACAGCTCGACCAGAGGCAGTGGCAGCGCGTTGCGCAGATGCCCGGTGCGGCTTTCCAGCGTCGGCGTAGCGCTGGAAAACAGCAGCACCAGGCCGCTGATCAGGACCAGCGCCGCCGCCAGGGGCGGGATCACCGCACGCCCCAGTGCCACGGCACGCGCCGGGGCGGACGGAGAGCGCCGGCGCGCGTGGAGAGCTTCGAAGCCAAGCAGGCTGGTCGCGCCCAGCAGCAGTGGCAGAAAATAGTAAATCACGCGAAAAGCCACCAGTGCCGCCAGCACGTCCGAGCGCGTGCCTGCGCCCAGCCCCAGCAGTACGGTCGCCTCCAGCACGCCGAGTCCGCCGGGCGCGTGACTGATGGTGCCGGCAAGGATGGCGGCAATGAAAATCAGCAGGAAACTGGCGTAACCCGGCGCCACGTCGGCCGGTAGCAACACGTACAGGGCAGCAGCAGCCGCGCCGATGTCCACGGCACCTATCACGATCTGCGCCAGTGCACCGGGCGCGCCGGGCAGCGGCAGCTTCCAGCCCAGGACCTGCAGTTCCCGATGGCCCAGTGCCAGCCAGACAAGGCCCAGCGCCACCAGCGACAGCAGGCCTGCGCCCAGTACCCGATCCGCATTGCCGCCCAGCCCATGCAGGCGGGGTACGCCCACCGGATCGAGCAGCAGCGCGGCGCCCAGCACCGCAATCAGGCCACCGGCGAAGGTCAGCACCGAAATGCTGACGATGCGCGCCACGTCAGCCGCGTCGAGCCCGGCTTTCTGGTAAATGCGATAGCGTACCGGTCCGCCCACGAAAACGTGAAAACCCAGGGCGTTGGAAAAGCCATAGCCCACGAACCCGGCAAAGGCGGCCAACCGCGCCGGGACCTTGTCCGGCGCCACCCGATGCGCGGCCAGCACGTCGTACAGGGACAGTGCGGCGAAACCCAGGGCGGTCAGCAACAGCGCCTCCATCACCGCTGGCACCGGAGTCGCCAGAAAATCGGCCCGGATGTCGTGCAGATGAACGTGCGACGTGATGGCGTGCACGGCAAACACGGCCAGCACCGTGGCCAGTGCGCCGATCAGCGGCCCCAGAACGCGCGGTTCGACAACGCGCGCGGCCGCCCGTTGCCACCGTGCCGTCGCCAGGGGTTGCAGCGACGTCATGGATGCGAAGCCCGATCCCGTGCCATGGCGGATCTTCCCGACGGGATCATCGCGCCGATCAGCCCGAAAGCCGCACCAGTGCCGATTTTATTGGAGGCGGAGGTCGGAATCGAACCGGCGTCCACGGCTTTGCAGGCCGCTGCATGACCACTCTGCCACTCCGCCGGGAGTGTTCGACGGATCACTGTCGTGATCCAGCCGATCGAAGAAGCATTGCACTTCCTCGGCGCGCGGGGAAAAAAGATGATTCCCGGGCGAAATACGGAGATATGAAATGGAGCGGGAGACGAGTCTCGAACTCGCGACCTCAACCTTGGCAAGGTTGCGCTCTACCAACTGAGCTACTCCCGCAGGAAGCCCGCAATTATAGCGGCCCCATGGCCGGTGTCAAACGGGCGGAGCCCGGCGCCAGCGACTGGTACCGGCGAGAGCGGATAGCGCAACGCGCCGCGTCAGGCCGCCGGAACGGTCTGCTCCCGGCACGCTCATCGCGTCTCTTGCCATATTCCTTCGCCACATCTCTTCACCGCCTCTGTCCGCTGTGTTCGTCCTTCGTCCCGCGTTCGGGACGAGTAGACTCTCGTCCGGTCGCCCGAGTGGTGGAACAGGTAGACACAAGGGACTTAAAATCCCTCGGCCGCAAGGCCGTGCCGGTTCGATTCCGGCCTCGGGCACCATTTCCGCGACAGTAATCACTGACAGAATCACGGGATTCGCTGCTGACCCACATGTGGTCTGCGCTTCGTCTTCAGACTGAAAACCACGGGTGCCTGCAGACGGACCGTATCGATGCAGCAGGGTGAAGGTACCCTGGGTGCCCCTGTGATAGCATGGTCCCCGCTCCGGGGTGCACGCCAGTGCTGAGATCTACACCCGCGAACCTGAACCGGGTCATTCCGGCGTAGGGAGAGCCTGTCCCTGATGCAGCCGTGCACGGATGCGGCGCAGGCAGGACCTTCGGAGCAGCGCGTCCCGGCTCTCGAAGGAATTCCATGGACAAGACTTCTCCGCTGCTGGCCGACCTGCTCGCATTCATCGCGCAGGACGGCTGCAGCGATGACGAGTTCGATCAGTTCGCGCTGCGGCTGTTTGCTCACCAGTACGAAGCCAACGCGCCGTTTCGCAGCTTTTGCCAGCGGCGCGGCGCCGCTCCGCGCAAGGTGCGAGCCTGGAGTGACATCCCGGCGGTACCCATCGATGCGTTCAAGATCATGGAGCTGCGCAGCGCGCCGGCATCGTCTGCCGAGCGGGTGTTCATGACCAGCGGCACCACGGGACAGCCGGCGCGCGGGCGTCATTTCCACCCCGGACTGGAGGTCTATGACCTGTCGATGACGCGCAACTTCGCGCAACGCTTCATGGGCGCGGATCGGCGTCTTCCGATGGGCGTCCTGTTCTTCGATGAGCGGGACATGCCGAATTCCTCGCTCGCGCACTATCTTTCGCTGGCCAGACGGGAGTTCGGCACACTGGACAGCGGCCATTTCTTCTCATCCGCGGGACTCGATCTGCCCGGCCTGTGCGCCGCGCTCGACAAGGCAGAGCGCAGCGGACAGCCCTATGCGCTGCTGGGGGCCAGCTTCGGTTTCGTGCATCTGATGGATGCGCTGCGCGCGCAAGGGCGCAGCTTTCGCCTGGCTGCCGGCAGCCGCATTCTCGACACGGGCGGCTACAAGGGCCAGTCGCGCGAACTGCCACAGGAGGATTTCTACGCGGACCTGTCCGGGCTGCTGGGCGTGCCGCGTACGCACTGCATCAACATGTACGGCATGACCGAGTTGAGCACGCAGTTCTACGACGACGGCAACGCCACCGTGCCCTCGGTCAAGTCGGGGCCACACTGGATCCGCTCGCGGTTGGTCGATCCCGTTACGGGCCACGACGTGGCGCCGGGCGAGCGCGGCATTCTGGTGCATTGCGACCTGGCCAATGACAACTCGGTGACGACCATTCTGACGGAGGATGTGGGTCAGGCGACCGACGGCGGCTTCCTGCTGCTTGGGCGGGCCGAAGGAGCAGCCGCCAGGGGTTGTTCGCTGGCGGTGGAGGAATTCGTGCAGGCTGCCAACGCATGAACGTGGAGCGGGTCACCGCCGGTCATCTGCCCGGCCTGCGCGACGACGAAGTGCAGTGGCACGTGTTGCCGTTCGAACACGATGCCGGGCTCGAGACCCTGCGACTCGAAGTATCCGTGCCCGTACTGACGGCCGTGCAGATGCGGGAGCTGGCGCGGCGCGTGCGTGAAGCGGCGGACAACCACCTGCGTACGATGCCGGTGGCCGAAATCATCGCCGTGATCGACCGCGTGATTGCCCGCCTGCTCGACCGCGACGACCCCTGGCGCCGCCAGGCCGAAGCGTGGCTGCCCGTGGTCAGTGGTTACGACGGGGAGATGGTGCGGCTGGGGTTGACGGGCTATTTCAGGACCTTCCGGGCACCACAGCTGTGGCGCTTCGTCGCCGAGGATTTTGCCAGTCCGGGGGTGCTCGACGGCTTTCGGCCGGCCCCCAGGGGCGGCGCGGTGCGCGCTTTTGGCCCCGATCTGCTCGCGCATGTATGGGCCGGAAACGTCCCCGCGCTGTCGCTGTGGAGCCTGGCCTGCAGTCTGCTGGTCAAGGCTCCGAGCATCGGCAAGCTGGCCAGCGCCGAGCCGCTTTTTGCGGGCTGGTTCGCGCAACTGCTGGCCGAGGTGCATCCGCCACTGGCAGATTGCCTGGCCGTCGTCTGGTGGCGCGGCGCGGGCGGGGAGGAAGCCGATGCGCTCTTCGCGCAGGCCGATACGGTGCTGGCCTATGGCGGCAACGAGACGCTGGCCGCACTGCGCCAGCGTCTGCCGGTGACCACGCGCTTCCTCCCGCATGGCCACAAGCTCGGCTTCGGCCTGGTCAGTGCGTGCGCGCTCGACGTGTTCAAGGCGCCGGCCGTCGCCCGGCAGGCGGCCTGGGACGTGATGCGCTACGACCAGCAGGGCTGCTATTCGCCGCACGTGTTCTATGTGGAGCGCGGCGCGGCGGTGCCGCCGCGCCTCTTTGCCGGCTACCTCGCGGCCGAACTGGCCAATCTGCAGCAGCGCTTCGCGCGCCGGCCGCTGGATCTGGCGGAAGGCGCCGCCATCGCCCGCTGGCGGCAGGCCGCGGAATGGGGGAACGGCGACTGGCAGTTGATCGGGCCGCTCGAGGCGCCCTGGAGCGTCGCTTACAGCGACGTCCTGCAGGCCCTGGCGCCTACGGCTTCACACCGCACCATCGCCGTGGTGGGCGTCGACCGCCTCGAGGAGGTGTTGCCCGTGGTCGCGGCACAGCGCGTGTTCCTGCAGACCGCCAGCGTCGCTGCTTCGCCCGAGGAGTTGTACCGGCTGGCCGACCTGCTGGGCACAGCCGGCGTCACGCGCATCAGCGCGATCGGCGCCATGAGCACACCCGGGGCCGGCTGGCATCACGACGGGCGCTTCAGTCTCGCGGACCTGGTGCGTATGACCGAAATCGAGCCCTCGGCCGAGGCGGCGGCACAGCCCTTTGCCTCGTATGCGGACTGAACATGGCTTTCCTGGATATCGAACAGGTGGTGTTCACCTATCCGGGTCGTCCGCCCGTGCTCGACGGGGTGAGCTGGCGCGTGCAGGCCGGCGAGTTCCATTGCCTGCTGGGGCGCAGCGGTTGCGGCAAGACCACGCTGCTCAAGCTGGCAGCGGGCCTGCTCAGGCCCCAGGCGGGGCACATCGTGCTGCGTGGCGGTGAACTGGCCGCGCCGGGGCCGCAGACGGGTTTCATGTTCCAGTCGCCCACGCTGCTGGAATGGCTGAGCGTACTGGACAACGTGCTGCTGCCCGTGTCGCTGCAACGCCGGCCCATGCCGCAGGACCGACAGTGTGCGCTGCGCCTGCTCGATCAACTGGGACTGGCCAGCCATGCGCAGCACCACCCGCGTCAGCTCTCCGGCGGCCAGCAAAGCCGCGTGGCACTGGCGCGGGCGCTGATCCTCGAACCGTTGCTGCTGCTGCTCGACGAGCCTTTTGCCGCCCTGGACGCCATCACGCGCGCCGACCTGCAGGACGATCTGCTGCGCACCTGCCGCGAACGCGGTACCACGGTGCTGTTCGTCACGCATGACATCCGCGAGGCCGTCTACCTGGGCGATCGCATTGCGCTCATGCGCGAAGGGCGCATCGTCGATGACTGGACGATCGCGCTGCCCGTGCCACGCGCGCAGGCGATCCAGCACGGCCCTGCCTTCAACGACTGTTGTGCGCGTGTGCGCGCAGCCATGGACCGGACCGGGACATGACATCGATGTCCTGGCGGGCACGCATGATGGCCGCCGCGCTGTCCGTCGTTCTGCTGGGCCTGTGGGAACTGGCGGTACGCGGGTGGGGGCTGTCGGCACTGATACTGCCCGCGCCTTCCGCCGTGGCGGCGGCGCTGGAAATGGGTCTGGTCTCGGGCTATTTCTGGCCGCACATCCTGGCGACGCTGCAGGCCCTGCTGCTCGGGCTGGCCGGCGGCAGCCTCGTCGGCCTGCTCGCCGGCATGGCGCTGGCCGAATTCGCGTTGCTGGAGCGCGTGCTCAAGCCCTATGTAGTGGTCAGCCAGGTAGTGCCCAAGCTGGCGCTGACGCCCTTGTTCGTACTGTGGTTCGGCTTCGGACTGCTGCCGACGGTACTCATCACGGCGTTGATCTGCTTCTTCCCGTTGATGGAGAACACGCTGACGGGACTGCGCCAGGTCGACGTACGGCGACTGGAACTGTTCCGCATGCTGGGCGCCACGCGCTGGCAGACCTTGCTGCGGCTGAAGCTGCCCACGGGTCTGCCCGCCATCCTGGCGGGGTTGCGCATCGCGGCGGTGCTGGCCCTGGTCGGTGCCGTGGTGGCCGAGTTCATGGGCGCCAGCCGTGGCCTGGGCGCCGTCGTCATTTCCGCCCAGGGAATGATGGACACCACCCTGATGTTCGCGGCACTGGTGCTCATCGCCGCCATGGGCCTGATGCTGTACCAGGCCTGCCTCGTGCTGGAGCGCCGGTTGCTGCGCACCCATGCCTGTCCCGCCACGCCGGACCTCGCTTCTCCCCTGAATCCCTGACTGCTTCACTCGCCATGCACACATCGCATTCAAGTTTTTCCCTCTCCCGCCGGAATCTGCTCGGCGTCATGGGCGGCCTTGCGCTGGTTCGCACCGGCACAGCCGCACCGACTCCGGGCAGGATCCGCCTGGCGGGCTGGAGCAAGCCCATCAGCGAGATCACCAACATCCTCGTCGAGCCCGGCAAGGGCTTCTTCAAGGCTCGGGGGGTGGCGCTGGACTACCTGCCCGGCGGGGGCGGGGGCGACGCGATCCGCAACATCCTCAGCGGCCAGGCCGACGTCGCCTTCACTGATCCGGGATCATTCTTCATGGCGCTGGACAAAGGGGAGAAGCTGGTCGCGATCTACGACATCTATCCGCAGAACGTGTTCAACGTGGTTTCGCTCAAGTCCAGCGGCATCCGCGGGCCGGCCGATCTCAAGGGCAGGAAAATCGGCGTCTACAGCCTGTCCAGCGGCACGCGGCAGAATCTGCTCGTGATGCTGCACCAGGCCGGCCTGAAGGAGTCGGACGTGACGATCGTCGTCACCGGCTTGCTGAACTTCGCGCCGCTGATGCAGGGACAGGTGGATGCCACGGCCGCGACCGATACGGGCCTGGCTGTGGGCCTGCGCAGGGGGCTGACCGGTGTCGAGGTGATGAACGTGCGTGACCACCTGAATATCTCCAGCGACCTGTTCGTCGTGCGTGAGCAGGTACTGCGCCAGAAGAGGGATCTGCTGCGCGCTTTCCTCGAGGGCTACCGGGACAGCACAGCCTGGATGATTGCCAACCCGGAGGAGGCGGCGACCCTGGCTGCCAGGGTCGCCATCGACGGCACGCAACGCGACATCAACCTCGAAGTGATCCGCCTGCGCAACGCCGCCTCGCAGCCGGCAGTACCCGGCAAGGGACTGGGCAGCTTCGATCTCGGGATGCTGCAAAAGGGAGCGGACGCCTATCACGCGCTCGGCCTGGTACAGAATCCGATCACGGTGGCGGATGTGGTGGACACCAGTCTGCTGCCGGCAGGCTGACATGGATTCATCGTCCGGTCTGGACCTGCGCGGCAAGGTGGTGCTCGTCACGGGCGCGGGCCGCGGCATTGGCGCGGCCATCGCCACGGCCTTCGCACGCGAGGGCGCGGTGGTGGCGGTCAACTACCTGGCCAATGATGTGGCCGCGGCCGGGACCGTGGCGGCCTGTCGGGCGGCAGGCCAGGCCATGGACGGCGATGCGTGGGCCGTTCAGGCCGACGTGGGCTCGCAGGCAGCCGTGCAGGCCATGGTCGAGGAGGTGGCGCGCGAGGCCGGCCCGGTCGACATCGTGGTCAACAACGCCTTCAGGCCGTATGCCTTCGACCCCGAGTGTCGGGCCCTCTTCGACGACCTGGTCTGGGACGACTACCGGGCCCAGTTCGACGGTGCCGTGGGCGCGACCTTCAACGTCTGTCGCGCGGTGCTGCCGCAGATGCGCCGGCGCGCGCGTGGCAGCATCGTCAACGTCGTCACCAACCTGGTCGAACATCCGATCGTGCCTTATCACGGCTACACTACGGCCAAGGCCTCGCTGGTGGCCTTCAGCCGCAATCTGGCCAGCGAACTGGGACCGATGGGCATCCGCGTCAACTGCGTGGCACCGGGCCTGGTCTATCCGACGCAGGGCACGCGCGGCACCCGGGAGTCGTTTCGCGAGTCGCTGATGGCGGCCACACCCCTGCGGCGCCTGGCCCGACCAGAAGACGTGGCCGGGCCAGTGCTGTTCCTGGGCTCGGCACTCAGCGGTTTCATGACGGGGCAGGTGCTCATGGTGGACGGTGGTCTGGTCATGCGGTGATACCCGGCCAGGGATCCGTCCGGGTCCCGCGGCCTGGCTGCCCCGGCGATTTTGGTGACTGCCGCATCCCCATGCGTCAATCCAGCACCGCATCCAGATCCATGGTCGAGCGTTGGCCGATCCGGTCGAAATTCTGCTGCAGCCAGTCGCCGGCCACCTGCCGACCCTTGTCGAAGAGCATCTGCAGGAATGTCCATTCGGCGTTGAGCTTGCTCGACGCATCCAGGTTGGCCAGTGCAGTGGCCCCATCGATCTGGTGCACGAGCATGTTCTTGTAGTGAGACGGATCGAGGTGCCCCGCCTGCAGTTGACGCGCAACAAAACGGATGGCACGCAGTTCGGCCAGCAGGCTGCTGTTGAAGGTGATTTCGTTGACGCGGTCGAGGATGTCGCGGGCGGTTCGGGGTACGCCCGGGGCGTTGATCGGGTTGATCTGTACGATGACGATGTCGCGCACGTCGCAGTGATAGATCAGCGGGTGCAGCGCCGGATTGCCGGTGTAGCCGCCGTCCCAGTAGGCTTCGCCGTTGATCTCGACTGCGGGAAAGAGGTTCGGCAGGCAGGCTGACGCCATCACCGCGCGTGCGGTGAGATCCCGGTTGGTGAAGACCCGTACGCGCCCGGTGCGAACGTTGGTCGCAGGGATGAACAGGCGCACGGCATCGTCGCCGTGGACGGCGCCGAAATCGATGTGTCTGGTCAGGAAATCCTCGAGGAAGCGCAGACCGAGCGGGTTCAGCTCGTAGGGTGATGCCAGGCGGCTCAGAAGATCGGACATCAGATAGGCCAGCGAATGGTTCATGCTCCAGTTGCCGGTGAACCTGTCCAGTGGCGTGCGCTGGATCATGCTGAACCAGCTCGAACGACTGATGTCGTGCCAGAAGTCGTGCAGGGCGGCCCGTGCGCCGTTTCTGCCTCCTTCGGTCATGGCATTGGCCAGCACGACGGCATTCATGGCTCCGGCGCTCGTGCCGCTGATCGCCTCGATGGAGATGCGTTCTTCTTCAAGCAGGCGGTCGAGTACACCCCAGGTGAAGGCGCCGTGCGAGCCGCCGCCCTGCAGGGCGAGACTGACCGGCTTGCGCACCGGAGTGGCGCGGCGGCGTTTGCCGGCGGTGGACGCAGTCGGGTCGGGCGGATCGGCGGGCATCGGGCACTCCGGTTGTGATCGATGTATTTTCATGAAAAAGTGTGCGTCTGCCGCTGCCGGGCGCCGTGTTGCAGCCGTCCGGCAGGCTGGCGCGCAATGAACGGCGCGTCGGCGTATCTGTCGTGCCTCCCGAAGACGGGCGCACGGCAGTCACTCACAGGAGAAGGAATTGGATCTCTCGAAAATCAGTTCGGGCAGCAACCCGCCCGCCGACCTGCACGCGATCATCGAAATCCCGGTGGGCGGCGTGCCGGTCAAGTACGAACTGGACAAGGCCTCCGGCGCCATGTTCGTCGACCGTTTTCTGCATACGGCGATGTTCTACCCGGCCAATTACGGCTTCATCCCGCATACGCTGTCCGAGGATGGAGATCCCTGCGACATCATGGTCGTGGGCAGTGTTCCGGTCGTGCCGGGCGCGGTCATCCGCTGCCGGCCGGTCGGGGCGCTGCTGATGCAGGACGAAGCGGGGCTGGACGAAAAGGTGCTCGCCGTGCCGGTCGACGAGCTGCATCCGTTCTATTCGGGTATTCACGACTACACGGATCTGCCACCGGTACTGATCGACCAGATCACTCATTTCTTCAAGCATTACAAGGATCTGGAGCAGGGCAAGTGGGTCAAGGTCGTGCGCTGGCTCGACCGCGGGGAGGCCGAAGACATGGTGCGTGCCGCGATCGCGCGGCATGCGAACGGAAGGGCGGCGAACGTGCAGGGACCGGACCACGCCTGATGCGGTCATTCCGGTTTCCGTCCACGACGGCGTGGGCGGCCGGCGGACCATGCTAGGCAGGATGCTCCTGCCGCTGAAGCCCCCTGTTCGCCTCGCCGCCCGTGTCAGTGTGTCGGCTGCCCGGCCGGGGTGGTGTCGGCAGGCATGACCGCCGGTGCCACCCGTTGACCTGACCTTGCGACGAAGGTGTAGACCACCGGCACGACGTACAGCGAGATCAGTGCCCCGATGCTCAGCCCGGCGGCGATCACCAGTCCCATGTGGAAGCGGCTGACCGCACCCGGACCGGTGGCCAGCAGCAGTGGCACGACACCGAAGACCATCGCGAAGGTCGTCATCAGGATCGGACGCAGGCGGATGCTCGACGCCTTTTGCACGGCTGCACGCAGATCCAGACCCTCGTTTTCATGGATCACGTTGGCGTACTGCACGACCAGAATGCTCTGCTTGGTGATCAGCCCGATCAGGGTGATCAGGCCGACCTGGGTGTAGATGTTGACCGTTGCCGCGCCCAGATAGAGAAAGGCAAGTGCACCGAACACCGACATCGGTACGGCGGCCAGCACGATCCACGGATCGCGGAAGCTCTCGAACTGTGCCGCCAGCAGCAGGTAGACGAGCAGGATCGACAGCACGAAGGTGACGAGCACGGTGCTGCCCTGCTGGATGTACTGGCGCGACTGGCTGGCGTAGTCGATGGTGTAGCCGGCCGGCAGGATCTGTCCGGACAGTTCGGCAAGCTTGTCGAGCGCTTCGCCCAGCGGCGTGTCGCCGGCCATGATCCCGGAGATGGTGACCGAATTCAGCTGCTGGAACTGTGGCAGGAACTGCGGCTCGACGCTGCGGTGCACGTCGACCACGGTGGTCAGCGGCACGAGCTTGCCGCTGTCGGTGCGCAGATAGTAGTTGTCCAGCGCGCCGGCATCGGCGCGCAGGGCGTCGGGCACCTGCGGGATCACTTCATAGCTGCGCCCGGCCATGTCGAAGCGGCCGACGAAGTTCTCGCTCAGCAGGGCACTCAGGTTGCCGCCGATCTCGCGCATGTCCAGTCCGAGGCTGGCGGCGACGTCGCGCCGGATCGACAGCGAGATGCGCGGATTGTCGTGGCGCAGGTCGCGCGTGAGGAAGGCGAACAGGCCGCTGCCCATGGCGGCACCGATCAGCTGGTCGGCGACACCTTCCATCTCGCGGTAGTCGGCCGTCGACGTCAGGACGAACTGCACCGGCAGCCCGCCCGAGGAGCCCGGCAGGGGTGGCATACCAAAGGCGACCGCCTGCAGGCCGGCAACATCGTTCAGGCGCTGCTGCACCAGCGGCAGCAACTCCATCTGCGAGCGCTGGCGCTCGCTCCAGGGCTTGAGGTTGCCGCCACCGAAGACGGCGTTGTTGCCGGCGCCGCCGGAGGGCGCGACGCCGCTGAACTGCCAGACGAGTTCGGTCTCCGGAAAGCTCTCGAAGATCTCGCGCACCTGCTCGTTGTAGGTGTCGAGATAATGCAGCGTCGCCGTCGACGGGCCGGTGCCCTGCATCAGCACGCCGCCCTGGTCCTCCATCGGTGCCAGTTCGTTCTTGCTGCCGAGAAAGAGGAAGGGCAGGCTGACGAGCACGCACAGCGTGATGAAGAGCACGAAGCCGCGGGCGTCTAGTGCGGCGTGCAGCGAACGGTCGTACAGCCCACGCAGGCTGGCAAAGCCGCGATCGAGCGCATGGATCAGGCCTTTCGACGGCGTCCGGCGCAGGATCTTCGAGCTGAGCATCGGCGTGAGTGTGAGCGCGACGATCATCGAGACGATGACCGTGGCGACCAGCGTGAAGGCGAATTCGGTGAACAGGCTGCCGGTCAGGCCGCTCGTGAAGCCGATCGGGATGAACACCGCAACGAGCGTCGTCGACATCACGAGAATCGGGCTGGCCAGCTCGCGCACGCCGTTCATCGCCGCCTCGAACGGCGACTGTCCTTCGTCGATCAGGCGCTGGATGTTCTCGAGCACGATGATCGCGTCGTCGACCACCAGGCCGATGGCCAGCACGATGGCCAGCAGGGTGAGCAGATTGATCGAGAAGCCGGCCGCCAGCATGATGACGCCGGCGCCGATCACCGACAGCGGAATGGCCACGGCCGGCAGCAGCAGCGAGCGCAGGGAGCCGAGGAAGAGAAAGATCACGATGACGACCACGCCGAGCGTGATCGCGATCGTCTCCAGCACCTCGTCGAGCGCCGCGGTGATGAACACGCTCTGGTCATAGGCGACGTCGGCAGTGATGCCGGGCGGCAGTGTCTGTTGCAGCTCGGCCATCGCCTTGTGCACGCCGGCGGCGACGTCGAGCGCGTTGGCGTCGGGTGCCGGCTGGACGGCGACGTTGACCGCGCGCTCGCCCTGGTAGGTGGCCGCCTGATTGTAGTTCTGTCCGCCCAGCGCCACGGTGGCGACGTCCTCGAGCCGGATGACGGTATCGCCGACGGCGCGCACGATGAGCTGGCGGAACTGTGCCGGATCGTTCAGCGAGGTCGTCGCGGTGATCGTCACCTGTTGCTGGCGGTTGCGCGTGCTGCCGACGGCCGAGACGAAATTGTTCGCCTGCAGCGCGCCGGCGACGTCGGCCGATGTCAGACCGCGCGCGGCCATCGCCACCGGATTGAGCCAGACGCGCAGCGCGAAGGCGTTGCCGCTCGGGTCGATGCCGGCCGGCAGGATGTCGGCCTGGCCGACGCCGGCCACGCCCTGGATCTTCGGCTGGGCGACGCGCAGCACATAGTCGTTGACCTGCTGCTGGTCCAGGTTCGAGGCGCTGAACGACAGATACATCAGCGCCGTGGAGTCGCCCACGGTCTCGTTGATGACCGGCTGCTGCGCTTCGGCCGGCAGCAGGTTCTGCACCTGGTTGACGCGCGACAGGATCTGTGCCACCGCCACGTCCGGATCGAAGTCCAGGCGCATGTTGACGGTGACCGTCGACAGACCCTGGGCGCTGGTGCCGGTCATGTAGTCGATGCCCGGGGCGCTGGCGATCGCCTGCTGCAGCGGCGTCGTGATGAAGGCCTTGACCGTGTTGGCGTCAGCGCCCGACCAGGAGGTCGAGACGGTGACGACCGTGTTGGTGATGACCGGGTATTCGCGCACGGTCATCTCGGTCCAGGCGCGTGCGCCCAGCAGCAGGATGACGAGGCTCAGTGCACTGGCCAGCACCGGCCGGCGGATGAAGATGTCGGTGAATTTCATGCGTTGTTCGGCCGTGCGGCGACGACATTCCGGTGCGATCGGCGCCCCGGTGTCCTGCGCGCTGCCGGCATCCGCCGGGTCAAGGCTGTACGTCGTTGTTCACGACGACCGGCATGCCGTCGCGCAGCTTGTGCTGGCCGGCCGTGACGACGACCTCACCGGCAGCCAGACCCGATTCGACGAGCACGCGACCGTCGCGTTCGGTGTGCACACGCACGATGCGCAGCCGTGCGGTCAGGGTCTGCGCGGCGGCATCGGACGCGGCCTTCCCGCCGTCTGCGTCACCCGCCGCCTGCACGACGTAGACGCTGTCGCCCGCCGTGCTGTACGCAATCGCCGTGGCCGGTACTTCGACGCCTTCGAACGGAGCGCCGACGTTCAGGCCGACCTGGCCGTACATGCCCGGGCGCAGGCGTCCGTCGGCATTGCGCACCGTCGCCTGGATGCCGATGTTGCGCGTGTCCGGATCGATGCGCGAATCGAGTGCGCTGATCCGTCCGGCGAAGGCTTCCTCTTTCCAGGCGTCGACCGTAAAGACGACGTCACCGCCGGTGGAAATGTCCGCGAGGCGGCTCTGCGGCAGTGAAAAATTGAGCAGCAGCGGATCCTGTCGCTGCAGCTCGACGATCGGCGTACCCGGCGCCACGTACTGGCCCGGACTGACCTTGCGGATGCCGAGCAGACCACTGAACGGCGCACGGATGTTGAGCTTGTCCAGGGTGGCCCGGCCGCTTTCGACGGCCGCGCTGGCGGCACGTTCCTCGGCCTCGGCCGCATCCAGGTCCGACTGGCTGGCGGCATTGGCCTTCTGCAGCTGGCGCAGGCGCTTCAGACTGGTCGTGGCCAGCTTCAGGCGCGACCGGTCGGCTTCCAGCTGGGCCCGCTGGGTGGAATCGTCCAGGCGCAGAAGCAGGGCGCCCTTGCGGATCGTGGCGCCGGAGTCGAAGGTGATGTCGAGCACGTTGCCGGCGATCTGTGCGGTGATCGTCGTGCCTTCGACCGCTTCGAGGGTGCCCATCACGCTCGTCCGGGCATCCCATCGTGCGGCCGTGGCCGTGGCGGTCGACACGGTGGTGGCCGGCCAGGAAAACTGGCCGGCGGCAAGATGCCGCCGGTATTCCAGATATTGCCTGCCGCCGAAAATGCCGCCCAGCACGACAAGCAGGAACAACAGGGTCAGGGCGGTTCTCTTGAACACGGAGTTTCCGGAAGGCTGCGGGCGGGGCGTATTCTAGTCCAGCCGCCCGCAGGCTCGGCGCTGGTCTGATGAATGTGGCGCGAAGCGACACAAGACGGAACGCCGCACGACCGGTCTGGACCGGCAGTGCGGCGTTCGGGTCGAGCCGGCCGGATCAGTGCAGCGCGGCCAGACCGACGCCCTTCATGCCGAGCGCCTGGGCAACGTCATACATCGCCTGATTGAGCAGCCGATGCGCATTCTCATCGGCTTCACGGCCGAATTTCGCCTCGATGTCGGCCATCACCTGATTGTGGATCTTGTGCGACAGTGCGACGTCGAACAGGCGTCCGGCCCAGAAGGTGCCGTCGACCGTACCGGCTTCAACGAGCGCCTTCGCGAGTGCGGTACCCGTCAGATTGGCCGGTGCTGCCGGCAGCGTGACGCCGGCTTCGGTGGCGCGTTTCAGGCCATCCTTGACGGCAAAGGTCATGCCGCTGATGAAGGCCTGGACTTTTTCCTCGCCGTACTGCTTGGTGAGCTTGGCCACTTCGGCGTTCACGGCATCTTCACCGAGCATCGAGACGAGTGCCGCGGCAAAGGTGAAATCTTCGGGGCCGCCGCCGGCTGCGACCAGTGCCGCCGTCGCCTCGAGCGCGGGCGGACCATCGTATACGGGGCCGCCGAACCAGTTCATGGCCATGCCTTCCGCGGCCATTGCCGCGCCGGCAAAGGCCAGTGAGCCGAGCATGACCGTCAGCCATGCGAGCATCCTCTGTGCAGCGCCCTTGTGGGCGAATCCTGTGTTTTTCATGTCGATCTACTCCTTCAATGACGCCCCGTCGTTCGTCGCGTCACGCGGATGCAGATCCCTGTGGTCATCCGTCCGCGTCGTGGGCGGGAGCTATCTGCAGGATAGACCCGATAGAAAAACAATCGGCCGATACTGTCGACGGCGATGATGGATAGGCGGGCCGGATGGCCGAACCGGATGGGCGCGCCGGCTCCGCCGGGTCATCGGGTTTCCGGCTGACCGGTCACGATGCCGCCCGCCCGATCATTTCCGCTGCGCGTTCGCCGGGGACGTCGCTGCGGCCGCGCCCTCGCCGAGCATCGGCGCGAGGGCGGGCCAGACGGTCTCGAGCAGCAGCGGCTGCGCTTCGGCACCCGGATGGATCCGATCGGCCTGGAACCAGCGCATGTCGTCGGCAATCCGCTCGAGGAAGAACGGGACCAGACCGGCCTGATGCCGCGCGGCCACTCGACTGAAGATCTGCGCGAACGCATCGGCATACGCCGGGCCGTAATTGGGCGGCACCATCATGCCGATCATCAGGACGCGGGCGCCGATTGCGCGCGCAGCAGCGGCCAGGTAATCCAGATTGGCCTCGGTACCGCGCAGGTGCAGACCGCGCAGCGCATCGTTGCCGCCGAGTTCGATGATGACGACGCGGGGACGGTGTTTCTGCAGCAGCGCGTCGATGCGGCTACGGCCGCCGGCGCTGGTCTCACCGCTGATGCTGGCGTTGACGAGCGTCCAGTGCCTGTGCTGCTGCGCCAGACGCCGTTCGAGCAGCGCCACCCAGCCGGTGCCGCGTGCCAGGCCGTATTCGGCCGACAGGCTGTCGCCGAGCACCAGAATGGTATCGGACGGTGCGGCGTTGCCGGCCGACGCCGGGGCAGCGCTTGCAGGTAGACTCGCGGGCGCCGTCATGCACGCTGCGACCAGCGTGGCAAGAAAGCGGCGTCGATTCACGAACAGCAGGGTTTGCGGCATGCACGCCATTATCGTCGAGCACCTGGGCAAGCGCGTTCGCGATGCCGGTGGCTGGCTGGACATTCTCGACGATCTGTCGTTCGTCGTCGAAGCCGGGGAGACCGTTGCCATCACCGGTGCGTCCGGATCGGGCAAGTCGACGCTGCTCGGTCTGCTCGCCGGACTGGACCTGCCCGGCACGGGAACCGTGACGGTGTTCGGCCAGTCATTGTTCGCTCTCGATGAAGATGCCCGGGCGCTGTGGCGCGCGCGCCATCTCGGCTTCGTCTTCCAGTCGTTCCAGTTGCTGCCGCAGATGACGGCGCTCGAGAACGTGATGCTGCCGCTGGAACTGGCCGGTGAGCGCCAGCCGTTGCAGCGCGCGCGTGATCTGCTTCAGCGCGTGGGCCTGGGCGAGCGGTTGCACCATTATCCGAAGACGCTGTCGGGCGGTGAGCAGCAGCGGGTGGCGATCGCGCGCGCCTTCGCGCCGGCGCCGAAGCTGCTGTTCGCCGACGAACCGACCGGCAGTCTCGATGCCGCCACCGGTACGCGCGTGATCGAACTGCTGTTCGAACTGAATCGGGAGGCGGGCACGACCATGCTGCTGGTCACGCACGATATCGATCTGGCGGCGCGCTGCACGCGCCGGCTCACGCTGCAGGCGGGCCGGCTGATCGACGATTCCGCGCGTCCAGCGCCGTTCGCAGCCGCCTGATCAGCGGCAGCACGACCGGGTGAGCGTCCTCCGCGTCGCTCCGGTCGCAGGCATCGGCCGTCACCGGATCGGCCCCGGCGGGATCCGCTTGCGCGGGATCGGTGATACCGGGCGCCAGCAGGGGCTCGATCGCGTCGGCCAGTGTCTTGCCCAGTTCCACACCCCACTGATCGAATGAATCGATCTCCCAGAGCCAGCCGAGCGTGGCGGTCTTGTGTTCGTAGAGCGCGATCAGTGCGCCGAAGCGCCGTGCATCGAGTGCATCGAGCAGCAGTACAGTCGAGGGCCGATTGCCTGGCGCGTGGCGATGGGCGGCGATCAGCGTGTCCGTATCTTCCACCGCCATGGCGCCCGCATCCGCCTGTCGGCGGGTGTCGACGTGCCGGCCGATTGTCAGCGCCTCGATCTGGCCGAGCGCGTTGGCCAGCAGGGTGCGGCCGCGCCCTTCGTCATCATCGGACGGTGGCACGACCAGGACGAACTCGACCGGATGCACGCTCGTTCCCTGATGCAGTGCCTGGAAAAATGAATGCTGGGCGTCGGTGCCGGTCGAACCCCAGATGACGGGCGTCGTCTGCCAGGGGACCATTCGTCCCGTGTGATCGACGTGTTTGCCGTTGCTTTCCATCTGCAATTGCTGCAGGAAAGCGACCAGGCTGCGCAGGCGGTCACTGTAGGGCACGACGACTTCGGTGCCGCCATCCAGCACGAGCCGGTTCCACCACGACACGAGCGCCATCAGCACCGGCGCATTGGCCGCCAGCGGTGCTTCGCGGAAATGACGGTCCATCTCGTGCGCGCCGGCGAGCATCGCGCGAAACCGCGCCGCTCCCACGGCCAGCACGATCGGCAGGCCGACGGACGACCACATCGAGTAACGGCCGCCGACCCAGTCCCACAGCGGGAAGACGGCGTCGCGCGTGAGCCCGGAGCCGAGGGCCGCCTCGAGGTTCGACGTTACCCCCGCCAGGTGCCGATGCAGGCCATCGGATGGCACGCCGCCATCCACGAACCAACGTCGCAGCGCGCGCGCATTGCGTGCTGTTTCGGCCGTACGCCAGGACTTGGAGGCGATGATCGCCAGCGTCGTGTGCGGATCCAGCCCGGCCGTTGCTCGTGCGCAGGAGTCGGGATCCACATTCGACAGGAAACGCACGGTCAGCGGCGCATCCCTGTCGGCAAGCGCCTCACAGGCCAGTTGCGGCCCGAGATGCGAGCCACCGATGCCGACATGCACGACCGAGCGGATCGGGTGACCGCTGGCACCCGGCCAGCGCCCGGCGCGCACGGTGTCGGCGAAGGCACAGACCCGGGCGAGTGTCGCCTCGACTGCGGCCGCGTCGGTGTCAGTTGCCGTGCCCGCCGGACGACGCAGCGCCACGTGCCAGGCTGGCCGTCCCTCGGTGAAGTTGACGGCCTCGCCGGCAAACATCGCATTGCGCTGCCCCTCGATGTCGATTGCTTCGGCCAGCCGCAGCAGGGCGTCGAGGGCCGGCAGCGGCAGGCGATGACGCGACAGATCGACGTGCACGCCGGCGGCGTCGAGTACCAGCCGTTGGCCGCGCGCCGGTTCGTCACGCAGCAAGCGCGTGATCGAAACCTCTCGCGAGCCGGCGGCGAGATCCTGCAGGGCCGCGCGTGCCGCGATGATTCCGCGTGCGTCACGCTGGTCATCATTCCCGTCTGATCGATCCATGCCGGTCGCCGCGGGGTCTGCTGTCTTGGGCCTGGGAGTCATGGGACCCTATCTTGCCGGATTCTGCTTCCAGGGCGAAGCGCGCTCTGGCGCGCCGATCGCCTTCAGCTCCAGGACAGACCTTGCGGCGACGCCCGGGTTCGCGTCGCCGTCGAGCCCCTCAGGGTTGTATCCGTATCGATTCCGTGGCGGGTCGGTGCGCATGCAGTTGTGCCCGCGCCGCCCGGAGCCAGCGTGGCAGCCGGGCCGCGCTCAGGCCGTCTTCCGTACCGTTCGCCCGGGCCCAGAGAGAGCCGGCGCGGCCGTGCAGCCAGGCGGCCAGACAGGCCGCGCGTTCGGCATCGAGTCCGCGCGCGAGCAGGCTTGCGCACAGGCCGGCGAGCACGTCACCGGTGCCGGCGCTGGCCAGGCAGGGCGAGCCGGCGGCAATGATCGACCAGTGCCCCAGTGGGGTCGCGACGATGCTGCCGGCGCCCTTGAGCAGGATCACGCAGTGCAGTCGGGCGGCGAGGGTGCAGGCGGCGCCGACCCGGTCGGTCTGGACGTCGACAACGTCGGCGCCGAGCAGGCGTGCCGCTTCGAGTGGATGTGGGGTGGCCACGGCAGCGTTCGCGGCTTTTCGTTGCACCAGCGCGGCCGTCAGGCTCGCGTCTGCGGCGATCAGGTTGAGCGCGTCGGCGTCGACGACGAGCGTGCGTGCCTGTGCACCGGCGCGGCGCAGCGCGTCTGCTGCAGCCCCGGACGTACCCAGGCCGCAGCCGATGGCTACTGCGTCGAAGCTGCCGAAGCCGGTGTCTGGAGAAGTGCTCATCCACTGCGGCTGTGACGGATCGAAGAGCGTGCCGGCCGGGGTCGCGACGTAGATACGTCCGGCGCCGCCGGCCTGGGCACCGCGGGCTGCCAGCAGCACCGCGCCGTGCATGCCGGGTGCGCCGCCATAGCAGAGCACCGAACCGAAACTTCCCTTGTTCGAATCGAGACTGCGGGCCGGTGGCGCTTCGTCGCAAACTGCAGCCAGATCGAAGCGGCGTCCGCGCGCCGCAGCGAAACTGCGCTCGTGCGCCGCGGGTGAGACGGTCCCGTGCATCGGGTCTGAAAGTGTCGCTGCCGCCGCCGGGACCACGGCGGCTCTCGAGACTCCGGCCGTCGTGCAGGGGTCCCCGTCGAGCAGCGCGGCATCGATGCCGAGCGTGGCCACCGAGACCATACCGACGTGATCGAGCGCGGCGCCGGTACGCAGGCCCGGCTTGTCGGCAATCATCGTCACGGTCCGGCGGGCACGCACGGCCTGCGTGCCGACGAGACTGCCGGTGTCGGCATCGATGCCGCTCGGCACGTCGACGGCGATCACGGGCCAGTCGCGTTGCGCCATCTGCGCGCACAGCGCGGCACAGGCGTCATCGAGGGGGCGCTGCAGGCCGATGCCGAACAGGCCATCGATGACGATCGGCGCCGTCGGTGCGGTCAGCCACGCCTCCCAGGCAGTAGCAGGGGCAACCGGAAAATCCTGTTGCCGGGCCATCTGCCAGATGGCTGCGGCATCGCCGGCCGGATCGCGCCGTGCGTCGAGCGCGATGGCGTGCACGGCAAAGCCGCAGGCGCGCAGACGAAGGGCGGCCAGCAGTGCATCGCCGCCATTGTTGCCCGGACCGATCCAGGCGACGATCGGCCGCCCGACGGCAAGCGTGCGCGCCAGTTCCACCGTAGCCTCGACGACCGCGTCGGCCGCGCGCGACATCAGCGTGCCGGCCGGCAGCTCCCGCATGGCGAGTGCTTCGATGCGCCGGATTTCACTGCTGCGCAGCAAGGCGCTCATGACGGCCTCCATTCTCTGTCCATCTGGTTCCCACGGCTTTCGACCCTGCCCCGGATTGGTTCCCGTCCGGTCTTCCCGGTACGACCGTCCACTATGACATCCGTCCCGTCACTGGTGGCGCCGCGCGGTCGCCCGGCGACACCTGCTATCGTTGGCGCCGCACCGTTTTTTCCTTTTCTTTCATGACCCGCTGGCAGTTCTGGATCGATCGTGGCGGCACGTTCACCGACGTCGTCGGACGCCGGCCCGACGGTTCGATCCTGACGATGAAACTGCTCTCGGAAAATCCGGAGCAGTACGAGGATGCGGCGATCGAAGGGATCCGGCGCGCGCTCGGGCTGAAGCCGCACGAGCGCATCGGTCCGGAGCGCGTCGAGGTCGTGCGCATGGGCACGACGGTGGCGACCAATGCGCTGCTCGAACGCACCGGCGAGCCGCTGCTGCTGGCCGTCACACGCGGCTTTCGGGATGCACTGCGGATCGCCAGCCAGAACCGTCCGCGCCTGTTCGAGCGCGAGATCGTGCTGCCGGAGATGTTGTATCGCGAAGTCGTCGAGATCGACGAACGCATCGGCGCCGATGGCGCCGTCGTGCAGGCGCTCGACGAGGACTCGGCACGCCGGGCGCTTGCCGGCGCGCACGCACGCGGCCTGCACGTCATCGCGATCGTGCTGATGCATGGGTACCGCTATCCGGCACACGAGCAGCGCCTGGCGCAACTGGCCCGCGACATCGGCTTCACGCAGATTTCGGTGTCGCATCTGGTCTCGCCGCAGATCCGCTACATCGGACGTGGCGACACGACGGTGGTCGACGCCTATCTGTCGCCGGTGCTGCGCCGCTACGTCGAGCGCGTGGCGGCAGCGATGCCCGGTGTGCGCCTGCAGTTCATGCAGTCGCACGGCGGGCTCACCGACGCGGCGGCTTTCCAGGGCAAGGACTCGATCCTGTCGGGGCCGGCCGGCGGCATCGTCGGCATGGCGCGCGTCAGCGCCGCCGCCGGCTTCGGACGCGTGATCGGTTTCGACATGGGCGGCACGTCGACCGACGTCTCGCATTTCGCCGGCGAATACGAGCGCGAATTCGACACGCTCGTCGCCGGCGTGCGCATCCGTGCACCGATGCTGGGCATTCACACGGTGGCCGCCGGCGGCGGCTCGATCCTGCATTTCGATGGCGCACGTCTGCGCGTCGGCCCGGAGTCGGCCGGCGCCGATCCGGGGCCGGCCTGCTACCGGCGCGGCGGACCGCTGACGGTGACCGACGCCAATCTGTTGCTGGGCCGCATCCAGCCGGCGTTCTTTCCGCCGGTGTTCGGGCCGCAGGCGAACGAGGCGCTGGACGAGCGGGTCGTTCGGCACGAGTTCACCGCACTGGCGGCGCGGGTGTCGGCAGAAAGCAGACATGTCGTCAGCGCCGAACAGCTCGCACAGGGCTTTCTCGAGATTGCCGTCGCCAACATGGCGAACGCGATCCGCAGGATCTCCGTGCAGCGCGGCTACGACGTCACGCGCTACACGCTGACCACTTTCGGCGGCGCCGGCGGCCAGCATGCGTGTGCCGTTGCCGACGTGCTGACGATGCCGCGCGTGCTCGTGCACCCGCATGCCGGCGTGCTGTCGGCCTGGGGCATGGGCCTCGCCGACCCGGTGGCAATGCGTGAGGAGTCGATCGAACGGCCTCTCGACGATGCCGGGCTGGCGACCGCGCGCGAGCGGATTGCCGTGCTCGCGCAGGCGGCACGACGTGAACTGCTCGAACAGGGGGAAGCGCCCGCCGCTCTGCACGAAACGGCGTGGCTGACGCTGCGCTACGAGGGCACGGATACGGCACTGCCAGTATCTGTCGGCGAACGGAGGTCGATGCATGCTGCCTTCGAGGACGCCTGGCGGCAGCGTTTTTCCTTTCTTCTGCCCGGTCGTGCGCTGCTGATCGAAGCTGCGGTCGTCGAGGTCAGCGCGCGGCAGGCGGATGGGCAGACCGCGTCCCGCGCGGCCGGCGCAGCAACGCCGGCGCCGGTTGCGGCAGCCCGGGGCGACACGGGACAGCAAGCCCGCCAGGCCGCCGCGCAGGATGCTCCGCGGAATGCCGAAGCGCCCGTGCCGACGCCGGTGCGGCAGCATGCGCGCCTGTATCTGGACGGCGGCTGGCGCGAAGTGCCGCTGTTTGAACGCGCTCATCTGCAAGCGGGCGGGTTCTTCGACGGACCGGCCATCGTCGTCGAGGCCAATGCGACCACGGTCGTCGATCCGGGCTGGCGGGCCGGCGTGACGGCGGACGGCAATCTGCTGCTCGAACGCCATGAACCGCGCACGCAGCGCCGGGCACCGGGCACGGCGGTCGACCCGGTACGGCTCGAAATCTACAACAACCTGTTCATGTCGATTGCCGAGCAGATGGGTCTGCGCCTGCAGAACACGGCGCATTCCGTGAACATCAAGGAACGGCTCGATTTTTCCTGTGCGATTTTCGATGCCCGGGGTCATCTGGTCGCCAATGCCCCGCACATTCCGGTGCATCTCGGGTCGATGGGTGCGAGTGTGCGCGCCATCCTTGCGCGGCATGGCGGCGGGCCGGCCGGCGCGGGTGCGGCACCTGGCGCGCCGCTGGCGCCGGGCGACGTCTACGTTCTGAACGATCCCTACGCCGGCGGCACGCATCTGCCCGACGTCACGGTCATCACGCCGGTGTTCGGCGACGACGGGCGCGAGATCCTGTTCTTCATCGGATCGCGCGGGCATCACGCCGACATCGGCGGCAGGACGCCGGGATCGATGCCGCCGGACAGTGTGCACATCGATGAAGAAGGCGTCCTGCTGACCGATTTCCTGCTGGTTTCGGCCGGAACCATGCGCGAGGATGCGCTGCGGGCCGTACTGCGCGCCGCGCGCTGGCCGGCGCGCAATCCGGAGCAGAACCTGGCGGATCTGCGCGCACAGATCGCGGCCAACGAGAAGGGCCGCGAGGAGCTGCTTGCGCTTGTGCGGGAATCGGGCCGCGATGTCGTGCTGGCCTACATGGGCCATGTGCAGGACAACGCCGAGGAATCGGTGCGCCGGGTCATCGGTGCGTTGCACGATGGCGCCTTCGCCGTGCAGCTGGACAACGGTGCGACGATCCGCGTGCGCATCGATGTCGATCGTGCGCGACGGTCGGCACGAATCGATTTCGCGGGTACCTCGGCGCAGCAGCCGAACAATTTCAACGCGCCGCTGGCGGTGACGACCGCAGCGGTCCTGTATGTCTTCCGGACCCTGGTCGGCGACGAGATTCCGCTGAACGAAGGCTGCCTGGTGCCGGTGCAGATCCGCGTGCCCGAAGGCTCGATGCTGAACCCGCGGGCTCCGGCTGCCGTCGTCGCCGGCAATGTCGAGACCTCGCAGTGCATCACCAACTGTCTGTACGGTGCGCTCGGCGTCATGGCTTCGGCCGCACCGACGATGAACAATTTCACGTTCGGCAACGAGCGCCATCAGTATTACGAGACGATTGCCGGCGGTTCCGGCGCCGGTGGCCGTTTCGATGAACAGGGCCGGCTCGTCGGCGGCTTTGATGGCACGTCGGCGGTGCAGACGCACATGACCAATTCGCGGCTGACCGATCCCGAAATTCTCGAGACCCGCTATCCGGTCCGGCTGGAGAGCTTTGCCATCCGGACCGGCTCGGGCGGTCCGGGGCGCTGGCACGGGGGCGACGGGACCGTGCGGCGAATCCGCTTTCTCGAGCCGATGAACGCCTCGATTCTCGCCAATGGGCGCCTCCACCCCGCCTTCGGCCTGTGTGGCGGCGGCGCCGGCGCGGTCGGCCGCGATCGGGTGGAACGGGCCGACGGGCGGATCGAGTGTCTCGCTCACGCCGATTCGGCGCGGCTCGAGCCGGGCGATCTCTTTGTGATCGAGACGCCGGGCGGCGGCGGCTTCGGATGAACCGTCAGGCCATGATGTGGCCCGCCGGCGGAATGATCGGGTTGAACTTATAATGGGCGCTTGCGTTCGTCTCCCGTTGCGGGCCGGTTTTCCGGTCGTGTCCGTTTCGGCCGCGCCCTGATCGGCGCTGCACCGACGCTTGCCGCACGTTCGCGTTTCACGCCCGCACGTCATCTTCATCCGGTCCCTGAACGATGTCCGCCTGTCTGACGCTGGCCGGTGCGCCAGCCCTGTCTGCATTCCGTCTTGCGCGCCTGCTCGAGCGTCTGCAGACGCTTGATGAGCGCGCCAGCGCCGTGCACGCGCATTTCCTCTACCTGGTCCGGCTCGATGTCGGACCGGAGCCCGCATTGTCGGAGCAACTGGCTGGCCTGCTCGACGCCGTTCCCGCAACGGGCGAAGCCGGCCGCGAGGGTGCCATGCCGGCGTCGGCCAGGCAGGGACAGGCATCGCCACCGGGGCAGGCAGTCTGGGTACTGCCCCGGGCCGGAACGATCTCGCCCTGGGCGAGCAAGGCGATCGACATCGTGCATCGGTGCGGTCTGACCGGCGTCGCGCGCATCGAGCGCGGGATCGAGTACCGGATCGAAACCCGGGCGAAGCTGGGCGGGCTGATCCGCGGTGCCGCGTTCGATCCGGCCGCACTCACGCGTCTGGCGGCAGCGCTGCACGACCGGATGACCGAGACGGTACTGCTCGCGTCGCCCGATCCGCAGCAATGGTTCGCCGATCTGCCAGACAAGCCGATGCGCCGCGTGGTGCTCGGCGAAGACGGGCGTGCCGCATTGCAGCAGGCCGATCGCGAACTTGGCCTGGCGCTGGCAGACGACGAAATCGATTATCTCGTCGAAGCCTTCACTGCGGCCGGGCGCGATCCGACCGACGTCGAGCTGATGATGTTCGCGCAGGCCAATTCCGAGCACTGCCGGCACAAGATCTTCAATGCCGACTGGACGATCGACGGCGAGGCGCGCGAAGAAACGCTCTTCGGCATGATCCGCAGCACGCACGCAGCCCGGCCCGAAGGCACGATCGTTGCCTATGCCGACAATGCGGCCGTGCTGGAAGGCGGGCCGGCCAGGCGCTTTCATCCGGATGTCACGCGCGACGGCCGCTACGTGGCACACGAGCGGCGCACACACGCGCTGCTCAAGGTGGAGACGCACAATCATCCGACGGCGATTTCGCCGTTTCCCGGTGCCGCGACCGGTGCCGGGGGCGAGATCCGCGACGAAGGCGCCACCGGACGCGGCGCGCGGCCGAAGTTCGGGCTGACCGGTTTCACCGTGTCCAATCTGCGCATCGACGGTTACGTCCAGCCATGGGAGCAGGGCGGACCCGGATTTCCGCAGCGCATCGCGACGCCGCTGCAGATCATGCTCGAAGGGCCGATCGGCGGCGCTTCGTTCAACAACGAGTTCGGCCGTCCCAATCTGCTGGGCTACTTCCGCACGTTCGAGCAGGCGGTCGAAGGGTCGGTGCGCGGCTACCACAAGCCGATCATGATCGCCGGTGGAGTCGGTGCGATCGACGACACGCTGACGCACAAGATGGCGCTGCCACCGGGCACCCTGCTGATCCAGCTCGGCGGCCCGGGGATGCGCATCGGCGTCGGCGGGGGGGCCGCCTCGAGCATGGGCGCCGGAACGAATACGAGCGAACTGGACTTCGCATCGGTGCAGCGCGGCAATCCGGAGATGCAGCGCCGGGCGCAGGAAGTGCTCGATCGCTGCCATGAACTGTATGAGGGCAACCCGATCCTGTCGCTGCACGACGTCGGAGCGGGCGGGCTGTCGAATGCGTTTCCGGAGCTCGTCCATGACGCCGGGCGCGGCGCGTGCTTCGATCTCGGCAAGGTGCCGCTGGGCGAATCGGGGCTTTCGCCGGCGGAAATCTGGTCGAACGAATCGCAGGAGCGCTATGTGCTCGCGATCGCTCCGGCGTCGCTGACGTTTTTCGATGAGATCTGCCGGCGCGAGCGCTGCCCGTATGCCGTCGTCGGCACGGTCACCGGGGAACGGCAGCTGGTCGTCGAGCTGCCGGCGCCGGCCGCGGGTCCGGGCCAGGCGCAGCCGCCGCCGGCGGATCCGGCAAGCGCCGCAACCGCAGCCGCGCGCGCCGTCGACATGCCGATGGACGTTCTGCTCGGCAAGCCGCCCCGGATGCAGCGGCAGGCACGGCATCGCCAACGCGCCGCCGTGCCTTTCGATCTGGTCGGTATTCGCCTGGACGAAGCGATCGAGCGGGTTCTGCGCGTGCCGTCGGTGGCGAGCAAGGCCTTTCTGATCACGATCGGCGATCGCAGCGTGGGCGGGCTGTGTTCGCGCGATCAGCTGGTCGGTCCGTGGCAGGTGCCGGTTGCCGATTGCGCGGTCGGGTTGGCCGATTTCGATGGCTACACGGGTGAAGCGCTGGCGATGGGCGAGCGCACGCCGCTGGCCATTCTCGACCCGGCGGCAGCCTCGCGCATCGCCGTGGCCGAAACGGTGACCAATCTTGCTGCCGCGCCGATTGCTGCGCTCGAGCAGATCAAGCTGTCGGCGAACTGGATGGCGGCCTGCGGTGATCCGGCCGAAGACGCCGACCTGTTTGATGCCGTCGAAGCCTGCACGGCCCTGTGCCGCAGGCTCGGTCTGTCGATTCCGGTCGGCAAGGATTCCCTGTCGATGCGTACGCGCTGGCCGGCTGCCGAACCGGGGCTGACCGACGCGAAGGAAGGTCCGGGCCGGGAGGTGATGGACAAGAACGGGGTGGACAAGAACGGGGCGGACGGGAACGGGGCCGGTTCCCCGGCCACGCACGAAGTGCTTGCGCCCGTTTCACTGATCGTCACCGGCTGGGCGCCGGTCGTCGATGCGCGTCGCGTGCTCACGCCCGAACTGGTGCGCGACATCGATTCGGTGCTGATCCTGGTCGATCTCGGTGCCGGCCGGCAGCGGCTCGGAGGCTCGGCGCTGGCACAGGCCTGGGGTCAGGTGGGCGATGTCGGCCCCGATCTCGACGATCCCGGACGGCTGGTGAACTTCTTCGCCGCGATCCAGCAGCTGCATGCGGACGGCCGGCTGCTCGCCTACCATGACGTCTCCGACGGCGGCCTGCTGGCGACCGTGTGCGAGATGGCCTTTGCCGGACACTGCGGTGTCGCCCTGAACATCGATCTGCTGACGATCGACCAGTTCGCCGCCGACTGGGGCGACTACAAGATTCGCCTCGACCAGGTTGCCGTGCAGCGCGACGAGCGCACGCTGCAGGCGCTCTTTGCCGAGGAAGCCGGCGCCGTGCTGCAGGTGCGCGCCGACGAACGCGACCTCGTCTTCGGTGTGCTGCGCGAGCATGGCCTGTCGCCGTATTCGCACACGATCGGCAAGCCGCAGGCGCGCCAGACGATCGAGATCTGGCGCGACGCGACACGCATCTACAGCGCCTCACGGGTCGCGCTGCAGCAGATCTGGAGCGCGACCGGCATGCGGATCGCGGCGCTGCGCGACGATCCGGACTGCGTCGCCGAGGAGTTCGAACGCATTGCGCGCGAGGACGATCCGGGCCTGCACCTGGCGCTGGGCTTCGATCCTGACGAAGATGTCGCCGCGCCGTATGTGGCGCGCGGCGCGCGGCCGCGCATCGCGATCCTGCGCGAGCAGGGCGTCAACAGCCAGATCGAGATCGCTGCGGCCTTCGACCGCGCCGGTTTCGAGAGCTTCGACGTGCACATGACCGATCTGTCGGCCGGTCGCCACCGGCTCGATGATTTTCGCGGTCTGGTGGTCTGCGGCGGCTTCTCGTTCGGCGACGTGCTGGGTGCCGGCACCGGATGGGCGCGCTCGATCCTGCACGATGAAGCGATGGTTGAACGCTTCGCGCTTTTTTTCGAACGCGCGGACACTTTCACGCTCGGCGTGTGCAACGGCTGCCAGATGCTGTCGCAGCTGAAGTCGATCATCCCGGGTGCGGCTGCCTGGCCGCGTTTCCTGCGCAATCGTTCGGAGCAGTACGAAGCGCGTCTGGCCATGGTCGAAGTGCTCGAATCCCCGTCGATTCTGCTCACCGGCATGGCCGGCAGCCGGATGCCGATCGTGGTTGCGCACGGCGAGGGCCGGGTGGCTTTCGATCCGCCCGGTACGGAGGCGGTCATCCTGGCCGACGTCGGCAAGATGACCGGGTCCGGCGGATTCGCCACCGGACCCGATCCGGCCGCCTTGCCAACGCTGCGTTTCGTCGAGAACGACGGCAGTCCGGCCCAGGCGTACCCGGCCAATCCGAATGGCTCGGTTGGTGGCTTGACCGGCTTCACCAGCGAGGACGGGCGCGCGACCATCCTGATGCCGCATCCGGAACGCGTCTTCCGGACGATCCAGATGAGCTGGCGCGATCCCGGCGCCGGCGAAGACTCACCGTGGATGCGCCTGTTCCGCAACGCCCGCGCCTGGGTGCAGTGACAGCCGCCCGATGAACCGGCGCTTCGCGCACTGTCCCCGCTGACGGTCTTCCGGCACGGACCGGGCCCCGGGGCAGTGCACGCGAAGCTGCCCCGATCCGCCTGCGCCGCCCGTGCGGCGCAACTCGAACGAACCAGATGCTCTCCACAGTCAACATCACGATCCAGTTCGGGGCGAAGCCCCTGTTTGAAAACGTCAATGCGAAGTTCGCCGATGGCAATCGCTACGGTCTGATCGGCGCCAACGGCTCGGGCAAGTCCACCCTGATGAAGATTCTCGGCGGCGACCTGGAGCCGTCGAGCGGGCAGGTCGTGCTCGAAGCCAATGTCCGCGTGGGCAAGCTGCGCCAGGACCAGTTCGCCTTCGAGGACGAACGCGTGCTCGATGTCGTCATGATGGGCCACCGCGAGATGTGGGCGGCGATGCGCGAGCGCGACGCGATCTACGAGAATCCGGAGGCCAGCGAAGACGATTACATGCAGGCAGCCGAACTCGAGGCGAAGTTTGCCGAGTACGGCGGCTACACGGCCGAGGCGCGCGCCGGAGAACTGCTGCTCGGGCTGGACATCCCGATCGAGCAGCATGCCGGTCCGATGCGCGCCATCGCGCCGGGCTGGAAACTGCGCGTGCTGCTTGCACAGGCGCTGTTTTCCGATCCGGACGTGCTGCTGCTCGACGAGCCGACCAACAACCTCGACATCGACACGATCCGCTGGCTCGAGACGATCCTGAACGAGCGCGATTCGACCATGGTGATCATTTCGCACGATCGCCACTTCCTGAATGCCGTGTGCACGCACATGGCGGATCTGGATTACGGCGAACTGCGCGTGTATCCGGGCAATTACGACGATTACATGCTTGCCTCGGCGCAGGCGCGCCAGCGCCTGATGTCGGCCAACGAGCGGGCGAAGGAACGCATTGCCGAACTGCAGGAGTTCGTGCAGCGCTTCGCCGCGAACAAGGCGAAGGCGCGACAGGCGACCTCACGCCAGAAGCTGATCGCCCGGATCCGCAGCGAAACGGTCGAAGTCAAGCCGTCGTCGCGCCAAAGCCCCTATATCCGCTTCGAGCAGACGAAAGCGATGCACCGGCAGGCGCTCGAGGTCGAAAATCTCACCTATCGCTATGAGGGTGCCGACGCGCCGGTGTTTGCCGGCTTCACGACGATTTTCGATGCCGGCGACCGGGTCGCGATCGTCGGCGCCAACGGTGCCGGCAAGACGACGCTGCTGCGCACGCTGCTCGGTGTCGATCACGGCGGCATCGAACCCGGAGCGGCGGCCGGCGAGGGTGGCGGTCTGGCGCCCACGAACGGCACCGCGCGCTGGTCGGAGAATGCCAACGTCGGTTACATGGCGCAGGACGTGCATCCCGACTTCGAATCCGACCGCTCGCTGACCGACTGGCTGTCGCGTTACACGCAGGCCGGGGATGACGAACAGACGCTGCGCAGCATTCTCGGGCGCATGCTGTTCTCGGGTGACGAGGTGCGCAAGCCGGTGCGCGTGCTGTCCGGCGGCGAGATGCACCGGATGAGCTTCGGTCGCCTGATGCTCGGCCGGCACAACGTCCTGATGCTCGACGAGCCGACGAACCACCTGGACATGGAGTCGATCGAGTCGCTGCAGTTCGCGCTCGAGAAATACGCCGGAACGATCTTTGTCGTCTCGCACGACCGGCAGTTCGTCGATGCGATCGCCACCCGCGTGCTCATCGTCCAGGCCGACGGCACCATCATCGACTGGCGCGGCGACTACGAGTCGTGGCTGGCCAGTCAGGGGATCGAATAGGACGGAGCGCGCGTGCGGCCGCGGGCGCGTTGCGCCGACCAGCCGACGCGCAGCGCGTTGCGCAGTGCGACGACCGCCTCCGTCGCTTCCGGCTGCTGGCGCAGCAGCACCGACGTGCCGCCCAGCGCCGGCAACCGGCGTGATACCGGTCGTTCGAGGGCGCAGGCCTGACCGACACTCGCGGGCAGCGCCATGATGCCCAGGCCGCGACGGACGGCTTCAACGCAGATGGCCAGGCTCGGAGCCTCGAACACGCTGCGGTGATGCACGATCGCACCGGCCAGCGCGCTGTCGCTGCGTCGGCGCAGGATGCTGCCGGCCGGCGGCGCGATCACCGGCCATGGCATACGATCGGTCGCAGGCGTGGCGTGACCGTGCCAGAGCAGGCGTTCGCGAAAGACGACGATGGCGCCGTCGGGCACGGCATCCTCGTGCTCGAGCAGCAGATCCAGTTCGTGCCGCTCGAAACCTTCCTGCAGGGTGCCGGCCGCCGCGATTTCCAGCCTCAACTCGACCTCCGGCCAGGTACGGGTGAAATCCCGTACCGTCTCGATCAGCCCTGAGCCGAGGGCAACCGACTCGTCGGCGCCGATCCGGACCGTACCCGAAAGCATCCGGGCATCGATGCGCGCCAGCGCAATGACCTGCAGACGCAGGATTTCGCGCGCAATCGGAATCAGGCGCAGCGCCGCTTCGGTCGGCTGTACGGATCGGGTCGTGCGTTCGAGCAGCGGGGCACCGACCAGCTTTTCCAGACGCTGAACCTGCAGACTGACTGCCGGTTGCGTGGCGCCGAGCTCCTGTGCGGCGCGCGAGAAATTGCGCGCCTCGACAACGGCCAGGAAAGTGCGCAGCAGCGGAGCGGGCAGATCTTTCATCGGGACAGAAATGGCGATGGGTCCGGGCGAGCCGCCCGCCGACGTCGCGAGTGGATCACGAACTGCGTGCGGGGAAACGGGCGTGAAGCGGATCATGACTCATGATCAACACCTGTCAATAACGTCATTGATGAGAATGATGAATTAACTGTGATCATGAGTCTATATATTTATTGACAATATTTACGAATAAGCCGCTGCAATGGTCGGACTGGATCGATCGCGCGCAGCAGATCGGCTTCAATCGGTAGTGGGGCTCCAATGGCCATGGCTGGCAGACAGGCGCCGGCCAGCGCCGCCCACAGCGTGCCGCGTGCACCGAAGCCGAAAGCGCCGTAGAGTCCCGGCAGAAGCGGCAGAGGCAGTCGCCCGTTGCGCGCCAGTTCGTGCGCCCGGGCACGTATGCCGGCTTCGTCGGGCATGGCACCGATCATCGGCAGCCGGTCGGGGCTGGTCCAGCGAACGCCGTACGAAGCGGTCCGCAGGCTACCTGCCCAGGCACGTACGAAAGCATCCGCTTCATTCTCATCACCGGCCAGCATGCGGGCCAGGCGGCGCAGATTGCTGTCGTCGGCACGTGGTTCGGGTCTGACGTCCTCACCCGCTTCAAAGGTCGCCCCGGCCAGGATCCGCCCATTGACCGGGGCTGCCCAGGCCAGTCCGCTGACGGCACGACGCAGGCCGGGGAGGGCTGTGGCCGGCAGCCAGGTGCTCTGTCCGCTCATGGCGCGCAAGGCGATTGATGGGGCCATCGCCAGCCGGACGGCATCTCCGGCATTGGCGAGCACGACCAGGGCCGCGCGGGCGAGGCAGGTCCCGTCGGCGGCATGGGCGCTCCATTCGTCTCCCGTCCGGCGCAGCTGCTCGACGCGCACCGTGCAGTGCACGCGGATCGCCGGATGGTCGAGCCAGTGGGCGATCGAATGGCACGGATCGTCGACGTGCGCCGCCGGCAACCACAGTGCACCGCGCGGCAAGGCGATGCCGGCCAGCGTGCCGGCCTCGTCGGCGGACAGATGGCGTGCGTACGATCCGGGAAACGCGAGGCGCTCGAGCATCCCGGTGCGGGCTTCGGTCTGCGCCGCATCGCGATCGAGAACGAGCTTGCCGACGGCGGGGGTCATCGCCAGCTGCCGGCGCGGGCCGAGTGCGGCGCGCGTCAGGCGGGCGAGCACATTGTCGTCGCTGGACAGATGCAGGTGGTCGGCGGCCAGCGGTTGGCCGGAACCAGCGCTGCCGGGCCGCGTCGAAGCGTCCAGGACCTGCACCTGCCACCCGTCGCGGGCAAAGCCGGCGGCGACGGCGGCACCGGCCAGACCGGCACCGATGACCAGCACTTCGTTCGATGGCCAGGACGGCAATGCGGGCGGTGCGGGAAAGCCGCGCCAGCGTGGCGCATACGATCCCTGCAGACGATGCCTCTTGCCGCCGTGACCGGACACGCGTTGCACCGCAAAGCCGGCCTGACTGAATGCGTCGCGTACGCCGGCGGCGGCCGTCCAGGTCGCAAACGGTGCTCCCGGGCGTGCCCGTCGCGCGAGCGCACGGGCGATGAGCGGGCTCCACATGGCCGGATTGCGCGCCGGCGCGAAACCGTCGAGAAAAATGGCGTCGGCCGCCACCGACAGCTTCGGCAAAAGATGTTCGGCCTGGCCGAAGGCCAGTGTCAGGCGGACTTCGCCGCCAGCAAAGTCGATCGCATGCAGGCCGGGAAGAGGCTCCGGCCAGCATTCCTGCAGATGCCTCGCATCGGTTCCGGCGCACTCCAGGCACTCGTGCAGGCGCGTCAGATCGCCGCGCGCGAGGGGGTGCGCCTCGATCGACACATAGTGCAGGCGCAGACCGGCCACATCCGCCGCGTGCCAGGCCGCGAGCGTCTCCAGAAAATTGATGCCGACACCGAAGCCGAGCTCCAGGATGACGAAAGGGCGGGCGACAGCGGCCCCGGGCCGCTGCGCCGCGTGCCAGCGTGCGCGCAGATCGCAGCCGTCGATGAAGACCTCGCGTGCTTCGGCGCGCGCTCCGCTGCGGCTGCGGAAGACATCGCCGTACAGGCTGCTGACGGGTGTGCCGGATTCGTCGAAGACGATTGGCGGATGCGGTTGGAGGGGAACGTACATGGGATGCGTCGGTGCGGATAGTGCCCGGAATTGCGACCGGACATGATAATTTGCAGCAAGGCAGACCGACTCGGGAGCACGGACGATGATCAGGGCACACTGGCAGGACCGGATCGAAGTGGCGCTCGGGCTGTGGCTCGTCGCCTCTCCTTTCGTGCTCGACATGCGCGACACGCAGTCGGCTGCCTGGGCGGCGATGCTCGCCGGCGTGGCCATCGTCACTTTCGCTGTCGACGCGTTCTACTACCCGGACATCATCGAGGAATGGGGCAACCTGGCGCTCGGCCTGCTGCTGGCGGCCTCGCCCTGGCTGCTCGGCTATGCGCCCTCGACCGGCATCACCGTGAATGCCGTGCTCTGCGGCATGGCGATCGTCATCCTGTCGTTTCTCACCGTCGGCGACATCCGGCGGGAACGGCGTGCACGCCTTGGGCGCGTGGTCGACGGCGGGCACTGATCCACACCGTGGCCGGAGCCGGCGCCAGTGCGGCGACAGCGGACGGCACACCGGTGTTTCGCCGGCACCGGAACGGGCATAATGCCCCGCATCCGCTCCGGCTTTCGCGGACATCCGCGCCGGAGCAGTCCCTGGTCCCGAATCGGAGATGAGTCGATGCACGAACCGTCCGCGCTGCCCGCCTTGCCGTCGCCAGTCTCTTCCCGCTTTCCGTTGCGCCTTGTGCCCGGTTCCGCCGGTCGCCTCGCCCGGCACCTGACCAGTGTGTTCGTGGCCGCTCTGGTACTGGCCTCGTCCCCGCTGCCGGCCAGCGCCCAGCAGCGTTTCATCACGATCGGCACCGGCGGCGTGACCGGTGTGTACTACGCCGCCGGTGGCGCGATCTGCCGGCTGGTCAACAAGGACCGGGCGAAGCACCATCTGCGCTGCTCGGTGGAGTCGACCGGCGCCTCGGTCTTCAATGTGAACACGATCCGGGCCGGTGAACTCGATCTGGGATTTGTCCAGTCCGATGTTCAGTACAACGCCCATGAGGGTGTCGCGCAGTTCAAGGATGCCGGCGCCTACAAGGATCTGCGCTCGGTCTTTTCCGTGCATGCCGAGCCGTTCACGGTCGTGGCCCGCAAGGAGGCGGGCGTGAAGGAGTTCACCGACTTCAAGGGCAAGCGCTTCAATGTCGGCAACCCGGGCTCGGGTACGCGTGCGTCGCTGGAGGAACTCCTGGCCGCCATGAACTGGACGATGGCGGATTTCGGTCTGGCCTCGGAGCTGAAGGCCGACGAGCACGGGCCGGCACTGTGCGACGGCAAGATCGACGGCTTCTTCTATGCGGTCGGTCATCCGTCGGCCAATATTCAGGACCCGACGACGACCTGCGCCGCGCAGCTGATTCCGCTCACCGGCCCGGCGGTCGACCGGCTGGTAGCGGAAAAGCCGTATTACGCCAGGGTGACGATTCCGGGCGACCTGTATCCGAACAATCCGCAGGACACGCAGACCTATGGTGTGCTGGCGACGGTGGTCGCATCCGCGAAGACATCGCCGGATGTCGTCTACACCGTCGTCAAGGCGGTGTTCGACAACTTCGACGAGTTCCGCAAGCTGCACCCGGCACTGGCCAGTCTGAAACCCGAGGACATGGCCCGTGACGGCCTGTCGGCACCGCTGCATGAGGGGGCCGCGCGCTACTTCCGCGAGAAGGGCTGGATCCAGTGAGCATGCGTGACGCGGTCATCCACATGCGCTTCTGAGCAGCTCCATCAGCTCGTCGCCGACGCCGATACCGGCGGACGGGCGGCGAGCGGTTTTTCCGGAGCACTGATCACCGCCGTCGCCGTCGGCTGGTCGCTGTTCCAGCTCTGGTATGCGTCACCGTTGCCGTTTGTCCTGGGCTTCGGTCTGCTCAACGATACCGAGGCGCGCGCCCTGCATCTGGGCATCGCGCTGTTTCTGGCCTTTCTCGCCTTTCCCGGCTCGCGCCGCCCCGGCATCCGTTTCCGCGTGCCGCTGGCCGACTGGGTGATGGCGGCGACTGCCGCATTCGCCGGCAGCTATCTGCTGCTCTTCTACAACGAACTGGCGCTGCGCCCCGGCATTCCGGTCACGCAGGACATCGTCGTCGCCAGCATCGGCCTGGTGCTGCTGCTCGAGGCGACACGACGCGCGGTCGGCCTGCCGATGACGATTCTCGCGCTCGTCTTTCTCGCCTACGTCTTTCTCGGTCCGGTGCTGCCCGACGTGATCGCGCACAAGGGTGCGTCGCTCGAGCGGATGATCTCGCACATGTGGCTGACCACCGAGGGCGTCTACGGCGTGGCGCTGGGCGTGTCGGTGTCGTTCATCTTCATCTACGTGCTGTTCGGCTCGCTGCTCGATCGTGCCGGCGCCGGCAATTACATGATGCAGGTCGCCTTCGCCACGCTCGGCCACCTGCGCGGTGGACCGGCCAAGGTGGCGGTGGTGTCCTCGGCGCTGAACGGGCTGATTTCGGGTTCTTCGGTCTCCAACGTCGTCTCGGGCGGCATCTTCACGATCCCGCTGATGAAGAAGGCCGGCTATGGCGGCATCAAGGCCGGTGCCATCGAAACGGCCTCATCGGTCAACGGTCAGATCATGCCGCCGGTGATGGGTGCGGCCGCCTTCCTGATGGTCGAGTACGTCGGCATCCCGTATTCGGACATCGTGCGTCATGCCTTCCTGCCGGCGGTGATCTCCTACATTGCCCTGTTCTACATCGTGCATCTGGAGGCATTGAAGCTGGGCATGCATCCGGCCGCGGCCCAGGCGCCGCGCACCTTTTCCCGGCGCCTGCTCGGCTGGGGCTTCGGACTGAGCGGATCGATCATCGTCTGCGCGCTCGTGTACTGGATCGCACTGGGCGTCCAGGCACTGTTCGGCGCCAGTGCGATCTGGATCATGGCACTTGTCCTTCTGGTCACCCATGTCGGGTTGCTGTGGGATGCCGCCCGTCATCCCGACCTGCCGCAGGACATCGACATCGATCACCCGGTGCTGCCGCAGACCTGGCCGACGGTGCGCGCCGGCCTGCATTTCCTCATCCCGATCGGCGTGCTGATCTGGTGCCTGATGATCGAACTGCTGTCGCCGGCGCTGAGCGCCTTCTGGGCGACGCTGACCCTGATCGTGCTGATGGCCACGCAGCGCCCGCTGCTGGCGCTCTTTCGCCGGCAGGCGGTACTGCCCGAGTGGCGTGCCGGCCTGCGCGACGTGTTCCTCGGCCTGAACGACGGCGCGCGCAACATGATCGGCATCGGCATCGCGACCGCCACCGCCGGCATCATCGTCGGCGGCATCACGCTGACCGGGCTCGGCTTTCGCATGACCGATTTCGTCGAAGTGGTCTCGCAGGGCAACGTGATCGTGATGCTGCTGTTCACCGCTTTCGTCTGCCTCGTGCTCGGACTGGGCGTGCCGACCACCGCCAACTACATCCTGGTGGCGTCGCTGATGGCGCCGGTCGTCGTCGAGCTGGGCGCGCAAAGCGGCCTGATCATTCCGCTGATTGCGGTTCATCTGTTCGTCTTCTACTACGGGATCATGGGCGACATCACGCCGCCGGTGGGGCTGGCCACCTTCGCCGCGGCGGCGATTTCGGGCGAGGATCCGATCCGCACCGGCATCCAGGGATCGCTGTACGCGCTGCGCACGGTCGTGCTTCCGTTCGTCTTTCTCTTCAATCCGGCGCTGCTGCTGATCGACGTGCACGGCTGGTGGGAAGTGCTCGTCGTCTCGCTGGCGGCGATCGTCGCGTCGCTGACCTTTGCCGCGGCCACGATGGGCTGGTTCCGGATCCGCTGCCGCTGGTGGGAGATTGCCGCTCTGCTGCTGGCCACCTTTGCGCTGTTTCGTCCCGACTGGTTCATGGACCGCATCGAGGCGGCCCATCACGAGGTTCCGGCCGCGCAGATTCTGGACGTGGCCGAGCGGCTCGGGGACGGCGACCGGCTGGCATTGATCATTCGCGGCACGAATCTCGAGGGCAACGAGATCCGCAAGACGGTCGGTGTTCAGTTGCGCGGCGCCGGCGATGGCCGGCAACGGCTGCTCGACGCGGGGCTGACAATCGTGGCCTTCGGAGATGCGGTGCAGATCAGCAACGTCCGGTTCGGCAGCCGTGCCCGCAGGAACGGTTTCGAGATCGGCTGGGAGATCGGCGGCGTCCTGGTGCCGAACGAGCGCCCGTCGATGCACTGGTTCTATCTGCCGGCGCTGCTGCTGATCGGCCTGGTCTGGCGCGGGCAGGGCCGGCGGATGGCACCGGCGCGCGGGTAACGGGCAGTGGAAAACGGCCGCTGGCCAGGGGGTTGCGGCGGATGCCTTCCCCGGTGGCCTTCATGCGGTTCGCGTCGCGGTCCGGAATCCGCCCCGCTGAATGGCAAGGGACGGGGCCGGCACGAATGCCGGCCCCGGTGCCCGGATCCCGATCGGCGCTTCTTCCTCGATCGGCCGGGCGAGCCGCCCGGCCGGATCAGTGACGTCCGAGCACGTCGCGTGTGGCGGCATCGAGCTGACCGGTCGCCTCGAGCCGGTTGTCACGCTGGAAGGCGCGCAGGGCGGCCGCGGTTTTCGGACCGACCTTGCCGTCCGGCGTGCCGACGTTGTAGCCCAGTTCGTTCAGGCGGCGCTGGGCATCGACCACGGACAGGGTGGTCCCGCCCTGGCCGGGCGCGCTGGTCTGCGACGGCGCGGCACCGCCGTCGACGCCGAGCCGGCCGCCGCCACCCAGTCCCTGACCCTGGACGCTCTGGGCACTGTAGTTGCGCACCGCGCGCACCATCTGGTTGTAGGCATCCATGAAGGCGGCCGAAATCACCTTGCCCTGCGGCGTATTGGTGTAACCGCCCAGACCGCCGCCGGCGCGACTGCCGAGCAGTCCACCGAACAGGTCCAGGTCGGTCTTCGACGCGCTGCCTTCGGAGGCCGCCACCTGCACGCCCGAGCGATTGTCGACCAGTGTCAGCATCGCAGCCGCCTCGCGCGTCTTCATGCCGCCGCCGATTGCGCCGAGAACGCGTCCGGTGCCGCCGCCGATGAGGCCGCCGATCGCACCGCCGACGCCGCCGGTATTGCCGTCACTGAAGACGATCTCGGGCGACATGGCGTAGTCCGAGGCCACCATCTGGCCCGCGCCGAAGTTGCTGCCGGCACGCATCTCACCGGATTGCATCAGTTGCCGCTCACGGCTCATGGCACCCATGCCGGCGGCGCTGCGTTCGACGACGATGAAGCAGTTGGACTGCTGCACCAGCAGACGGAGCAGATTGGCGGTCGGCGGCAGCTTGTACTCGTTGCGCAGGATCGTGTACCAGCCGGCGTTCTGGTTTTCGACCAGTGACACGGTGCCCAGCGGCGATGCGCAGCGTTCGAGATCGGAACTCTCGCCTGCAGCGGCCGAGCCGGCGGCCGCTCCGGTCGCCACGGTTTTTGCGCCACTGTCGCCCATTTTCAGAGATGTCGTCTCGCAACCGGCGAGCATCAGGCTGGCGGCCAGCGCTCCCGCGGCACAGACGGCCGATTTCATGGTCTGCATCGATGTTCTCCTCGAGCTGCATGGATGGAAAGTCCGGACGGTGCAGAATCCGTCCCGACGAGGCGCGAAGCGGGACTGCGCCGAAGATCAGGGCCGGCGCCGCAGTGCCCGTTCGTCATCGGGACGGTTGCGTCGCCGCGGAACGGCACGGACGAAGGACCGTCCTGCACGTCTGCGGCCCGGAAAATCCGGCCCGGCAGGCGCGATTGTAGTATCCGGCCGCCGGGAAGCGGGACCGGACCGGTTCCGCGGCGTTCCTGCCCGTCCGGCCGGTGTGCTTCCCGGGTGCGCAGCCTGGTCCGCGAGGGGCCGTACGGCTTCGGACAGCTCTCCCGTTACCCATCATCGGGCGGGCGTCGCCGCTTCAGCCACTGCCAGTGCCGTCATGTTGACGATGCGCCGCACCGTCGAACTCGGGGTGAGGATGTGCACCGGACGGGCCGCACCCAGCAGCACCGGCCCGACCGTGACGCCATGGCCGACCGTGACCTTGAGTACGTTGAACAGGATGTTGGCCGCGTCGAGGTTCGGCAGCACCAGCAGGTTGGCACTGCCGGTCAGCGTGCTTTCGGGCAGGTACCCGCGACGCACGGCGGCATTGAGCGCGGCGTCGCCATCCATCTCGCCATCGCATTCGATATGCGGTGCGCGCCGCACGAACAGGTCGCGCGCGGCACGCATGCGCCGGGCGCTGCCGCGCTGGCTGCTGCCGAAGACGCTATGCGAGACGAAGGCCACCTTGGGCGGGATGCCGAAGCGCTGTACTTCCGCCGCGGCCATCAGTGCAATGTCGGCCAGCTCCTCGGCATCCGGTGCCTCGTTGACGAAGGTGTCGGTGAGAAACAGCGTGTATTGCGGCAGCATCAGTGCATTGACGGTTGCAAAGGTGCGCGCTCCCGGCGCCAGACCGATCACGTCGCGCACCTTCTCCAGATGGGCATCGAAGCGCCCGACCAGTCCGCACAGCATCGCATCGGCCTCGCCGCGACGCAGCATCAGCGATGAGATCAATGTATTGCTGCGGCGTACGGAAGCCTTGGCTACCTCGGGCGTCACGCCTTCGCGCGCCATCAGGCTGCGGTACAACTCCCAGTACTCGCGAAAGCGTGCATCCTGCTGCGGATCGCACAGCTCGAAATCGCAGTCCACGTCCAGCCCCAGCCCGGCACGTTCGATGCGCTGGCGCACGACTTCGCGCCGGCCGACGACGATCGGCCGGGCCATGCGCTCTTCGAGCACGACCTGGACCGCCCGCAGCACACGTTCGTCCTCGCCTTCGGCATAGACGACGCGCGCCGGCTGTGCGCGGGCGGCGGCGAATACCGGCTGCATGAACATGCCGGTCTGGTAGACGTAGCGCAGCAGCTGGCGCCGGTAGGCCTCGGGATCGGCGATCGGACGCGTGGCGACGCCGGACTCCGCCGCTGCGCGCGCCACGGCCGGTGCGATACGCAGGATCAGGCGCGGGTCGAACGGCTTGGGGATGATGTGTTCGGCGCCGAAGCGCAAGTCCTGGCCGGCATAGACGCCAGCCACCTGGTCGCTGACGTCGGCCTTGGCCAGTGCCGCGAGCTCGCGCACACAGGCCAGTTTCATTTCGTCGGTGATCCGGGTGGCGCCGCAATCGAGTGCTCCGCGGAAGATGTACGGAAAGCACAGGACATTGTTGACCTGGTTCGGATAGTCGCTGCGCCCGGTGGCGACGATGCAGTCAGGCCGCGCTTCTTTTGCCAGTTCGGGCCGGATCTCGGGTTCGGGGTTGGCCAGCGCGAGAATGATCGGCTTTGCGGCCATGCTGCGGACCATCCCGACACTCAGGACGCCGGGTGCACTGCAGCCGAGAAAGACGTCGGCATCCCGCACCACGTCGGCGAGCGTACGCGCCGCGGTGCGACGGCTGTAGCGCCGCTTGCTCTCGTCCAGGCGCGCAAAGTCCTCGCGCTCGTCGTGCACGACGCCCTTGCTGTCGACGATGTGGATGTTCTCGCGCCGCACGCCCAGCGCCACCATCAGATCCAGGCAGGCGATCGCGGCGGCACCGGCACCCGAGGTTGCCACCGTGACGTTCGCGATGTCCTTGCCGACCAGTTCCAGGCCGTTGAGCAGGGCGGCGGCACTGATGATGGCGGTACCGTGCTGGTCGTCGTGGAACACCGGGATGTTCATGCGCTCGCGCAGCTGCTTCTCGATCTGGAAGCATTCGGGCGCCTTGATGTCCTCCAGGTTGACGCCGCCCAGTGTCGGTTCGAGCGCCGCGATGATTTCGACCAGTCGCTGTGGATCACGCTCCGCCAGTTCGATGTCGAAGACGTCGATGCCGGCGAATTTCTTGAACAGGCAGGCCTTGCCTTCCATCACCGGCTTGCCCGCCAGCGGACCGATATCGCCCAGGCCGAGCACCGCCGTGCCGTTGGTGACGACACCGACCAGGTTGCCGCGGCTCGTGTATTCGGCCGCCAGCACCGGATCTTCCTCGATCGCCAGACAGGCATACGCCACGCCGGGCGAGTATGCGAGCGACAGGTCGCGCTGGTTGGACAGCGGTTTGGTTGGTGCCACGGAGATCTTGCCGCGCGTCGGTACGCGGTGGTATTCGAGCGCGGCGGCGCGCAGTTCCTGTTCGATCGCTGCGCGCGCCTGGTCCTTGCCTTGCATCCTCCCGTCTCCTGTCATCATGGGCAGGAGCGCAAGATTACGCCACTGAGCGCCACTGAGCGCCGCCGCGTTTCCGGCTCCTTCCGGTTCGCACGATCTACAATAGCGCCCTTTCGCCTCCGTTTTGCGCGATGCTTCGTTGCAACGGTCGGAACGAACCCACGGTTACACCCTCGATGACGCAGTCAGCCCAACGCCTTTCGGTCCCCAAGGAGAAGCTCAAGGTGGTTCTCCTCGAGGGCATCCACTCGTCGGCCGCCGATGTCTTTCGCGCGGACGGCTACACCAGTATCGAAACCTGGAAGCAGTCGCTGTCCGGAGCGGAACTGGCACAGGCGATCGAGGGCGCCTGTTTCGTCGGTATCCGTTCGCGTACGCAACTGACGGCGGAAGTGCTCGCCGACGCCCGGAAGCTGACGGCGATCGGCTGCTTCTGCATCGGTACCAATCAGGTCGATCTGGATGCGGCGGCGCTGCGCGGCATTCCGGTCTTCAATGCGCCGTTCTCGAACACGCGCAGCGTCGCCGAACTGGTGCTGGGCGAAATCATCATGCTGATGCGCGGCATTCCGCGCAAGAACGCGAATCTGCACCGCGGCGTCTGGGAAAAGAGCGCTGCCGGCTCCTGGGAGGTCCGCGGCAAGATGCTCGGCATCGTCGGCTACGGGCATATCGGCACGCAGATCGGCGTGCTCGCCGAGCAACTGGGCATGAGCGTCGTGTTCCACGACATCGAGAGCAAGCTGCCGCTGGGCAATGCACGCCAGGCCGCCTCGCTCGAAGAGGTGCTGCGGCTGGCCGACGTCGTCACCCTGCACGTACCGCAGACACCGGCCACGCGCGACATGATCACGGCGCGCGAACTGTCGATCATGAAACCCGGTTCGTTCCTGATCAACGCCTCACGCGGCAACGTCGTCGTCATCGACGACCTGGCGCAGGCGCTGGAAAGCGGACATCTGCTGGGTGCGGCAATCGACGTCTTTCCGGTTGAACCCAAGGGTAACGACGGGGTTTTCGATTCACCGCTGACGCGCTTCGACAACGTCATCCTGACGCCGCACATCGGCGGTTCGACCTCGGAGGCACAGGCCAACATCGGTGGCGAAGTCGCGGCCAAGCTGTTGCGATACAGCAACAACGGTTCGACGGTATCGGCGGTCAATTTTCCCGAAGTGGCGCTGCCCGAGCACATCGGGAAGTCGCGGCTGCTGCACATCCACCGCAACGTGCCGGGCATCATCGCCAATATCAACAAGCGCTTTTCCCATGCCGGCGTGAACGTGTCGGCGCAATACCTGCAGACCAATCCGCTCGTCGGCTACGTCGTGATCGACATCGACAGCGACGCGAGCCAGATCGCACTGGACGAACTGTCGGCGATCGAGGGAACGATCCGATGCCGGATCCTGTATTGAAGGGCTGCGCATGGCCATGGCCGGGGTCGACGTCCCGCGCGGACGGAATTGGCGCGACCGGCGGCATGGTCTCCCGGCGCTGCTGACGGAGCAGGCATGAAAGAAACCCCGGTGCAGCGTCCCGGCCGCGCGGCGGCTCCCGTTGTTCCCGACTTCGCCTTGTGGCAACTCGGGTTCCGGCCACTGTATCTGGCTGCGGCGATCTTCGCGCTGTTCGACATTGCCGTCTGGGCGCTGCAGTTCGGCGGCAGTGTGCGGCATCCCGTGCTGGCCGGCCCGATGTGGCATGCGCACGAAATGATCTTCGGCTACGCGCTGGCCGTCATTGCCGGATTTCTGCTCACCGCCGTGCGCAACTGGACGGGACAGCCGACACCGACCGGCGCGCCGCTGATGGGGATCGTCGCCATCTGGCTGCTCGCGCGCGTGCTGGCATTCACGCCCTGGCCGCTGGCGACGGCGCTGGTCAATGCCGGTTTTGCCATCGCCGTGGCCATCGGTATCGGTGTGCCGATCGTGCGCGCGCACAATCGGCGCAATTATTTCTTCATCGGCCTGTTCGGCCTGTTCGCGCTGCTTGCCGTGCTGGCCCAGGCGACGCTGCAGGGTCTCGTGCGGATCGAACCGCTGCCGGCGCTGCGTCTGGCCCTGGACCTCGTTCTGTTCATCATGGTCGTCATGGCCGGGCGGGTGGTGCCGATGTTCACCAACAACGGCATACCCGGTCTGGCCGCGCGCCGTCACCCGCTCGTCGAGAAAGTTTCGCTGGGTGCGGTCATCGCGCTCTTCCTGGCGGATCTGCCGGCGCTGGCCGACCTGCCGGCGGCCGGGCTGCTGGCAGGTCTGATCGCCTTGATCGCAGCGCTTGCGCACGGCGTGCGCCTGGCGCTGTGGCAGCCGTTGCGGACCTTTTCACGCGCGACGGCGCTCGTCTGGGTGCTGCACGTCGCCTATGCCTGGATTGTCGTGCACCTGCTGCTGCGCGCCGGCGCAGCGTTCGGGCTGGGCACGCACTCGCTGGCGGTGCACGCGCTGACGGCCGGGGCGATCGGCATGCTGACACTCGGCATGATGACGCGCACTGCGCGCGGGCATACCGGACGGCCGCTGCGTGCCGATGAGTTCGAGATCGCCATGTTCGTGCTGGTCGGGCTGTCGGCCGCGCTGCGCGTGTTCGGGCCGTTGTTCGAGCCGGTGCGGCTGGTCGGTTATGTCCAGCTGTCGGCACTGTTCTGGGTTGCCGCCTTCGGCCTGTACGTCGTGCGCTACTGGCCCGTGCTCACGCGGCCAAGGCTCGACGGCAAGCCGGGCTGAACCCGAACATCCCGGGCCGGTTGCGTGGCGTCTCCGGCCTGTTTCCCCTCCCGCCGGTCTCTTCCGCCTTTCGTTCCTTTCGTCTTCCACGCCCTTTTTGCCTATTTTTGTCCGATCCTCATGAACCCTGCTGCTACCCGTACCGAACACGATCTGCTTGGCGATCGTGAAGTTCCCGCGGACGTCTACTACGGCGTGCACACCCTGCGCGCGCTCGAGAATTTCCCGATCAGCGGCACGCCGATCTCGATCTATCCGGAACTCGTGCGCGCCCTGGCGGCCATCAAACAGGCGGCGGCACAGGCCAATCACGCACTCGGCGTACTCGATGCGCAGCGTGCCGGTGCGATCGAACGCGCCTGCGAGGAAATCCTCGGCGGCGCCTTCCATGACCAGTTCGTCGTCGACGTCATCCAGGGCGGGGCAGGGACGTCGACCAACATGAATGCGAACGAGGTGATTGCCAATCGCGCGCTCGAACATCTGGGCAAGGCTCGCGGTGATTACCGGACGCTGCACCCGATCGAGCACGTCAACATGAGCCAGAGCACGAACGACGTCTATCCGACGGCCGTGAAGCTGGCCGCCTGGTCCGGGATCGGCCAGTTGATCGAAGCGATGGAGCAACTGCGCCAGGCGTTCGCGACCAAGGCGGAAGAATTCGCCGACGTCCTGAAGATGGGGCGCACGCAGATGCAGGATGCCGTGCCGATGACGCTCGGGCAGGAGTTCTCCACCTACGCGACGATGCTCGGCGAGGATCAGGCACGTCTGCGTGCGGCCGTCAAGCTGATTCTGGAGATCAATCTCGGCGGCACGGCGATCGGCACCGGCATCACGGCGCCGCCCGATTACGCGCGGCTGGTCTGCGCAAGCCTGTCGAAGATCTGGGGCGTGCAGCTGGCGACTTCGCCAGACCTGATCGAGGCGACCCAGGACTGCGGTGATTTCGTGCAACTGTCCGGGGTGCTCAAGCGGGTGGCCGTCAAGCTGTCGAAGATCTGCAACGATCTGCGCCTGCTGTCGTCGGGGCCGCGCGCAGGACTGAACGAAATCGACCTGCCGCCGATGCAGGCCGGCTCGTCGATCATGCCGGGCAAGGTCAATCCGGTGATTCCGGAAGTGGTCAACCAGATCGCCCACGAGGTCATCGGCAATGATGTTACGGTGTCGTTCGCAGCGGAAGCCGGACAGTTGCAGCTCAATGCCTTCGAACCGATCATTGCGCACAGCCTGTTCAAGAGCATCAGGCATCTGCAGAACGGCTGCCTCACGCTGGCCACGCGCTGCGTGCACGGCATCACCGCGAATCGCGAGCGGCTGCGTGACATGGTGGAAAATTCGATCGGCATCATTACTGCGCTGAACCCCTACATCGGCTATGCAAACGCGACGTCGGTGGCGGCCGAAGCCCATCGTACCGGCGGCAGCGTCTATCAGCTCGTGCTCGAGCGCGGACTGCTGACGCAGGCGCAACTGGATCGACTGATGCGGCCGGAGGAACTGACCCAGCCGCGGCCAATCCGGATCACCGACTGACGGGGCGCCGGGGAGGTTCGACCGGACCATCGGCAAGGCGATTCACCGGGGAACCACGAATTCAGGCCACAGAGCGCCGCGGCTGGCAGCCCGGCATCGACGGGAGTACGCAATGACCATTACGATGTATCAGATCAGCGTTCCGCGCCTGGTGAACGTTCTCGGCAACCTGTCCGGCATGCTCGACAAGGCACAGGCGCACGTCGATGCCGGCCGGATCGAACTGACTGCATTGATGCAGTACCGCCTCGCTCCCGACATGTATCCGTTCGCCAAGCAGGTGCAGATCGCCTGCGACAAGGCGCGCAGCGTGACGGCCCGGCTGGCACGCATGGAGGTGCCGCATTACGTGGACGACGAGCAGACGCTGGGTGAACTCCAGGAGCGCATCGCCCGTACGATCGAATTCCTGCGCAGTGTTCCGGCGGCGCGCATCGACGGCACGGAGGACGACGACGTCGTTCTGCCGGTGACCGGGCAGGAGACGTGCTACAAGGGTCTTCAGCTGCTGCTCGGCCATTCGCTGCCGAACGTCTATTTCCATACGATGACCGCCTACAACATCCTGCGCCACCTCGGTGTGCCGGTCGGCAAGCGCGACTTTCTCGGGAATCCCTGAGCCCATCTCCCGGTGCCGTCGCGGCGGCACCGTCGAATTGCAACCAACAACAAATGCCTGCGAAGCGACTCCGGCAGAAAACGCCCGCCGTTTCCTGCCATTGGCGGGAGGGATCCCGCTTCGCCCCGGGCGCGGTCCGATCCGATGTCATCCTCTCCTGCTGAATCTTCCCCGCATGCTTCGCCGCCGGTCGACGCCACCGTCACCGTCGAAGGCGCGCCTGCCGGCCAACCGGAGCGGCTGTTGCAGACGCGCCTGCAGGCGCTCGCGCCACAGTGGCTGCGCGGACTGCGCCGCGGCATCGAGAAGGAGAGCCTGCGCACGCGCCGCGACGGTTTTCTGGCGCTGACCCCGCACCCGGCGGAACTCGGTTCGGCACTGGCGCATCCGCACATCACGACCGATTTCAGCGAAGCGCAGCTTGAGCTCATTACCGGCGTGCATGCCTCCGCTCCCGATTGTCTCGCCGAGCTGATCGAACTGCACCAGTTCGTCTATCGCCACATCGGCGACGAGATTCTCTGGGGCGCGAGCATGCCCTGCGGCCTGCCCGAAGAGAGCCGGATTCCGCTGGCGCGCTACGGCGTCTCCAATGTCGGGCGCGCCAAGACGGTGTACCGACAGGGTCTGTCACACCGCTACGGGCGGCGCATGCAGACCATTTCGGGCATCCATTACAACTTTTCACTGCCCGAAGCGGCCTGGGCGGCATTGCAGCGCGCCGACGGGATTCCCGGTTCGGATCGCGATTACCGCGATGAGAAATATTTCGGTCTGATCCGCAATTTCCGCCGGCATTCGTGGCTGCTGCTGTATCTGTTCGGCGCTTCGCCGGCGATCTGCGGAAGTTTTCTGGACGGCCAGGAGCATGGCCTGCAGTGGCTCGGATCAGGCACCCTGGGTCTGCCGCATGCGACCTCGCTGCGCATGGGACCGCTTGGCTACCAGAGCGATGCACAGGCATCGCTGGCGGTGAGCTTCAACTGCCTGGAGAGTTACGCTGCATCGCTGTCGAAAGCACTCTCCGAACCGTGGCCGGCCTATGAAGCCATTGGCGTTCATGACGCCGATGGCCGCTATCGCCAGCTGGCGACGACACTGTTGCAGATCGAGAACGAGTTCTACGGGACGATCCGCCCGAAGCGCAGTATCCGCCCGGGCGAGCGGCCGTTGCGCGCACTGGGCGAACGAGGGGTCGAATACATCGAAGTGCGCTGCCTCGACATCGATCCGTTCGAGCCGGTGGGCATCGGCGTGTCGACGATGCATTTCCTCGATCTCTTCCTGCTGCATTGCCTGCTGGCCGACAGTGCTCCGGACACGCCGCAGCAGATCGCAGCGATTTCGCGCAATCAGTATCGCGTCGCGCAATATGGCCGTGAACCGGGACTGATGCTCGATGAAAACGGTCATCAGCGGGCCTTGCGCGAGTGGGGCGAGGCACTGCTCGACGACTGCGAACCGATTGCCGCTGCGCTGGATGCCGCGCTGGTGCAGGAAGCGGCTGCGCAGCCGGCCTCGCCGACGCCGCACGGAGACGCACTCGCGTCGGCCCGACGCGCACTGGCTGACGCCGGGCAGACACCGTCGGCCCGGCAGCTCGACCGGGTCCGGTCGAATGGCGAGGGTTCGTTCCGCGGATTCG
>JACDJC010000224.1_pt1 | contig 73405 bp, 64 predicted proteins | sample 7454191 | NCBI WGS metagenome assembly JACDJC01 (sample SAMN14253291, study PRJNA609438) | sludge metagenome | isolation source: sludge after 25d culture with pyrite and EDTA | collected 2018-12-20 | reverse complement strand
GCTCAGCATATCCGACTGAATGGAAACGTCCAGCCTGGACATGAAGGCTTCGGCGGCGCACATGTGCGCCTGCATGATGCGCTTGACACCGTCCTGATCCCCCTGCCGGAAGGCGTGGATCAATTCCCGATGACAATCGAGATTGTGCTGGCCGAAGGCATCCTGGGCGTCACTCTCGTCGTGGCGAAAGTCCACCAGGTCACGCAGGACCCCGTTGATGAAGCCGCAGATGAAGGCCAGGAACGGGTTCTCGCAGCGCTCGCGCAGAATTTCGTGAAACGCCAGCTCCAGTCGCCTGGCGGCGGCCAGATCGCCCTGTGCACGGGCCTGCGCGCAGCAGCGGACATTGTTCTCCAGCTGCGCAAACTGCTTTTCGCTGAGCTTGCCCACGATGCTTTCCGCCAGGATCACCTCGACGCAGCCGCGCACGGCATAGACGTCACGAAAGTTCAGGTCCAGAAAATGCAGATAGGTGCGCAATTGCCGAATCGGCGCATCCACTGACACCGCCTGCACTTCGGCGCCGCCTGTCGGGCCGGTGCGCATCTTCACCAGGCCGGTGACTTCCAGCGCCCGGAGCGCCTCGCGCATGGTGCCCTTGGCGCAAGCATATTCTTCCATCAGAGTGCGCTCATTGGGCAGCCGGTCCCCCGGCTTCAGGCGGTCGCGCGCGATGCGCTGGCGCAGGCTGTCCGCGATGAGGTTCGAGCGCTTCGGGCGGCGTGCCGCGCCTTGCTTCAGGTCCTGATCGATTTTGCTGGCCATGATGGAAGGCTCCTGTTCCTTGATCGATGCGGCCGATTGACATTCTGATCACTGTCGAACTACCATGATTTATACGCATAAATATAATGCATATCGGCCCGCTGCGGCACCATTCGCCATCCACTGATGGCGTGGAGCTCAGGGCCGGCAGCTGTTGCCCCAATCGCGCGGCATCATTCGGACTTCATTGCGCCGGATGGAACGGCAGGCAGCACACAGGAGACTGCAGCACCCATGGAACAGGGCATCACCCTCGTTTTGAACTGTCTGACCCTGATCAGCATCCTGGCGCTGGTCTCGCTCGGTCTGGCGATCATTTTCGGCCTGATGAACATCATCAATCTGGCCCATGGCGAATTCATCACCATCGGCGCGTACACGCTGGCATTCACGCAGATATTTGGTGGCAGCTACTGGCTGGCACTGCTGTTGGGCCCCCTGGTGGGTGCCGCATTCGGCTGGTCGATCGAACGCACCATGATCCGTCGCCTGTACGAGCGCCCCATGGCCGTCATTCTGGCCACCTGGGGCCTGAGCATGGTGCTGCAGCAGATGCTGCAGCTCGGGTTTGGCGCGGCGCCTCAACGGGTGTCAGGCCCCTTCCCCGGGGCCGTCGACATCCTGGGTGCCAGCTATCCAGCGTATCGCCTCCTGCTGATCGCGTTTTCGATCACGTTGCTGGCGGTCTGTTTCCTGCTGCTGCGCCATACGCGTTTCGGCCTGGATGTGCGGGCCATCATCCAGAACCGTGACATGGCCAGCGCCCTGGGCATCGACACTGCACGAATCAATTCGGCAGCCTTTGCCCTGGGGGCCGCACTGGCAGCCACTGCGGGCGTGCTGATTGCACCGCTGACCGTCGTGATCGCTCAGATGGGCCTCAGCTACCTGGCGCGCTCCTTCTTCGTGGTCATCGTGGGCGGCGTGGGTGGCATCGGCGGGGTGATTGCCGGCAGTTCGGTGGTGGGTGGCCTGGAAACACTGATGAGCTATCAGCTGACCCCGACGGTATCACAGGCCCTGGTGCTGGTCGTGGCCATCGCGATCGTGCGCTTCCGCCCGCGCGGCCTGGTGGCGGCATGAACGAGCACCGCGTGCACCATGCGCAGAGGGCGCTCGGCGGGCCAGACAGCGGTCGGCGGCACCGGCGTGGCCCGATCCTGCTGACACTTGGCATTGCCTGGCTGTTCCTGGCCGTGCTGCCCGCCTGGGCAGACGGCTACACCGTCACCACCCTGCGCGACATCCTGCTGTTTGGCCTGTTTGCACTCAGCCTGGACTTCCTCTGGGGTAAAACCGGCATTCTAAGCTTCGGGCAGGCGGCCTTCTTCGGTCTGGGCGCCTATGGAATGGCCATCACCACGCTGAAACTGGGCCTGGACCCGCAAACGGCCAGCCTGCCGGGCTTGCTTGCGGGCGTGCTGCTGGCCGTGCTGGTGGCCGGCATCATCGGGTACTTCCTGATTTTCGGCGGCGTGCGCGGCACCTACCTGACGATCGTCACCCTGGCCCTGACCCTGATCGCACAATTTGTGGCGATTGGCTGGTCAGAAGTGACCGGCGGAGATTCCGGCCTGATCGGCGTGCCACCCCTGTCACTGGATTTCATCGGCATCCCGTACGCATTGGCCGACCCGACTCACTTTTACCTGTTCGTGCTGATTCTGTGCACCGCGGCGTTGCTGATCCTGTGGCGCCTGTGTGCCGGACCCTACGGGCGCATCCTGACGGCGATCGAGGACAACGAACAGCGCGCCCGCACCCTGGGCTACAACACCTCGCTGCACCTGCTGACCGTCTTCATGGTTTCCGGTGGCCTGGCGGGCCTGGCGGGTGCGATTTATGCCACCAGCACGGGTTTTGTGGCCCCGGATCTGATCGGGCTGATGCTGTCGACCGAGGTCATCATGTGGGTCGCGGTCGGCGGCCGGGGCACGCTGATCGGGCCATTCGTCGGGGCCTACGTCGTATGGTGGCTGCAGCAGCGCATCTCGGGCATCGACACCAAACTGTGGCCTATGTTCATCGGGCTGTTCTTCATTGCCATGGTGTTCCTGTTTCCGAATGGTCTGCTGTCAGTGCTGCAGCCGCTGCGCAGCTTGCTGCGCCGCACACGCAGGAGCACGCCATGAACACATCCGCACAGGTCACGCCGGACCCTGCGGCGAGCCAGGCGACGCTGCTCTCGGTACGCCACCTGCAACGGCGCTTTGGCGGGCTCGTGGCGGTCGACGATGTATCGCTGCAGTTGTCCGCACGCGAACTGATGTGCGTGATCGGGCCCAATGGCGCAGGCAAGAGCACCTTGCTCAATCTGATCTGTGGCACGCTCAGGCCCACCGCCGGGCAGGTGATCTTCGACGGCCATGATCTGACGCGACTGTCGCTGCACATCATTGCGCGCATCGGCGTGGCACGCAAATTCCAGGTGCCCAGTGTCTTCGAGCGCCTGTCGGTGCGCGACAACCTGGAGGTGGCCATGCGCGGTACCCAGGCGGTGCGCGGATCGGCGGTGTCGATTGCGGAACTGCTGGATCTGTTGTGCCTGACGAACATCAGCCAGCAGCGCGCTGGTGATCTGGCGCACGGCCAGAAACAGTGGCTCGAGATCGGCATGGCCATGGCCTCCAACCCGAAATTACTGCTGCTCGATGAACCCACTGCGGGGATGACGGTCGAGGAATCCCTGCGAACAGCCGACCTTCTCAAGGCCGCGCGGGAGCGCTTCGCCATGATCGTCATCGAGCACGACATGCGCTTTGTGCGCGCACTGGATTGCCACACGGTCGTGCTTCATCAGGGCAGCCTGATCGCTCAAGGGCCATTTGCCCGGATCCAACAGGACCCGACCGTGCGCAACGTCTATCTGGGAAGGGGCTGAGATGCTGGAAGTTCGGGATTTGCAGGCGTCCTACGGCCAATTGCCGATCTTGCAAGGGGTGGACCTGTCGCTTGCGCCGGCCGAAATCCTGGTGCTGCTGGGACGCAATGGCGCAGGCAAGACCACACTGATGCGTACCCTGGCCGGGCTGCTGCCGGTCACGGGCGGTCAGGTAGATTTCCGCGGCCAGCGCGTCAGCGGCCTGCCCGCGCACCGGATCGCCAGGCTGGGCATCGCCTACGTTCCGCAGGGGCGCGGCATATTCCCCAAGCTGACCGTGCGCGAAAACCTGGTGCTGGGCACGCGTGCGCGCGCCGATCGCAACAGCGAAATTCCCGCCGAACTCTTCACCTATTTTCCTCGGCTGAAAGAACGCCTGAAGCAGGCGGGTGGCACGCTGTCGGGCGGCGAACAGCAGATGCTGGCACTGGCGCGTGCCCTGGCAGGGGCACCCGCATTGCTGCTGCTGGACGAGCCATCCGAAGGCATCCAGCCCAGCATCGTGCAGCAAATTGGTGATTTGCTGAAGCATATCGTAAGGGATACCGGCATTTCGGTACTGCTGGTTGAACAGAATATCGACCTGGCGTTCCAGACAGGCATGCGTGGCATGGTGATGGAAAAGGGTCGAATCGTCCGCTCGGGCAGCATGGCTGAACTGGGTGACGATGCATTGATGCGTGAATACGTCTCCATTTAGCGCAGGGTGGTCGGCCTGCAGGGTCACATCACGCATGAGGGCGCCGCTTGCGGCACAGCTTGTCTATCCAAGGAGGATCACATCATGGTCAACGCAACATTCACCAGACGCTCGGCCCTGAAGGGCGGGCTGGCACTGGCGGCGACAGCCCTGGGCGGATTCCCCGCCATCTTGCGGGCACAAGACACGGTCAAGATCGGTTTCCTGACGGCGCTGACCGGGCTGGAGACGATTCTGGGCGAAACCCAGCTGAATTGCTTCAAGCTGGCGGTGGACGAAATCAATGAAAAGGGCGGCGCCGGCGGCCGGCGCATCGAGTACCTGGTCGAGGATGACGAGACCACGACCAAGGGCACGATCAACAAGGCACGCAAGCTGATTTCCCAGGACAAGGTAGACGTCATCATCGGCATGATCTCCAGCCTGGAACAGGTCGCGGCCCGATCGGTCACGTCTTCAGCCAAGAAACTGCTGATCTACAATTGCTACTACGAGGGTGGGGTGTGCGATCGTTACTATGCTGCCACCGGCCAAGTGCCCAACCAGCAGATCGACCCGACCACCCAATGGCTGACGCAGAACGTGGGCAAGACGGTCTACATCATCGGTTCGGACTATGTCTGGCCGCGGCAGAGTGCCGAGGCCATCAAGACTGCCTTCGAAGCCAATGGCGGCAAGGTGCTGGGTGCGGAGTTCTTCCCCTTCGGCACCCAGGACTTCGGCCCGGCATTTGATCGCGTCAAAGCCGCAAAGCCTGACATCGTATGGATGATGGTCGCTGGTGCGGACGCGGTCACGGTCTTGAAGCAATACCGCAGCTTCGGCATGACGCCGCAACTGGTCGGCAACGGATGGGACGAAATCTACAGCTTTGCCCACCCCGACCTGGCCCAGGGCGCCATCGCCAACCAAGCCTATTTCATGAGCGTGGATACCCCGGAAAACAAGCGCTTCATCAAGGCGTACCATGCCCGCCATGGGGCCGGCAAGCCCATCAATGCCATCGGCGAATCCACCTACGACGCCGTCTGGCTGTATTCGCTGGCCGTGGCAAAGGCTGGCAGCACGGATGTGGAAAAGGTCATCCCCGCACTCAGTCAGGTCGAATTCGCCGCACCGCAGGGCCATGTCAACATGTCGGCCCAGAACCATCACATGCTGTGCAACAGCATCCTGGCACGTGCCAATGCGGATGGCGCGTGGGAAACCATCGAGAACTTCGGCCAGGTCAAGCCGCTGATCCCGGGTTGCCAGCTGGCCTGAGGCCCATCGGATGGTGCCCGCTGCACCGGTCGGCTGGCTCGGACCGGCCGGCCGGTCTGATGACGCGAGGGCACTGCACACGCTGCATGAGCCCCGCATTGCTTGACAAACAACGGACCAGGAGGATGGATGTTCCGCACGGGACACTCGCAGACAGGATGAAGGACTTTTTCTACAGCTCCATTGAAACGACGCTGCGCCGGCTGGCTCGGGGAGAAACGACGGCCCGGGCCCTGACCGATGCGGTACTGGACCGGATCGCGCAATACAACGGGCCCCTGAATGCCCTGAGCGCCGTAGTCGCCGACCAGGCCCGGGCTGATGCGGAGCGCATCGACCAGGGCCGGCAGTCCGGCCACCAGGCCATCGGCCCGCTCGCCGGACTGCCACTGGCCATCAAGGAAATCATCGACACGACGCCGGCCCCCTGCTCGGCCGGCTTGCCGTTTTTGCGTGACTATCGTCCCACGCAGGACGCCCGCGTGGTGAAGCGGCTGCGTCAGGCCGGCGCAGTGATCGTGGGCGTGACCACATCGGATCCCGGTGCCTTCGGTGTGCGCACGGACGCCACCACACACCCACAAGCGCCAGAGCGTTCCGTGGGGGGATCCAGCGGCGGCTCCGCAGCCGCGGTGGCTGCCGGCTTTGCCTGGGGTGCGCTGGGCACGGACACCGGCGGCAGCGTGCGCATCCCGGCCGCCTGCTGTCTGACGACCAGCCTGAAACCGACCCGCGGTCGTGTCCCCCTGGACGGGGTGCGGCCGCTGGCCTGGTCGCTGGATCATGTCGGACCCATGACGCGCCGGGTCGAGGACATCGCCGTACTGCAGCGCTGTCTGGATCCCGACTTTGATGCCTCGCGCTCGGATCTGATGCCGGCAAGGGCCCGGATTGGCGTAGACCACGCTTTTTTCAGCGAAGCCGACGACGTCGTGCGCGAGGCCATGGAGGACGCCCTGGCCACATGCCGGCATCTGGGGTGCGAAATCGTGCCAGTGCGGCTGCCGGCGCCCGCAGACACCTCACACATGCACGGCGTGCTGCTGCTCGGGGATTCTGCTGCCTACTATGAACAGGCCGGCTTTGCCGATCATCCCGATCTGCCCGAGCTGCCGCGCACCATCATCCAGGCAGCGCGCCGGCGTACGGCGATCCAGTACGCGCGGGCCGCTCAGCAGCGCCGCGAGGCACGCCGCCAGGTCGACGCTCTGTTCGATCAGGTGGACCTGCTGCTGGCCCCCACCCTGCCCGTGCTGACTCCATTGCGCACGGAAACCACCATCACGCTGGCTGGCCAGACCATGGACTACACCCTCGGTCTGATCCGCTACACGCATTTGTTCAACCACACGGGCAACCCGGTCGTGGCACTGCCCGCCAGGGTGCTCGGCCCTGGGCTGGGTGTGGGCATCCAGGTAGTCGCCCGCCATCATCGGGACGCCGACGCCGTGGCGTTTGCCGGACAGCTGGAGGCAGCCCTGGCGCTGTCGATCGACTGGGCGCTGCGATCGGCAGGGTGATATGCGGGCGTGATGTGACGGGGGCTGTGCCGTGAGGCGCTCTGCGGCAGTCTTTGTCAACAAAGACACCGTTCATCCAGGGGTCCAGCGACTGGGCATGCGTACGCCGTCCCATGCCCCTACCAGCTACGACCGGGGTTTGTCAGCTGCGGTCGCGGATGCGTCAGCTGGAGACGCGCTTTCATCGCCTGAAGCAAGGGGTTCTTCTGCGGCGACAGACCCGGCTTTGCATGCGCTCGACACGCGCTCGCGCAACACCAGATCCACGCCCAGGACACCCAGCAGTCTCATGAGGCGTGCCGTGCTCATTTTCCCGGCATTGCGCTCGAGCGCAGACAAAGTCTGCTGTGTGACGCCGAGCCGCAAGGCCAGATCCGACTGCGTCAGGCCTGCCTGTTGACGGAAGGCCTGAAGCAGGATCGGAAGCTGCTCTGCAGTGCGGACAATGAAATCGCTCATGAGCGCCTCGGTCTATTGGTAACAATTTACAGGCTCTGACCTGTTTGGATAAAATACAGTCTATATACAGTATCTGTCAAATACAATCCATAAACTGTATGCGCAAAAAGCAAATCGATATGCTGTTCGCTGCCAATGCGACATGAATCGTGGAAACGGATTCCTCAGGATGGCGTCACACCGCGCGCCCGGGCCCGCCGCAGGCGCCGCGCCTGCTTCAGCGCGCGGCCGCGCACGAAGCGGTGATGCACGCGGTCCAGATACAGATAGACCACCGGGGTGGTGAACAGGGTCAGGGCCTGTGACAGGATCAGGCCGCCCACCATGGTGGTGCCCAGAGGCTGGCGCAGCTCCGACCCGGCGCCGGCGCCCAGCATCAGCGGCAGGCCGGCAAACAGGGCACAGAGCGTGGTCATCATGATGGGCCGAAAGCGCAGCAGGCAGGCCTGGTAGATGGCTTCGCGCGGGGAAAGGCCCTGCTGGCGTTCGGCGACCAGGGCGAAATCGATCAGCATGATGCCGTTTTTCTTCACGATTCCGATCAGCAGCAGGATGCCGATGATGGCGATCACGCTCAGGTCAAAGCCGCTGCCCATCAGGATCAGCAGTGCGCCCACTCCGGCCGAGGGCAGGGTCGACAGAATGGTCAGCGGGTGGATGTAGCTTTCATACAGCAGCCCGAGCACGATGTACACGGCCACCAGCGCCGCGGCAATCAGGTAGGGCTGCGTGGCGAGGGACTCCTGGAAGACCTGGGCGGTGCCCTGGAAGGCGCCCTGAATGGACAAAGGCATGTTCATGTCGGCCTGGGCCTTGTGGATGGCATCCACGGCCTGGCCCAGCGAAGCCCCGGCGGCCAGGTTGAAGGAAATCGTGACCGCCGGGAACTGGCCCTGGTGGTTGATGGACAGATAGCCGGTCTTCGACGTGTCCACGCTGACCAGGCTGGACAGCGGCACCTGTTCGCCCGTCAGCGGCGAGGTGAGGTACAGATGGCTGAAGACATCGGGATGTTTCTGCCATTCCGGGGTGATTTCCAGAACCACCTGGTAGCTGTTGATCTGGGTGGAATACTGGGCCACCTGGCGCTGCCCCAGGGCATCGTAGATCGTGTTGTCGATCAGCGAAGGCCGTATGCCGTACATGGCGGCGCGCGTGCGGTCAATGGTGACCACGGCGGTACTGGCACTGTTTTGCTGATCCGTGGCCAGGTCAGCCAGCTGTGGCAGGCTGTGAAATCGCTGCAGCAGGCGTGGCGCCCAGGTGTTCAGTTCGTCCAGGTCGGCGCTGGTGAGGGTGTACTGATACTGGGTGCGCGACAAGCGCCCGCCCACGTTGATGTCCTGGCTTGCCTGCATGAACAGGCGTACGCCAGGCACCTTGTCCAGCTCCGGACGCAAGCGGCGGATGATGTCGTCGGCACTGGCGGTGCGGCCCTGGCTGCGCGGCCTCAGGCTGATGAAATACCGTCCGGTATTGAAGGTGGGCGCGTTGCTGCTCATGCCAAAGGCGGCGATGTCGGGATCCTGCTGCAATACGCGCGCCAGCGCCATCATGTGGCCGTTCATGGCTTCGAAGGAGCTGTCCTGGGATGTTTCGGCAATGCCAAAAATGGCGCCCGTGTCCTGTTGTGGGAAAAAGCCCTTCGGGATGACGATGAACAGGACGGCCGAGGCCGCCACCGTGGCCAGGAACACCAACAGCGTGACGAACTGATGATCCAGCACGAAATCCAGCCCACGCCGGTAGCCGCCTTGCAACCCGTCGAAGGCGCGCTCGAAGGCCCGGTAGATGCGCCCGTGCGCGCCCCGCTCCGGGTTGCGCAAAAAACGCGAACACAGCATGGGCGTAAGAGTGAGTGTGACCAGCATGGAAATCACCACCGTCATGGTGACCGTGACCGCGAATTCGCGAAACAGCCGCCCCACCATGCCGCCCATCAACAGCAGGGGGATGAAGACGGCAATCAGCGATACCGAGATGGACACGATGGTGAAACCGATTTCGGCCGCGCCCTTCAAGGCGGCCTCCATGGGCTGCATGCCTTCTTCGACGTGACGCCAGATGTTTTCCAGCATGACGACGGCATCGTCGATGACGAAGCCGACCGAAATCGTCAGCGCCATGAGCGACAGGTTGTCCAGGCTGTAGCCGACCACATACATCAGGGCAAAGGTGCCCATCAGCGCCAGCGGCACGGTGGCGCTGGCGATCAGCGTGCCCGCCATGTTGCGCAAGAACATGAAGATGACCATCACCACCAGGGCGATCGACAGCAGCAGCGTCAGCTCGACCTCCCGCACGGAAGCCCGGATGTTCTGAGTGCGATCCATCAGGGTGCTGACGTGCACGCTGGCCGGCATCGAGGCCATCAGGCGCGGCAGCTCGGCGCGGATCCGCTCGACCGTGTCGATGACGTTCGCACCGGGCTGCTTGGTGACGCCGATCACCAGCGAGCGGCCGTCCATGGCCACGTCGTGCGGGCCGGCCCCGCGCCCGGCGAAGGCCCAGCCCGCCTGTTTCGTATCCTCGGGACCGGGAATCGCCTGGCCGATGTCGCGCACGTGCACGGGCGCGCCCTGGCGCCAGGCGACAATCACGTCGTTCCAGGGCGCGGCCTCAAGGATCTGGTCGTTGGTGTAGATCGTGTAGCTCTGGCGCGGCCCGTCGATGGTGCCCTTGGGCAGGTTCACCGTGGTCGTGGCGATCACGCCGCGGATCGATTCCAGATCCAGACCCAGCGCGGCAATGCGACGCGGGTCGATCTGGATGCGGATGGCGGGCTTTTGCTGGCCGAAAATATTGACCTGGCCCACACCCTCCACACGCGAGAGCTGCTGCGCAAGAATATTGTCGGCGTAATCATTGACCTCGGTGATGGGCAGCACGTCGGATTGCACCGACAGGATCAGGATGGAAAAATCGGCCGGATTGATCTTGCGAAATGTGGGCGGGCTGGGCATGTTGATCGGCAGCTGGCGCGATGCCGCGCTGATCGCCGTCTGGACGTCCAGCGCGGCGCCGTCGATATTGCGGTTCAGGTCGAACTGCAGCGTGATGCGCGAGGATCCCAGCGCATTTTCGGAGCTCATCTGCACCAGGCCGGGAATCGTGGAGAATTCCCGTTCGAGCGGCTGGGCCACGCTGGTGGCCATGGTCTCGGGGTTGGCTCCGGGCAGTTTGGCGGTGACCTGAATGGTGGGGAAATCAACCTGGGGCAGCGGCGCCACCGGCAGCAGCGGGAACACCGCCGCCCCCAGCAGGAAGAGCGCGATCGCCAGCAACGAGGTGCCAATGGGGCGCCGGATGAAAAGCGCGGAAATGCTCAAGACAGGGCTCCGGCTGCCCGTGACCCGCGCCGGCCCGAAGCGTGTGCAAGCGGCGTGTGGCCGGCAGCTGCCAGCGGCGCAGCGGCAGAAGACACCGCCGGCGCGGCTGCCGCACCGGCCGTGTGGGCTTCTATGACACGGATCCCGGGGCGCAGCTTGTACTGGCCCGTGACCACCACCCGCTGACCCGCCGACAGGCCTTGCGACACCACCGACAGGCCGTCCTGCGAGACCAGCACCTGCACGGCCTGGGTGCGCACGCGATCGTCATCCTGCACGACGTAGACATACAGGCCATCGGCGCCGCGCTGCACGGCGGCATCGGGTACGACGAGTGCCCCGGGCCGTGTCCCCAGAATGAGGCGCACGTCCACGGCCTGGCCCGGCCACAGGGTCTGGGCGGCATTATCGAAACGTGCCTTCAGGCGCAGGGTGGCGCTGGCCGCATCGATCTGGTTATCGACCAGGACGAGGGTGCCCCGGGCGAGTGCCTGTTCGAATCCCCGGGTGGTGCGCTGATCGGGGTGAGTATCCGTGTCCTGGACAGTCTCCGTGCTCCGGTCAGTCTCCACGTTCCGGTCAGCCCGCGTATCTTGGTCAGCCCCCGTATCCCGGACAGCCTGCGGGTCCTGTTGCCCCGCCGAATCGCGCCCGTAGACCTCTACCACAAGCGGCTTGCCCGCTTGCACGGCAGCGTGGACCAGGGGAAAGGCCGTGTCCGACACCGTGAAACTGACGGCGATCGGGTCGATCTGGTTGATGAGCACCAGGCCTTGCGCGTCCGCGGCACGCACCAGGTTGCCCGGGTCCACCAGTCGGGCGCCCGTGCGCCCGGTCACGGGTGCGGTGATGCGCGTGTAATCCAGCTGCACGCGGGCAGACTGGATCTGTGCCTCGTCGAATTGCAAGGTGGCCTGCAGCCCGGTCACCTGGGCGCGCTGGGTGTCCAGTGTCTGGCGATCGATGGCCGCATGTCGGGCCAGTTCCACATAGCGCTTCAGATCCACCTGCGCATTGCTCAGCTGGGCCTGATCGCGCGCCAGCTGGGCGGTGGCCTGGGCCAGTTGTGCCTTTTGCATGCGATCGTCGAGCTGGGCAATCAGCTGTCCCTTGTGGACGATTTCGCCTTCCTGGAAGCCGACCGATTCCAGTTGCCCGTCGATGCGCGCACGCACCAGGACGCTTGCCCAGGCCTGCACCGCCCCCAGACCGGTCAGGCGAATGGGCATGTCCTGAGCACGCACCAGGGTGCTGCGAACCTGGACGGGCACAGGCTGGGCAGCAGTTGGCGGGCTGGCGGTGGCTGCCGGACGGCTGAGCCACCAGATCGCCATCCCCAGCACCAGCAGCAACGGCAGACCGTACATGAGCACGGAACGACGGACGGACGACATCACCATAAGTCCTTGGCATGGACGCAAGAGACAAAGAGTAACAGCACAGTGCGCAGCAGTGGCGGCACGATCTGGCGTCCTGAGCGAGTATACGGGGAAGTAGTACGAAAGGCTCCAGCCTCTTGGCTGGAGCCTCTCTGCCACCCTGGGGTGGCGTGCGTCGTCCTGATCGACAGCCCGCGGTTTCGCGGGCCGCCATGGTGATCAGTTGGCGGTGCTGCGGGCGGCCTTGGGGGCCTTCGAGACGTCGGCGGCGCGCGACACGTCGGAGGCAGCCTTCAGCGTGGCGCTGGTGGCGGCGGCAAAGTTCGATTCTGCGGCGCTGGCAGCCTGGCGGGCGGCCTTGGAAGCCGTTTCGAACGCGTTCGTGGCGGTGGCCAGCGAGGACTTCAGCAGAGCCACGGCGCCTTCGGAACCGGTGGGGGCGTTGCGGGCGATTTGCTCGACGGCTTCGCTGATCTGCTTCTGGCCCTCGGCGACGTGGGTCTCGGCCAGCTTGCTCAGGTCACCCTGAACGCCGGACAGGATTTCGTAGACGTCCTTGCTGTAGGACACCGCGTGATCCGGGCGAACCAGTACGGACGTGAAGGCCAGCAGTTCCTGGCCGTCCTTCAGTTCGACGGCTTCGCGGGACTTCTTGGCGACATCTTCCAGAGCAGCCCTGGTGGCTTTCAGGTTCAGGTCGACCAGCTTTTCAAAGCCGCCAAATAGCGCGCCCTGAACAGCCAGCAGGTTGTTGATCATGGCCTTTTGCGAGGCCAGCAGGTTTTGGGTGGTTGCGGTCATGATGACTCCTTGGGGGGTTTACGCAGAAGGCTTCCCGAGGGGCACTATGCCGGGGTACCTTCCTGGCTGCAACGATTTGCTGCAGCGCACAAATGACATTCTATACGAACCCGCCATCAAGTCAAGCACTTTTTGTTGCAGCGCAACAAAATGAAGCAGAATAGTGTGTCCGGCGCTCCGAAAACGGCTGGAACCGCAACAAAACAGGAAATCCATGACGATTCGGACATCTGGACGCACGCCCGCTGCGCTCAGTGCTGAGATTCGTAGCCCAGGGCCTGGGAAATGCGTGCGGACGTCGCCATCAACAGGGGGATCCAGTCGTCACGCATGCGCTCGGCCGGTGCCGACAGGGACAGGCCGGCCAGCAGGGTGCCCGTGTCGTCATAGACCCCCGCGGCAATGCAGCGCACGCCCAATTCCAGTTCTTCGTTGTCACGCGAATAGCCGTGACGGCGCACCAGGGCAAGTTCGCGTTCCAGTGACTCGACCTGGGTGATGCTGTTGCGCGTCGTGCCGGCCAGGCCGGTGCGCATCGCGTAGCTGCGCACGTTGCGCGCGTCCCAGGTGGCCAGAAACAGCTTGCCGGTGGACGTCAGGTGCAGCGGCGCGCGGCCCCCGATGGCGCGCACGACCTGCATCCCGGAGCGTTCGCTCCAGGCGCGCTCGATGTAGACGATTTCATCCCCCTGGACGAGCGACAGGTTTACGGTCTGCCCGGTCTGCTGGTGCAATTCGCGCATCGGATCGACCGATGCCGCGCGCACGTCGAGCCGGCCCTTGACCAGCGAGCCGAGTTCCAGCAGCCGCATGCCCAGACGGTACAGGCCGCTGTCGACACGTTCGACGAACCGCCCCACGGCCAGGTCGGCCAGGATTCTGTGGGTGGTGGACGCGTGCAGGCCGGTGGCCGCCGACAGGTCTTTCAGCGTGACCGGATCGCGCTGTCTTGCAAGAACATCCAGGATGCGCATGGCGCGATCCAGCACCTGAATCGTCACGGCGCTGGATTCACCAGCGGCACGAATCAGGCCGGACGCACGGGCTTCGGTGGAGGAGGAGGGAAGTCTGGCCATGAGATGAATTTGTTGCAATGCCACAATTCCATATTATGGAAAACAGCACCATATGGCAAGCGTTGTTTCAAAGATCAGCCTGACCGCGAACCGCTCTCGCACAGCCGTCGTCACCGCAGGCGTCGTCACCGCAGGCATCCTCACCGCAGGCATCCTCACCGCAGGCATCCTCACCGCAGGCATCCTCACCGCAGGCATCCTCACAACAGCTGTCGGCGGACCACCCTCATTCCGGGGGGCTGAGGCTGCCGCCCAGAGCCTGCACCTCGGTTCGCAACCAGGCCAGCGCCTCGGCGGCAGCCTCGGGCGGGCCCTTGACACCCAGTTCGATGTGGGGCGGCGCACCCGAGTCGCCCACGTTGGGCAGGCTGAAGACGCGGATGTCGGCCCAATGGCGCTCCAGTTCTTCCAGCGCCGGGGTGATGCGTGATTCGGGCAGGCCGAACACCCGGAACGAATGTTCGATTCGGGATTCCTGGTGATGCCATTGGGCATAACGCGTGTCCAGCGTCCAGGCCATCATGGCGTGGGCCATCACGGGAAAGCCGGGCATGAAGGTGTGGTTGCGGATGAAGAAACCCGGGATGCGGTTGTAGGCATTGGGGACGATCTCGGCGCCGGCGGGAAACACCCCCATTTGCAGGCGCTGGCGGTTTTCAGGCGTGCTCATGTCGGCACTGCCCTGCCCCCTGGCCGCCATTTCGGCGCAGCGCTCGGCGATGAGGCGGGCGGCTTCGGGGTGCAGTTCCAGCGCCACACCCAGGGCGCGGGCCGCGGCCTGGCGGGTGCGATCATCCGGGGTGGCACCTATGCCACCGCAACAGAACACGATATCGCCCGTGGCAAAGCTGCGGCTCAGGCAAGCCGTGATTTCGTCCTCGTCATCGGAAATGAATTCCGCGGCATTCAGGCGCATGCCGCGCACCTGCAGCAGTTCGATCAGCTTGGAAAAGTGCTTGTCCTCGCGCCGCCCGGACAGGATTTCGTCGCCGACGGCAATCAGGCGCACACGCGGCACATGCACCACCAGGTGTGCCAGGGGATCCGGCCCCCGGGCAGTGCGGCCGGCGCGCACACTGCCTGTCTGCTGTGGACCATCGGGAGACATGGCCGGCGCCGACGAGGCTTTCGGCGTGCCCGGTTCGGGCGTTTGGGCGGACTGCATGAACGGAGCTCCAGATATCAGACGTTGATCACGGTTTCCGCACGCAGGCGGCGGATGGATTCCATACAGAAATGCGCATAGACGAGTGCGGAGAACACGGGCATCACCAGCCAGAACAACGGAATCAGGTTGACCAGCGCCAGCGTGGCGGCAATCAGCCAGAGCTGGCGATTGTGCCGGCGCCAGAGCAGCCGCCGCTCGGCGGGGCTGGCGTGTTCGATCATGGCATCCACGCGCAGCATGCGGTTCAGCGCGAAGGCCCACCAGAACACCGGCAACACCAGTGCCATGGGCGGGATCAGCCACAGCGGCATGGTGAACAGCCACCCCAGGCAGAACAGGCAGGCGACCCAGACGGCATTCCAGATCCCCAGAGCGGTGGCATGCTGCCCCTGGCGACCCAGGCCATGGTAGTCGCGCAGTTCCAGGTGATGCAGCACCAGCGGCATGACGAACACCGCCGCGATCCCGAGCCCCAGAATGCCGGCCATCGGCAGTAGCAGCCCGGCAGCGAACATGGGCACCAGCCACAATTTGAGGGAGAACAGGCCCACCGCCATGAACCAGCCGTCGACCGTATTGAACACCCACCAGTTGGAGGCGACCTGATCCAGCCAATCGGTGAGCGGCGTCCAGAAGAACCAGAGCAGCACGATGGCACCCAGCAGCGCAATCACGAAGGGCAGAAAGAGCGCCGCAATCATGCGTGGGTGCAACTGGCTTTTCAGGGCACGGCGAAACGCCTGTCCTACCAGGGACAGGCCGCCGGAGGCGTTCGCGCCGCGCACGACCAGTTCGTTACGCATCAGGCAAGCCTCCGGAAATGTCCCGGCGGGAAAGGGATGCAAAAACGTCCTCGCGGGAAAGAGATGCAAGAACGTCCTCGTGGGAAAGCCATACAATCGTCTGTGGTCCGTGTGCGATCATGTCGTGTCCGTGCAAGAACGGCGCTTGTGCGCATGCGATCATCATATTCAAACCACGCCGCTTCTGTCTGCATGGAATTGTTCAACCCCCATACCGATCCCCAGGCCCTGCGCGCCCGGCTGGCCAGCGACGCAGGTCAGCGGGTGGCCTGTTATTGTGCGGCCTGGTGCCGCACCTGCGACGCCTATCGGCCCGCCCTCGAGGCCCTGGCCGAGCGTCTGCCACAGTGGACCTTCATCTGGGTCGACATCGAGGACAGCCCGCACTGGCTGGGCGACGAGGACATCGAGAATTTTCCCACAATCCTGATCCAGGATCGCCAGGGCACCCGATTCTGGGGTACACAGCTGCCGTACGTCGAACACCTGCAACGCCTGATCGAGGGAGCCACGGACCTGCCCGTGACCCAGGCCGGCCCCGGCCAGCTGGACACGCTGGCGGGCGACTGACTTGCGCCCGACGCCTGGACACGGGCTCAGGCCGGCCGGCGCCCACCCCCCAGCAGCACACCGACGGAGCGTTTTGCCGCGGCATCCGTGGTGCGGGGTTCTTCGGCCAGCATCTGCGGGCTGACCGGCGCAGGTTCGTAAGGCCTGGAAAAGAAATCGTCGATCACGGGCTCGGCCGCGCGCCAGCCCGGGCCGGTGCCACGCGGCGGGCCCACCGGGCGACGGCGCGCCACCACGCGCGGCAGATCCAGCTGATCGCGCGGGATTTTCGTCTTGATGAGCTTTTCGATGTCCTGCAGATAGCGTTCCTCGTCGGCCGTATACAGGGCGATGGCCTCTCCCTGGGCGCCGGCTCGACCGGTGCGGCCGATACGGTGGATGTAGTCTTCGGGATTGCGCGGCAGGTCGTAGTTGATGACGCAGGGGATGCCGGCCACATCCAGCCCGCGCGCCGCGACATCGGTGGCCACCAGAACCTCGAGCACACCGGCCTTGAAGGCGTCGAGCGCCTTCATGCGCTCGATCTGGGTCTTGTTGCCATGAATGGATTCGGCACGCACGCCATCCTGTTCGAGCTGGCGCGCCAGGCGGCTGCAGCCGATCTTGGTGTTGGAAAACACGATGACCTGGCTGAGCTTGCGTGACTTGACCAGGTGCACCACGGCGCGGCGCTTGGCCTCGCCCTCGAGCTGGTAGGCGATCTGGGAGACCGTGTCGGCCGTGGCATTGGGGCGCGCGACCTCGATCTCGACGGGGGTGCGCAGGAACGTGCGCCCGAGCTTGCGGATTTCGGGGCTGAACGTAGCCGAAAACAGCAGGCCCTGGCGCCCGGCGGGCAGCAGCCGCACGATGCGATCCAGATCCGGCAGAAAGCCCATGTCCAGCATGCGATCGGCCTCGTCGAGCACCAGAATGCCGACCTGCCCCAGGTTGACGTTGCGCTGCTCGACGTGATCGAGCAGTCGGCCCGGCGTGGCGATCAGGATTTCGCAACCGCGGCGCAGCAGGTCGCGCTGCGGGCGGATATCCACCCCGCCAAAGACCACTGCCGTGCGCAAGGGCACGAAGCGGCTGTACTGGGCCACATTTTCATGCACCTGATCGGCCAGTTCACGCGTGGGAGTCAGGATGAGTGCACGTACGGGATGGCGCGCCGGCGAGGCGCTGGTATTGGCGAACGGCATGAGCCGGTGCAGGATGGGCAGGGAGAATGCAGCGGTCTTGCCCGTGCCCGTTTGCGCCGCTCCCATGACATCGCGTCCGTCCATGGCGATGGGGATGGCCCTGGCCTGGATCGGGGTGGCCGACACGTAGCCTGTGGCTTCGATGGCCTGCATGATGCCTGGGTGCAGGCCGAACTGGCCAAACGCGACAGGCGCTTCGGCGATGGGATCTGTAAGGGTGATTTCGGTCATTCGTCTGGTAGGGCGCAGACGCCCGGGATCGGGCCTGCGCGTTCATGAACTTGGTATTTTAACGTGCATCGCCTGCGGCCGGGCAATTGGTACAATAAAGCCCTTAATTCTGGGAGACGGCAATGTCCATGGCTGACCGTGATGGGGTGATCTGGTATGACGGCAAGCTCGTGCCCTGGCGCGACGCAACCACCCACGTGCTGACGCACTCGCTGCATTACGGCCTGGCCGTCTTCGAGGGCGTGCGCGCCTACAAGACAGACCACGGCACGGCCATCTTCCGTCTGGAAGACCACACGCGCCGCCTGTTCAATTCGGCCCACATCTACCAGATGAAGATCCCCTATTCGCGCGATGCCATTTCCAGCGCGCAGATCGAGGTCGTGCGCCGCAACGAGCTGGAATCCTGCTACATCCGCCCGCTGGTGTTCTACGGCTCGGAAAAGATGGGCGTCTCGCCCAAGGGTGCCTCGGTGCACGTGGCCATCGCGGCCTGGCCCTGGGGCGCGTACCTGGGCGAAGAAGCCCTGAAACAGGGCATCCGGGTGAAGGTCTCGTCCTATGCACGCCAGCACGTGAACGTCACCATGCCGCGGGCCAAGGTCTCCAGCACCTACGCCAACTCCATTCTGGCCAATGCCGAAGCCCTGGATCATGGCTACGACGAGGCCATTCTGCTCGACACCGAAGGCTTCGTGGCCGAAGGCTCGGGTGAAAATCTGTTCATCGTGCGCGACGGCGTCATCTACGAACCGGACATTGCCTGCGCGCTCACGGGCATCACGCGCGCCTCGATCCACCAGATCGCGGCCGACCTGGACCTGCGGGTGGTGTCGCGCCGCCTCACGCGCGACGACGTGTACATTGCCGACGAAGCCTTCTTCACGGGAACCGCCGCCGAGGTCACGCCGATCCGCGAGGTCGACGGCCGCCAGATCGGCATCGGCGAACGCGGCCCGATCACCACAAAACTGCAAAAGACCTTCTTCGATGCCGTCTCGGGCAAACTCCCGAAATACCATCACTGGCTCTCCAAGGTCTGAATCACATCGAAACCGCCGCTTGCCCGCCAAGTCCGGTGACCCGGGAACCAATCCTCGCATCAGCGGTCCGATTTTCCATCCCGGCGGGCTGGCGGCCCGCCCGACATTTCCAGGAAACACCATGAGCAGTGCGCCCAAAAACATCCAGGATCAGGACGTCATCCCCATCGGGGCCGAGGACCTGCCCCTTTACTGCCCCGGCCCGAAGGCGCCCCTGTGGAGCATGCACCCGCGCATCTACATCGAGGTCACCAAGAACAAGGTGGCGCGCTGCCAGTACTGCAGTGCGCTCTATGCCCTGCGCGAAGGCGAAACGCTCTCCGGCGGCCATCACTGATCGCCACCACTGATCGCCGCCGTGCGCTTGCGGCAGCGCCCGCCAGCGCTCCTGCCCATTCCCTGTTCCATTTCTGATACAGACACCAGTTCGTATGTATCCCATGCCCGGAAAAGCCGGATACGCTTTTTACGAAGCCATCCACTGATGGCATCCGCGACGGCCCGCATCGATGCCAGTCCCTGCCCCGTGCCGCTGTGGCTGCCGGGCGGGCATGCCCAGACGCTGTACGGCGCGCTGTTTGCGCAGCACGCCACGGTCCGTTTCGTGCGCGAACGACTCGACACACCGGATGGCGACTTCGTCGATCTGGATTGGAGCGGCCCCGGGCTCGCACCCGGCCAGCCGCCAGACAGCCCGCCCGTGGCGCGCGACCCGAGCCTGGTCGGAACGGCCGCGCGCCGCTGGGCACAGGCTGCCGACTGGCCCCTGCTGCCCAGACGCGGGCCGGCACTGATCCTGTTCCACGGGCTCGAAGGCAACAGCCTGAGCCCCTACATGCAGGTGATCGCGCACGATTTTCGCGCGCGCGACTGGGTGGTCGTGGCGGCGCACTTCCGTGGCTGCTCGGGTGCGCCCAACCGCATGGCACGCGCCTATTACAGCGGCGACTCGGCGGAAATCCGCTTCCTGCTCGAGCACGTGCGCGCGCGCCTGCCCCAGGCAGACTGGCATGCCACCGGCATATCGCTGGGCGGCAATGCCTTGCTGCGGCATCTGGGCGAGGCCGGCCCGGATGCCCAGGGCCTGCGCGCGGCGGCCGCCGTGTCCGTACCGCTGGATCTGCCGGCCAGCGGACGGCGCCTGTCAGACACCTTTCTGGGCCGGCAGCTGTATTCGCGGCATTTCCTGCGCAGCATCCGCCGCAAGATCTACGCCAAGGCCCAGGAATTCCCCGGTTCGGTGGACGTATTGCGCACCCAGAAATTGCGCACGCTAAGGGAACTCGATGATCTGTACACCGCGCCCATGCATGGCTATCACAACGCGCTGGACTACTGGACCCGGGCGGCCAGCCTGCCGCTGCTGCCGGACATCCGCCTGCCCACGCTGATCCTGAACGCGCGCAACGACCCCTTCGTGCCCGAGGCCTCGCTGCCGGGCGCGCGCGACGCCTCGAGCGACGTGCTGCTGCACCAGCCCGCCCAGGGCGGTCATGCCAGCTTCGTCACGGGGATGTTCCCGGGGCATCTGCACTGGCTGTCAGCGCGCCTGCTGCGATTTTTTGAAAGCGGCAACTGAAAGCCCCCGAAACGATAGCCTCCCAAATGAAGGTCCCCAAATGAAGGCCCCATAAACGAAGCCTCCAAAACGAAGGCTCCGAAAATGAAGGTCCCGAAAACGAAGGTCCCGAAAACGAAGGTCCCGAAAACGAAGGTCCCGAAAACGAAGGCTCCGAGAACGAAGGTCCCGAAACGAAGGTCCCGAAACGAAGGCCCCGAAAATGAACGCAGCCCCTGGATGGAGCCTCGCGGCGCGGCGCGGGCTCGCTCGCGGGCTCACTTTTTGCGGGCTCACTTTTTCTTGTAGGGTTCCAGCAGGGCGCGCTGCGTGTCCAGGCGTTCGCGCACCGCGCGGATGCGGGTGTCCAGGCTGGACTGCACATAAAAATCGTGCGAGAGACTGCGCGCCTGCTGCAGGTGTTCCACGGCGGTGGGCAGAGCGCCCGTCTGCTCGTAGTAGGTCGCCATGGCTTCATGCGCCGCGACCTTGTGGCCCAGGCGCTCCAGGCTGTTGGCCAGCAGTTTCTGAAAATCCGGCACCTGGGGCCATTGACCGATGGCTGCCTGCAGGAAAGTGACGGCGGCCTCGTCCTGGCCGGCCTTTTGCAGGGCCCGGGCGCGCTCATTGGCCACACCCTGGCTGTGCGGCCAGCGCTTCCAGGCCTGGGCGGAGGCCTCCACCGCGGCCGTCGCACTCTGCGCCGCCGCCAGCTGGACGGCCAGCATGTCCAGTTGCGGGGCTGCCTGCAAGGCCTGGGCGGCAGCCAGTTTTCCCCGGGCAGCAGCCAGCTTGCCCGCTTCCTGGTCCAGCCAGGCCTGGCCGTACAGGGCCGCCGCACGCTGCATGCCCTGCTGCGCACGAGCATCGCTGCGCAGGGTCTGCTGCAGGCGCTGGCGATCGGCGTTGTCCTGCGCCTGGATCAGCGCCAGGCGGGTGCGTATGAACCAGAATTCCGGATCCGGTCGGGCGCTCAGCGGTGGCTCTTCCGCCAGCCGGTTTTCCATGTCGGACAGGCGCTGGATCGACAAGGGGTGGGTCGAGGCGTAGCCCCCGCCCGTGCCCTCATTCAGGCGTGCAGCGTTCATCAGCCGGCGGAACATGTCGAGCATGCCGCGCGGATCGAAACCCGCCTTGCGCATCATCTGGAAGCCGGCGCGGTCGGCTTCCTGTTCGGCGCTGCGGGAAAACCCCAGCTGTTTGTCGATGGCCGCGGCCTGGCCAAAGGCCGCCACCCCCATCGCCAGATCCCCCTGCCCGGCCAGTGCCGCCAGCAGGGCCCCCAGCAGGCTGACCACCTGGATGCCCCTGCCCTGAGACTGCTGGCTGATGCCGCGTGCGATGTGGCGCTGCATGACGTGGCCGATCTCGTGGGCCAGCACGCCGGCCAGTTCGGACTCGCTGTGCGCGGCCACCACCAGACCGCTGTTGACCCCGATGTAGCCGCCAGGCAGCGCAAAGGCATTGATGGCCGGGTCACGCACCGCAAAGACCGTGATGGTCTGATCGAGCGGCTGCGGCGCATTGGCGGCCAGGCGCCGCCCCAGGCGGGTCAGATACTGGTTGATGTCCAGATCGGCGATGTAGGTGGGGTCGTGGCGACCCTGTTCCATGATCGCATCACCCAGCGTACGCTCGACTGCGGGTGACAGCTCCGCCGTGGAGGCTGCACCCAGGGTCGGCAGGCCCATGGGTTGGCCCCAGGCGGGCAGTGCGCAGGCCAGCGCGCCCGCCAGACACAGGCCTTGTCCGGTGCTTCGCAGCCAACGCTTCCACTTCATCCGGTGCTCCGCAAGACCCCGGCCCTCGGTCCGGAGTGAAAAGGCGCGCAGCCGCCAGACTGCACGGCAGGTTTCAGGCGATTGACGCAACAGGCCCCGGCGGCCATCAGGCCTCGCGGGGCAGCTGGCGCGCGGCCCGGCGCCGCGGCTGCGGCAGCCGGTTTTTCGACGACAGGCGCATCAGGGTGGCCAGCGCAAAGAGCAGCCCGAAGGTTTCGATCAGACCGGCCGGCACCCACATGATCAGGCCGCCGATGACCTGGTCGCTGAGCGCATCGAAGCCGGGCAGCGCCCGCCCGCACAGGTCAAAGACGGGGTACAGGTCCTGGGTGGAAAAGGTGATGACCGCACCGGCCACCATCTGCGGGGTCATGGTGAAGATGGGCGAAAAAATCCGCCCGCCCGGCGTGAGCGCCGCCGGCGGGTGGGGACGCCGGTCCAGGATCAGGTTCCAGTACAGCAGACCGCTGACGACGACGGACCAGTTCATGAAGCGGTAGATGCGCCAGTCGAGCATCGAGTAGAACTGCACCGTGGGTTCCAGCCACACCAGCACCAGCGCCAGGAACAGCAGCGGAATCAGGAAACGGTGCGTGGCCAGGGCTTCGAGCCGGCGCACCAGCCCGTGGCGGCGCGCCGCCGCCAGCCGCACCCGCCAGGCCGGCGGCAGGCCCGCACGCAGCACCTGGCCGGGATAGGCCCCCATGACGATCAGCGGCCCCAGATGATGCAGCACCAGATGCTGCAGCCGGTGAATGAAGAACATGCGTTCCGCGTAGTAATCCACACGCGTGTGCAGCGACAGATAGAGCAGGATCCAGCCGATCCAGAAGAGGGTCTGGCGCACGGAGCCCACCCGGTGCACCCTGCGTCCGCGCAGAAACAGCCAGCCGGTGGCCAGAAAGGCCAGCACCAGGACAGGGGAAAATTCCCATGGCTGCAGCCAGGCAAGCACATCCATGACGGGACGATCGATCCGCAAACACAATCCTGCCAGTTTAAAGCATTCTAAAATGAGTGTTTTTGCGTTTGCGTCCGCCATCATGCCCACCCCGACCCATGACATCGCCATTCTCGGCAGCGGCCCGGTAGGCTGCGCCGTGGCACTGAGCCTGGCGCGCGGTGCACCCGAGCCCGGCCGCATCGTGCTGATCGGGCCCGCGCCCGCGCCACGCCCGCCGGGCCAGTCGATCGATCCGCGCGCGCTGGCGCTGAACCATGGCAGCCGCCAGTGGCTGGAACAGCTGGGGGCCTGGCCGGATCGGGCCGCCGACATCCGCACCGTGCATGTGTCCCAGGCGGGGCATCTGGGCCGCACGCTGATCGATCAGGCAGAACTGGACGTACCCCGGCTGGGCAGCGTGGTCGCCTACGACGCGTTGCTGGACGCGCTGCATGCGGCGGTGCGCCGCAGCCGCATCACTCATCTGACTCAGCGCCCCCCCCGGCCCCAGGCCGGCGACCCGGTCACCCTGCCCCTGGCCGGCGGTGCCATTTCCGCCCGCCTGGCGCTGCTGTCCGACGGCGCCCGCCCCCAGGGCGTGCAGCGCGAATACGGCCAACAGGCGGTGCTCGCCACGATACAGGCGGGCGCGCCCGTGCCGGGGCGGGCTTTCGAGCGCTTCACCCGCAGTGGCCCCCTGGCGCTGCTGCCACATCCCGCCGAGGCAGACCTCTACAGTCTCGTGTGGTGCGTGCCGCCGGCGCGTGCCTGCGCGCTGTGCGATCTGCCGGCCGCCGCGTTCGAGGCACAACTGCAGGCGGCCTTTGGTCAGCGTCTGGGCCGCCTGCGGCGCGTCAGCCAGACACATACCTTTCCGCTGTCGCTGCACGCCGGGCCCAGTCTGCAGGGTCCGGGCATCGTGGCCTTGGGCAACGCCGCCCAGACCCTGCACCCGGTAGCCGGTCAGGGCCTGAATCTGGGGCTGCGCGATGCCGCCCAACTGGCGCACACGCTGCAGCCCTGGCTGGCAGACCCGCACGAGCCGGTGCAGCCGCTGCTGGAACACTATGCCCGCCAGCGCCGCCTGGACCGCGGCCTGACGCTGGCGATCACCGACACCCTGCCACGCCTGTTCGTCACCGCGAATCCGCTGCTGCGCCACGCCTGCGGCCTGGGGCTCGCGGCGCTCGACCTGCTGCCGGTGCTGCGCAAGCCCCTGGCACGGCACCTGCTGCAGGGCCAGCGCCTGTGAGCCTGCATATCGGCCCCTGGGCCCTGCCCCATCCCGTCTGCGCGGCCCCCATGGCCGGGGTCACGGACCGCCCCTATCGCCGGCTCTGCAAGGCGCTGGGCGCAGCGTACGCGGTGTCGGAGATGGCCGCCAGCAATCCGCGCCTGTGGGACAGCGTGAAGACTGCGCGCCGCCTGGACCACGCCGGCGAACCCGATCCGGTGGCCGTCCAGATCGCGGGTGCCGACCCCGACATGCTGGCCGAAGCCGCCGTCTTCAATGTGCGCAAGGGCGCGCGCATCATCGACATCAACATGGGCTGTCCGGCCAAGAAGGTGTGCAACCAGGCCTCGGGCTCGGCGCTGCTGCGCGACGAAGCCCTGGTCGGCCGCATTCTGGAGCGCGTGGTGGCCGCCTGCGCGCCCCTGGGCGTGCCGGTCACGCTGAAGACCCGCACCGGCTGGGATCGGGACAGCCGCAACGCGGTGCGCATCGCCCGGCTGGCGGAAGATTGCGGCATTGCCGCGCTGACATTGCATGGACGCACGCGCTGCGACTTGTATACTGGGCAAGCCGAATACGACACCTTGCGGCAGGTGCGCCAGGCCATCCGGATCCCCTTGATCGCCAACGGCGACATCGACAGTCCCGAAAAGGCGCGCCAGGTTCTGGACTACACTGGCGCCAACGCCATCATGGTGGGTCGTGCCGCACAGGGGCGGCCCTGGATTTTTCGTGAAATCGCCCATTACCTGGCGCACGGCACGCATCTGCCGGCGCCAACCTACGGCGAGCTGCGCGAGCATCTGCTGGGCCACCTGGAGGACCATTACACGTTTTATGGGGAACGCAGCGGCGTGCGCAGCGCCCGCAAGCACATCGGCTGGTATCTGGCCGATCTGCCCGGCGCCGACACATTGTTGCCGCGCATCATGACGCTGGACAGCACCGCGCTGCAATCCCGGGCGCTGCGCGACTGGCTGGAAGACCGCCCTGCCACCGCACCTGCGGTGGCCGAGCCCTGAACGACACGCATCACCCAAGCCGACCGAACCCCCCGGGGCGGCCGAACCATCCGTTGCAACCCGACCGAATCACCCGACTTTGCCGAACGACCCGACTGTGCCGACCCAACCGATCTTTCCCGAACCCGACATGAGCACTACCACCCCCCTGGAACAGGCCATCCGCGAACAGCTCGACCGCTATTTCGAGGATCTGGGCGATTCCTCCGCCCACGACATGCTGGCCATGGTCAGCCTGTGCGTCGAGCGCACCGTGCTGCAGGTTGCGCTGGAGCGCACCGCAGGCAACCAGACGCGTGCCGCCGACATGCTGGGCATCACGCGCGGCACGCTGCGCAAAAAACTCCAGTCCCACCAGATTTCGATCTGACGCAACATAAAATTCCCTTTCGCCCATTCTTGCTGCTGTTGCCATGACCATCCAGACCGCTCTGATCTCCGTGTCCGACAAATCGGGCATTGTCGAATTCGCCCAGGCGCTTGCCCGGCGCGGGGTTGCCCTGCTGTCCACCGGGGGCACGGCCCGCCTGCTGCGCCAGGCCGGCCTGCAGGTGACCGAGGTGGCCACCCACACCGGATCGCCGGAAATCCTGGACGGCCGCGTCAAGACCCTGCATCCGCGCATTCACGGCGGCCTGCTGGCGCGCCGCGATGACCCGGAGCACCTGCGCACGCTGCAGGAACAGGACATCACGCCCATCGACCTGCTGGTGGTGAACCTGTATCCCTTCACGCAGGCGATCGCGCGGCCGGACTGCACCCTGGCCGACGCCATCGAGAACATCGACATCGGCGGCCCGGCCATGCTGCGCTCGGCCGCCAAGAACCATGGCTCGCCGGCGGGCGGGGTCACCGTCGTCATCGATCCGGCCGATTACGCACGCGTGCTGGCCGACATGGATGGCCCGGCACGCCAGCCCTCGTACGGCCTGCGCCTGGAACTGGCGGCCAAGGTCTACGCCCACACCGCAGCGTACGATGGCGCGATTGCCGCGTACCTGGGCAGCCTGGCGCAGCGCGAACCGGCCCCCGCCGAGGTCCCCGAGCGCGAACCCTGGCCGCGCGTGCTGACGGTGCAGATGCAACGCGAACAGGTGTTGCGCTACGGTGAAAACCCGCACCAGGGCGCGGCCTTCTATCGCGATGCGCAGATCGGCGAGGGCCTGCTGGCGGGCTACCGCCAGCTGCAGGGCAAGGCCCTGTCCTACAACAATATTGCCGATGCCGACGCCGCCTGGGAATGCGTACGCAGCTTTGGCACCAGCGCCTGCGTCATCGTCAAGCACGCCAACCCCTGCGGCGTGGCCCTGGGAGCCGATGCGCTGAGCGCCTACCAGCAAGCCTTCAGCACGGACCCGACCTCGGCCTTCGGCGGGATCATCGCATTCAACACCCCGGTCGACGAGGCCACGGCACAGGCCGTTGGCGGGCAGTTCGTGGAAGTCCTGATTGCGCCGTCCTATACCGGCGCCGCACTGGCCGTGCTGAGCGAAAAGAAGAACGTGCGCGTGCTGACGGTGCCTTTGGGCACGGCACACAACCCCTTCGACGTGAAACGCGTGGGCGGCGGCTGGTTGATGCAGGATCCGGATGATCGGCCCATCGCGTCGACCGACGTCAGGGTGGTCAGCCGCCTGGCACCCAGCGCCGCGCAGCTGCAGGACTTGCTGTTCGCCTGGAAGGTCGCCCGACATGTCAAGTCCAACGCCATCGTGTTCTGCGGCCAGGGTCGCACGCTGGGGGTGGGCGCCGGCCAGATGAGCCGCCTCGATTCGGCACGCATCGCCTCGATCAAGGCCGAAAAGGCCGGCCTGACGCTGCAGGGTTCGGCCGTGGCATCCGATGCCTTCTTCCCGTTTCGCGACGGCCTGGATGTGGTGGCCGACGCGGGCGCGACCTGCGTGATCCAGCCCGGGGGCAGCATCCGCGATGACGAAGTCATCGCCGCGGCAAATGAACGCGGCATTGCCATGGTGTTCACCGGCATCCGCCATTTCCGCCACTAGGACAGGCGGACGCTGATGCGCATTCTGGGGGTGGATCCGGGTCTGCGGCGCACGGGCTTTGGCGTGATCGAAGTTCGCGGCGCGCAGCTGCGCTATGTGGCCAGCGGCACGATCATCGTGCCGCCCGACCTGCCCCTGCCCGGACGCCTGAAGGTCATTCTGGACAATCTGCGCGAAGTTGCGCGCGACGTCCGGCCCGACCAGGCCGCCCTGGAAAAGGTCTTCCTGAACACCAACCCGGGCTCGACCCTGCTGCTCGGCCAGGCGCGCGGTGCGGCGCTCTGTGCGCTGGCCGATTGCGGTCTGGACGTGCAGGAATACACGGCCCTGCAGATCAAGAAGGCCGTGGTCGGCACGGGCCGCGCCACCAAGGACCAGGTCCAGGCCATGGTGTGCCGCCTGCTGTCGCTGGCCGGCAAGCCGGCACCCGACGCCGCCGATGCGCTCGCCTGTGCCATCTGCCACGCGCACTGCGCGCCGCTGTCCGTGCGGCTGCAGGCGCAGGCGCCGGGTACACTCAGTGTGCGCAGCCGGCGCCTGCGCACCGGGCGGCTGATTTCCTGAGCACACCACAATCCTGCCCGACCCACGAACCGAACACTGTCCACATTCCCCGCGCCCCCTTCCCGACTACACGGAGCCCGTCATGATAGGCCGCATCACCGGCACCCTGATCGAACTTGCCCCGCCCACCCTCTGCGTGCAGGCGGGCGGCCTGGGCTACGAGATCGACGTGCCCATGAGCACCCTCTACAAGCTGCCCGCGCTGGGCCAGACGGTCACCCTGTACACGCACCTGGCGATTCGCGAGGATGCGCACGTGCTCTACGGCTTTGCCACGGCGGCGGAACGCAGCGCCTTTCGCGCCCTGATCCGCGTCTCGGGGGTCGGCGCACGCACGGCCCTGTCGCTGCTGTCGGGCCTGAGCGTCGAGGAACTGGCCGAAGCGGTCGAGCGCCAGGAGTCCGGCCGACTGGTCAGGGTGCCGGGCATTGGCAAGAAGACCGCCGAGCGCCTGCTGCTGGAACTGCGCGACAAGCTCACGCCGCTGCTGGGCGTGGTGCGCACCAGCGGCGCGCCGCCCGCGGCCGGTGACGGCGACGTGCTCAATGCCCTGCAGGCGCTGGGCTATTCCGCCACCGAGGCACGCCGCGCCATGGCCACCCTGCCCGAGGGCCTGAACGTGGCCGACAGCATCCGCCAGGCTCTGAAGACCCTGGCGCGCGCCTGATGCACGAGGATCAGGGCCTGAGCGAGCGTCCGCAGCGCACAGACGCCGAAGACCATGGCGCGCCCTCGACGAGCACCGCACGCTTCGACGCCCAGGGGCTCGCGGCGCAGGACGTCGACCCGCAGGCCGCCAGCATCCTGGAAGGGGACGGACGCACGAACGGCCCGGCCACCCCCCGCGGGACGCAGGCCGCGCTGGAGACCCTGCGGACGGTCTTTGGCTACGAGGCCTTTCGCGGCGAGCAGCAGACCATCATCGAGCACATCATCGATGGCGGCGACGCGCTGGTGCTGATGCCCACGGGCGGGGGCAAGTCCCTGTGCTACCAGATCCCCGCCCTGGTGCGGGCCGGTACCGGCGTGGTGGTGTCGCCCCTGATCGCCCTGATGCAGGACCAGGTCGACGCGCTGCAGGAACTGGGCGTGCGCGCAGCCTTCCTGAATTCCTCGCAGACCCCGGCCCAGGTGCGCGACGTCGAACGCGCCTGGCTGCGCGGCGAACTGGACTTGCTCTACGTGGCCCCGGAACGGCTGCTGACGCCGCGCTGCCTGGATCTGCTGGCAAGCGGGCGTGTGGCCCTGTTCGCCATCGACGAAGCCCATTGCGTCTCGCAGTGGGGGCACGACTTCCGGCCGGAATACCAGCAGCTGAGCCTGCTGGCCGAGCGCTGGCCGGGCGTGCCGCGCGTGGCCCTGACGGCCACCGCCACGGCGGCCACGCGCGCCGACATCGTCACCTGCCTGGCGCTGGATGCCGCACCGCAGTTCGTGGCCAGCTTCGATCGACCCAACATCTGCTACCGCATCGTGGAAAAGCACGAGGTGCGCCGCCAGCTGCTGGATTTCATCCAGGCCGAACACACGCGCGAATGCGGCATCGTCTATGCCCTGTCGCGCGCCCGGGTCGAGCAGACGGCGGAATTCCTGGCGCGCCACGGCATCACCGCCCTGCCCTATCACGCGGGGCTCGATGCGCGCACCCGCGCCAGCCATCAGGCGCGCTTCCTGCGCGAAGACGGCGTCGTCATGGTGGCCACGATTGCCTTCGGCATGGGGGTGAACAAGCCCGACGTGCGCTTCGTGGCCCACATCGACCTGCCCAAATCCATCGAAGGCTACTACCAGGAGACCGGTCGGGCCGGACGCGACGGCCTGCCCGCCGACGCCTGGCTGGCCTATGGCCTGCAGGACGTGGTGCAACTGCGGCGCATGATCGATGACTCCGAGGGTGACGCCGTGCACCAGCGACGCCAGGTGCGCCAGCTGGACGCCATGCTGGGCCTGTGTGAAACCGTCACCTGCCGGCGGCGCGACCTGCTGGCCTATTTCGGCCAGACGATCGAGCCGTGCGGCAATTGCGACACCTGCCTGGAACCGCCCGCGGCCTGGGATGGCACCGTGGCGGTGCAGAAACTGCTGTCGGCCGTCTACCGCCTGTGGCGCGAACGCGGCCAGCGCTATGGTGGCGGCCACCTGATCGACATCCTGCGCGGCCAGCCGACCGAGCGCGTACGGCAAAACGGCCATGAGGCGCTGAGCGTCTTCGGGGTCGGTGCCGACCTGTCGACGGAGGCCTGGCGCGGCATCCTGCGCCAGGCGCTGGCGCTGGGGCTGCTGGCGGTGGACCTGGAAGGCTACGGCACCCTGGCGCTGACCGAATCCAGCCGTGCCGTGCTGAAGGGCGAGCAGCGCCTGATGCTGCGGCCCGTGGCACAGCAGCGAGCGCGCGCCAGGCGCCAGCGCACCACCACGGCCGCCCAGCGCGAGGACCTGCCGCTGGCCGCCCAGCACTGCTTCGAGCGTCTGCGCAGCTGGCGCGCCCGCGTGGCCCGCGAACACGGCGTGCCCGCCTACGTGATCTTTCACGATGCCACACTGCGCGACATCGCGCTGCAGCAGCCCGACACGCTCGAGGCCCTGGCCGGCATCAGCGGCGTGGGCGCGCGCAAACGCGAGGCCTACGGCCCCGATGTGCTGGCCTGCGTGGCACAGCGGCACGCCACCTGAGTGTTTTCCCGAGCTTCGGGACCCATGTCGGAAACACGATTCTTTGTGTCGTTCCCAGGCAAAAATGCCGGCATTCAAGCCGGTATGCTGATTTGTGCCCCCTCGCAGAGACCCGATTCTCTGGTTCCTGCAGGACGGCTGAAAAACCGAATGCGGTCCCACCACAACCGCCAGTCAAACAGAGGCCGACAGCCCGCGACTGAAAGGCACGAGTCAGCAGGAGACACACATGAAAGACCAAGACAAGACCCGCAGTCCGTCCCGCAGGGATTTCGTCAGGAAGATGGGGGGCGTGGCCGGCTTTGCCGCCGCATCCAGCCTGTTTCCCTTCAGCGCGGCCCGCGCACAGGATCAGCTGACCATGCTGACCTGGAACGGCTTTGCCGAGCCCGAGGTGGTGGGGGATTTCGAACGCCAGCACGGCGTGAAGATCCGCGCCAAATACTACACCGGCGGCGACGAGATGCTGGCCCTGATTTCCCAGTCTCCCCCGGGAACGTATGACGTGATTCTGGCCGACGGCGAATACGTGCAGCAGCTGCGGGTGGCCGGTTACATCGAGTCGCTGGATCCGAAGGATTACCCCTTCAACGATTATTTTCCGGAATTCCGCCATTTCCCGATCCTGTGGAACGGGGACCAGATGGACGCGTTGCTGATGCGCTTCGGCTTTCTGGGCGTCTCGTTCAACACCAAGTTCGTCTCTGACGAAGAAGCCAGCACCTACCGCCTGTTCTGGGACAAGAAATTCAAGGGCAAGGTGGCCCATTTCGACTGGCACCTGCCCAATCTGGGCCAGATCAGCCTGCTCAACGGCAACCCCAAGCCTTATGACATCGACGCGGCGGCCTGGCAGAAGGTCCAGGACACCACGATGAGCCTGCGCCCGCAGATCGCCGGGTTCTTCGGCTACGGCGGCACGCTCTCGGCCCTGAAGACCGAACAGGTCTATGCCATGCTGGGCATCGGTGACTGGATCACGGGGCTGCTGGCACGCGATGGCGGTCCGTTCAAGACGATCGTGCCCAAGGAAGGCGGCCTGCAGTGGAACGAATGCCTGTGCATCGGCAAGAACACCAAAAAGAAAGACCTGGCTGCAAAGTTCCTGCAGTACATGGCGTCTCCCGAAGGCCAGGTCAAGGCGGCCACCATGAAGGCCTATCCGGCACTGATCCCCAACGTCGAAGGCTGGAAGCTGCTGGCCAAGGTCAACCCCGTGTCGGCCAAGCGCCAGGATATGCTGCTCGATGAATACAATGTGATGAACGTCATTCGCGAAGGGCGCATCCACAATCGCCAGTTGCCGGTCCAGCAGTCGCTGCAGGACTGGAACAATTTCTGGCAGCAATACAAGAACGCCTGATCGGCACCACGAAAGCCGGGCCGACGGCCATTCAGCCCGCGCGCTGATGGCTGAATGGCCCCGGCATTCCGTCCAGGACCCAGCGCCTGGACGATCCAAAGTGTTCACCGCGACCACAGGAGGTTCCGATGACAGGCCAAGAGCGTGTTTCAAGGCAGCCTGCCGCTGACCCGGCGGGCACGCAGGCACGGGCGCGTGCCACGCCGGGGCGCAAGCGGCCCTCGGCACTCGGGGGGGGCGTCTACACGGCGGCGCTGAGCCTGCCGCCCTTTGTATGGCAATTGCTGTTTCTGGTCCTGCCGGTCGTGTTTCTGTTCGTCATCACGTTCTGGTCGGTCGAGTTCTTCCGCCTGAAGCCGGACTTCACCCTGGCCAACTGGGCGTTCATCTACAGCCGCGGCTATTTCCGCGATGCCTATCTGCTGACCTTCGGCCTGGCGGCCCTGGCAACCGTTATCGTCAGCGCGATCGCCTTTCCGTGCGCGTACGCCATCGCCTTCAAGTTCAGGCCCGCCGCACGGCAGCTGGCACTGCTGCTGCTGATCCTGCCCTTTTTCACCAGCTACCTGGTGCGCATTTATGCCTGGCAGGTGGTTCTGGCCGATTCGGGCGTCATCAACGCGCTGCTCGGCCTGCTCCTGCTGCCGGCAGTCACGCTATTGAACACGCTGGGCGGCACCCTGGTGGGCTACATCACGCTGAGCCTGCCGCTGGTGACCCTGTTGCAATTGCTCAGCCTGATGTACGTGGATCGCAATCTGGTCGAAGCCGCCCACAACCTGGGCTGCGGCCGCTTCGAGACCATCTGGCGCGTGGTGATCCCCGCGGCGCGCATCGGCATCGTGATCGCCGCGCTGTTCTGCTTCATTCTGACCTTTGGTGACTTCGTCAGCCCCCTGTACCTGGGTGGCGGGCTGCAGACCATGCTCAGCACGGTCATCATCGACACCGTCAAGTCCGGACAGCAATGGCCGCAGGCCGCGGTCGTGGCCGTCACCATGGTCCTGACGCTGCTGGCGGTTGCCCTGGCCAGCATCTGGCTTGCCTACCGGAGGCCGAAATGAACGAAAACCGCTGGATCAACGGCGCACTGCGCAGCTATGTGGTGCTGGTGTTCGTGTTCATCTTCACGCCCATCATCGCCAGCTTCGTGTTCTCTTTCAATGCCGACCGCTTCCCGACGCTGCCCCTGGGGGAATTCAGCCTGCACTGGTATCGTGAAATCGTGGCCGACCCGAACGTCTGGGAAGCCTTTCGCAACAGCCTTCTGGTGGGCTCGACGGCCGCCTGCGTGTCGACCCTGTTCGGCTTTTGCGCGGCCTACACGGATTATCGCTACCGGTTCTTCGGCAAATCCGTCTATCTGATCCTGGCGCTGCTGCCACCCACGATCCCGGTGGTCATCATGGGCCTGGCGATGCTGGCTTTCCTGTCGCGGGTCAGCCTGTCCGGCGACATCCAGGCGGTGATGATCAGCCATATCGTCATGTGCACACCCTTTGCCATGGCGGTCATCCGCATGCGCCTGGCACTGATGCCCAGCGACCTGGAAGCCGCGGCGTGGAACCTGGGCGCGGGTCAGTGGCGCGCGCTGTGGCACGTCATCCTGCCGTTCGCCGCGCCCAGCATCGGTGCCGCGCTGTTCGTGACGATGGCGGTTTCATTCGATGAATACGCGGTGGCCTGGTTCGTGTCCGGTCTGGATCCGACCGTTCCGGTCACCATCCTCACCACCTTGCAAGGCCGCGTCAGCCCCACGATCAACGCCATGGGATCGATCGTGTTCACGATCACCATGACGCTCGTCATTCTGGCGCAGGTCTTGCTGCTTCGGCGGGGGAAAATCAGGCAAAAACAGGATCTGGCTGCGGCCGGCGGGGGTAAAGAATGAGCAGACCACTGGTTGAACTGGATGGCGTTTCCAAGCGCTTCGGGGAATTTGTAGCGGTGCAGGCCATGAACCTCGACATCGTCGAGGGCGAATTTCTGGCGATCATGGGCTCGAGCGGCTGCGGCAAGACCACGACCCTGCGCATGCTGGCCGGCCTGGACCAGCCTACCGAGGGGGAAATCCGCCTCAATGGCAAATCCATCAACACCTTGCGCACCTGGGATCGGGACACGCCGCTGGTCTGGCAGAACCTGGCGCTCTTTCCGTTTCTGAACGTCGTGGAAAACGTGGAGTTCGGCCTGCGCATGCGCGGCATCAAAAAGGCCGAGCGGCGGCGGCGCGCACTGGAATGGCTGGACCGGCTCGGAATCAGCGAGTTCGCGCAGCGCGACATTGCGCTTCTGTCGGGCGGCCAGCGCCAGCGCGTCGCGCTGGCGCGCTCCCTGGTGACCGAACCGCCCATCCTGCTGCTCGACGAGCCGCTCAGCGCACTGGACGCCAACCTGAAAGTCCACATGCAAAGCGTGCTGACCGAGCTGCAGAAGGAAATCGGCATCACCTTCGTCTACGTCACGCACAGCCATTCCGAGGCGTTTGCCATGGCAGACCGGGTGGTGATCATGAGCAAGGGGCGCGTGGAACAAGTCGGCACACCGCTGGAAATCTACACGGAACCCTGCAATCGCTTCGTGGCCGAATTCATCGGCGGCAAAAACATCATCGAGGGCCGTGTCACCGAAGTGTCCGGCGACCGGGTCCAGGTCCAATCGGAACACGGCCGCTTCGAGGCGCTGCGCCCCGCCGACCGTACCCTGAGCCGCGATGACACCGTCACCCTGTACGTGGGAGCGGAACATCTGCGCTTCGGCGAAGCGGGGCAAGCGGGCGAAGCGGGCAGCAACCAGCTGCGCTGCCGGATGGTGGGCGAGGAGTTCGTGGGGGCGTTCATCACGGTGTATCTGCGCACGGACACCGGCCTGGAAATCCAGGCGCAGATCCCCTACAGCGATCGGGCCGGGCTGTCTCTGGGACACGATGGCTGGCTGCCGGTCAGCTGGGCTGTCGAACAGACCCGGATCCTGGGGCGCGCCTGACTGGCACAGCGCAGCACCGGGCTGCGACGCCCCGGGTCACGCCCGGGGATCGGGGTCGGGGAACAGATCGGGCTCGGCCCCGCCGGCCGGGGCCTTCAGCCCCAGGTGCTGCCAGCAGCGGCGTGTGGCCATGCGCCCGCGCGAGGTGCGCTGCAGATAGCCGTTCTGGATCAGATAGGGTTCGATGACGTCCTCGATCGTGTCGCGCTCCTCGCCAATGGCAGCGGCCAGGCTGTCCACCCCCACCGGCCCGCCATCGAATTTGTGCACGATGGCTTCCAGCAGCCGGCGGTCCATCAAGTCCAGGCCCTGCGGGTCGACCTCGAGCATGGCCAGTGCGGCCTGGGCCGTTTTCTGGTCGATGCGCCCGTCGGCCCGCACTTCCGCGTAATCGCGCACGCGTCGCAGCAGGCGGTTGGCAATGCGCGGCGTGCCGCGCGCGCGGCGGGCGATTTCGGTGGCGCCATCGAGTGTGGTGTCCGCCCCCAGCAGGCCGGCGCTGCGCTGCACGATCAGGGTCAGGTCCTCGGCCGAATAGAATTCCAGCCGCGACACGATGCCGAAACGATCGCGCAAGGGGTTGGTGAGCATGCCCGCGCGCGTGGTTGCGCCGACCAGGGTGAAGGGCTGCAAGTCGAGCTTCACACTGCGGGCCGCCGGACCTTCGCCAATCAGGATGTCGATCTGAAAGTCTTCCAGCGCCGGATAGAGGATTTCCTCGACCACGGGCGAAAGCCGATGGATTTCATCGATGAACAGCACATCGTTGCGTTCCAGGTTGGTCAGCATGGCCGCCAGATCACCGGGGCGCTCGAGCACCGGGCCGGAGGTCTGGCGCAGCTGCACCCCCATTTCGTGCGCCACGATGTGGGCCAGCGTGGTTTTTCCAAGCCCCGGGGGGCCGAACAGCAGCACGTGGTCCAGGGATTCGCCGCGCTGGCGCGCCGCGGAAATGAAGATGTCGAGCTGCTCGCGCACGCGCTGCTGGCCGACGTAATCCCCCAGGGATTTCGGCCGCAGCGCGCGTTCGATGGAGTCTTCCGCGTGCGAGGCCACCGCGGGCGTCACCAGACGGGGCTCGAAGGTTCCAGACGAAAGCGAATCAGGTTGAATGGCCATGGCAATGCGAAGTCGTGTGGATGCAATCGGCCGGATGCCGGGTACTGGATGCCGGATGCCGCATGCCGCATGCCGCATGCCGCATGAATGCTGACAGCAGGATGCGAAATTCCGTGGAACCGCTGTTCAAACGTCCAGTTTAACCCAGGACGGCAGAAAACTCCGCCGCATTGCTGGCATGGCGCGCAGACATCCCACACCCGTCCACAAGCCGACGCACCCTTCGCGCCGCCGCGCGGCCCGTCTGCGCTGCCCTCACCGGCACCGCCGTGCCGCGGCTGCAACCGGCGTCCGGGCACGCCTGGCCCGTCACGCTGCGCACTGTCCGATGGACCCTGTGGTTCAGCGCCATTTGCCCCGGCGCGGGGACAGCACGAAATCCGCCTCGGCATCCAGCGCCCGCTTCAGGCTGGAATAGCGTTCCAGCAGGTCGGACTTGTAGACCACGCCCAGCAGCTTGGGGGATTCGCCGCGGCTGACCACCGGCAGGCGCTCCCCACGAAAGGCACTGAACTGCGTCTGCGCCTCATCCAGGCTCAGGTCGGGATGCAGGGGGTGCACGAAATCCAGGCGCAGGACCTCGCCGCAAGTCTTGGACTGCACGTCGATCTCGCCCAGCATCATGCGGGTCAGGTCCTGCTGCGCGATCACGCCCTGCCAGACGCCCTCGGCATCCGTCACATACAGGTACCGCACGGGATAATCCAGGAACATCTCCTGGGCCTCGCGCACGGGTGCATCGGTGCGCACAACGGTCTCGGCCGGGCGCAACAGGCTGTCCAGGCGCGCGTGACGCAGGCGCTGGCGCAGCGCCTGGTTGTCCTCGTGGTGCAGCGTGACCTCGTACATGACTGCCTGGGCCAGGCCGCGCGACACAAAATAGGCCGCCACACAGGCCAGCACCAGCGGCAGCACCATCTGGTAGCTGAGCGTCATCTCGAACACCATCAGGATCGCCATGAAGGGCGCACTGGTTGCAGCCGCCAGGAAGGCACCCATGCCCACCAGCGCGAAGACCGCGCTGTGGCCCGCCAGCACCGGCCAGGCTTCGCCCAGCACCTGGCCAAACAGCACCCCCAGCGCGCCGCCCACGAACAGGGTCGGGGTGAACACCCCGCCCACCGCCCCGGAACCGGCCGTCAGGGCCGTGGCCAGGACCTTGAACAGCAGCATCGCCAGCACCATTTCCCAGGCCCAGCCACCATGCAGCAGGGACAGCACCACGCTGTTGCCATTGCCCGCCATCTCGGGCACCTGGGTCAGCACGGCACCCAGCAGCAGGCCACCCAGCGCCAGGCGCAGCGGCAGACCCAGGCCGGTACGCTCGAAGAGGATTTTCACGCCATGGATGCAGCGCAGGAATTGCGGTGCTCCGATCCCCGCCAGAATGCCCAGCGCCAGACAGGGCAGCAGCAGATCGGCCGGGGCGGCCGCCAGATCCGGCATGGGATAGCGTGCCGCGTAGTGTCCCGTCAGATGCATGACCAGGCTCGAGACCGCGGCGGCCACCAGCAAGGGGCCGAAATTCTGGAAGGACATGGAGCCCAGAATGATCTCGCCCACGAAAACCGCACCCGCCAGCGGCGCACCGTAGGCGGCGGACACGCCGGCTGCAGCCCCGCAGGCCGCGAGCAGACGCAAATGTGCCGTGTCGACGTGCAGCAAGCGCCCCAGCCCCGAGGCCCACAGCGCCGCCAGATGCACCATGGCGCCTTCCCGCCCGATCGAACCGCCCGTCGCCACCGTGCACAGGGAAGACAGCGAGCGCAGGACGCCCTGGCCAATGGACATGCGACCGTCACCAATGGTCACGGCCTCCATATAGCCCGAATGAGTGTCGCTGGACACACGCCGTGCCGCCACCAGCAGGAATCCCGCCACCAGACCGCCCAGCGCCGGCACGAACAGGCGCAGCTGCCAGGACAAGCCCCGCGTGACCTGGGTGATCGAGCCGGGCTGGGCCGCAAACAGGCGCTGGATCCCCTGGATGCCGGCATGAAAGGCAATCGTCGCGAGCGCCCCGCCGACCCCGGCCAGTGCGGCCCAGCACAACATGGCCACCACCCCGTCGGCCCGCGGGCGCCAGCTGGGCAGGTTCATGCGCGGAAATCCGGCGGACTGGGCGGGCGCGAGCGACCCAGCATGCGCCAGTAGACCCACAGGTTGAAGATCAACGCCACCGGCAGCGCGATCACCGTGGCCGACAGCCCCAGCCGCAGCGTCGACACGGGCGCCGCGGCATCCCACAGGGTGATCTCGTCGAGCACCAGATAGGGGAAGAAGCTATAAGCCAGGCCGCCGAGCACCAGCACGAAAATCAGCAGCACCAGCCCATACGGCAGGGCCGAGGCGCGATAGCTCTGACCGATCATGCGCTGCAGCACCATTTCCGTCAGGACGAAGCACAGCAGCAACACCCCCCAGACCACGCTGACCACCAGCCAGTGCCCGGCGTCAGCCCACTTCAGAAAGACCCCGGCATTGGAAAAGTCCAGCACGACCGACACGCCCACCGCGCCCACCGCACCCCAGCGCAGCGTGCGCCGGGCCCAGCCCACGGCGCGCACCCGCAGTTCGCCGGCTTCACGCATCATCAGCCAGGCGGACCCCAGCAGGCTGTACGCCGCCACGGTGCAGATTCCCATCAGGACGGCAAAGGCGGTATAACCCGAGCCCGTCTGATAGGCGACCACGACGCGCGCCAGCATGTAGCCATGGGAAAACGCGGTCAGAAGCGCCCCGAAGCCAAAGCCGAACAGCCAGCGTGCCTGCTGCTGCGCCGGTGCGCGCAAGCGCCACTCAAAGCAGACGGAGCGCAGCAACATGCCCAGGCCCAGCAGGGACAGGGGCAGATACAGGCGCCCAAGTGTCTGGGCCCAGGCGTAGGGAAAGGCCACGGCAAACACGCCCAGCCCCAGGAACAGCCAGAATTCATTGGCATCGCGCCATGGGCTGAGCAGCGACAGCATGCGCGGGCGCAGGGCCGACGGGGCCACCAGCGACACGCAGCCGACACCGATGTCAAAGCCATCGAGCAGCACGCCAGCCACCACGGTGGCAAAAAAGACGCCCATCAGTGCCAGCGGCATCCAGAAGGCCGGGTCCTGGGCCCCCAGACCCAGCAGCGCCGCCAGTGATTCGATCATGCGCGCCCCCTGTGCCGGGCAACCGGCACCACGCCGTAGCGGATCGTATGCCCCAGCAACTGGCGAAAACCCAGCGCCAGCGCCCCGTACACCGCGGCCTGCAGCAACAGTACCAGCCACACGATGCCCTCGTTCTGGGCCGTGCCGATTTCGCGCAGCGTGACGGTGCCGTGCACGGCATAGGGCAGATTGCCGATCAGCAAATGCCCCCAGCCGGCCGCCTGCAGCAGCACCGCCACCCAGACCATTGCCCGCAACCCGAAGCGGCCGGCCGATGACAGCCGGTCAGGCTCATGCTTCAGGCGCCGACCCTGCCACAGGGCCCACAACGCCATCAGCAGCATCAGCCCCGCCAGCATGGCAGCCAGACGCGCCGTGACGTAGGTGGCCCAGATGGGCGGGCTCATGCCGTGCAGATCATTCAGGCCGCGTATCGTGCCGTCGGACATGACGGGCAGCCAGTCGCGCGGCTGCTCCGGGCCTTCCAGCACCCAGGCATCGCGGCCTCCGGGCACATCCAGCCAGGCCAGCAGCGACAGCCGCTGTGGTGGGCCACTGGCCCATTGCGGTACCACAGCGGCCAGGCGGGCGGGCTGCAGCGGCAGCAACTGGCGGCCCAGCTGCGCGGCCATCGCGGCCTGCAGCACCACGGCGACAAGCAGCAGCCACAAGCCGCCGGCGTAGACGCCGCGGTCGCTCTCGTCGCTGGGGCGTGCGCGCGTGCGGGTTGCGGTCACGGCCAGCATCAGTGCCGCGGCCAGCAGCAGGCCGCCACTGGCCAGCACACCAAACAGGGTGGGCGCCGCACCCCCGAGCAAGCCGGCCCAGCCATCGATCCGGTAGCGGCCCTGGGACATCACCGTTCCAACAGGCCATTGCATCCAGGCCAGCAACACGACCACCCACCAGGCGGTCAGGCTCGTGCCGACGGCCACCATCCCCACCACGGCCACATGCGCCCGGTCGGACAGCGTGCGCTGGCCATACAGCATGGCCCCCAGGAAACAGGACTTGAAGACGAAGGTGGTCAGCACCGCCAGGGCCACCAGCGGCCCGGCGACCTCGCCCGCCCGATCCATGAAGCGCGGCCACAGCGTACCCAATTGCAGCAACAGCGGCAGGCTGGCGGCAAAGCCCAGGATCAGCGACAGCGCAAAGATCCGCACCCAGAACCGATAGGCAAGCCGCGCCGCCGCGGACCGGCGCGCGCGCAGCCGGAAGGCGAACAGCACCCAGGCCAGCCCCAGTTCCAGTGCCAGAAAAAACAGCACGAAGCCCAGACACAGATAGAACTGGGCCAGCGACAGAACCCATGCGGTTTGCGTCATAATGAGCGCTAGTTTAGAGCCTGTCCGCCCTTTGCGCGCGGCACTCGGCCCACACCGGCGCGAACGTGGCAAAATGATTCTTTTTTTCCGGATCCGTTTCGCGCGATCCTGGTGGCCGTGCCTGTTTGCCGAGCCGTGTCGATTGGCCTGTGGCCAGATCCGTTCCCATTGCAGCGCGGACTGATTTCGATTACACCGTTTTCCATCGAATCGTGTTTACCCCCCTGCCCCATGTGTCCTGACCCTTCATCCGGGAAATTTGCATCCAACGTATGACCACCGACTCTGCGCCCGTTTCGAACTTTTTGCGCACCCTCATCGACAACGACCTCAAATCGGGTGTTTACCAGGGGCGACGGTGGGCGCCCCCGCCCAGCCCCGCTGAAATCCGGCGCGCCGGCGCCATCGATCCGGCCCGCATCCGCACGCGCTTTCCGCCCGAACCGAACGGCTACCTGCACATCGGCCACGCCAAGAGCATCTGCCTGAATTTCGGCCTGGCGCAGGACTACCAGGGCATCTGCCATCTGCGCTTCGATGACACCAACCCGGAAAAGGAAGAAGACGAGTACGTGCACGCCATCATCGAGATGGTGCGCTGGCTGGGCTTCGACTGGACCCACGACGGCACGGAGCACTGCTACTACGCCAGCAATTATTTCGAGACGCTGTACCGCTTCGCCGAGGCCCTGGTGCAGGCCGGCCACGCCTACGTCGACGAACAATCGGCGGGCGAAATGCGCGCCACGCGCGGCACCCTGACCGAACCCGGCACGAATTCCCCCTGGCGCGATCGCCCGGCCGACGAATCCCTGGCGCTGCTGCGCGAAATGCGCGCCGGTCAGCACCCCGACGGCCGCATGGCGCTGCGCGCACGCATCGACATGGCCTCGCCCAACATCAACCTGCGCGACCCGGTGCTCTACCGCATCCGCCACGTCAGCCACCATCGCACGGGCGACAGCTGGTGCATCTATCCCACCTACACCTGGGCGCACCCGGTCGAAGACGCGCTGGAAGGCATCACGCACAGCATCTGCACGCTGGAATTCGAAGACCAGCGCCCGTTCTACGACTGGATCCTGGAACGCCTGGCCGAACTGGACCAGCTGGCGGAACCCCTGCCGCACCAGCATGAATTTGCCCGCCTGAACCTCAGCTACGTGGTCACCAGCAAGCGCAAGCTGCGCCAGCTGGTGACGGAAGGCCACGTGGATGGATGGGACGACCCGCGCCTGCCGACGCTGGCCGGCCTGCGCCGGCGCGGCTACACCCCCGGTGCCATCCGCTTGTTCTGCGAACGCCTGGGCGTGTCCAAGGCCGATTCACGCATCGATTACAGCGTGCTGGAACAGGCCTTGCGCGATGATCTGGATCCGGTGGCCGCGCGCGCCGTGGCGGTGCTCGACCCGCTGAAGCTCGTCATCACGAACTTCCCCGAACATCAGGTCGAACCGTGCACGGCCCCCCTGAACCCGCGCGCCCCCGAGGGCGGCCGGCGCCAGTTTCCCTTCACCCGGGAACTCTGGATCGAGCGCGACGATTTCCGCGAAGACCCGCCGAAAAAGTACTTCCGCCTGTTCCCCGGCAACCTGGTGCGCCTGAAATACGCGTACATCGTGCGCTGCACGGGCTGCGTCAAGAACGAACAGGGCGACATCATCGAGGTCCACGCGGAATACCTGCCCGACACGCGCAGCGGAACGCCGGGCGCCGACACCGTCAAGGTCAAGGGCACGGTCACCTGGGTCAGTGCGGCGCATGCCGTACCGGCCCAGGTGCGGCTCTACGACCGGCTGTTTTCCGAACCGCATCCCGACAGCGGCGAGCGCGACTTTCTGCAGGCGCTGAACCCGGATTCGCTGCGCACCGTGCCGGCCTGGCTGGAGCCTGGCGTGTGTGCCGAACCGGGCGCCCAGTGGCAGTTCGAGCGGCTCGGTTACTTCGTGGCCGACCGGCACGAATCATCCGCCGCACACCCCGTGATCAACCGCACCGCCACGCTGCGCGATACCTGGGTCTGACACCATGGCCAAGACTTCCCCTGCCCTGGATTTCAAGAGCGCCACGCTGGTCGCGCTGCGCGCCGTGCTGAACACGGACGACACGGCGGAACTGATCCAGGCGCTGGACGAACGCATGCGCGATGCCGGCGCCTTCTACGAGGACGAGCCGGTCATCCTGGACGCACAGGAACTGGACCAGGCTCCCGACTGGAAGGCGCTGATCGCGGCACTGCGCCGGCACGACCTGCACCCGATCGGCGTGCAGGCCCCACCGGAATTGCTGGCCTCGGCACAAAAAGCCGGCCTGGCGCCGCTGGAGGTCTCCACCGGTCGGCCGTCCGCGGGGTCGTCCGCGGGTTCTGCCCGCAGTCCCTCCGGTCAGGAAGACACGGCCGTAGCGCCGACCCGCAGCGCGGGTGGCCAGGCGGCCGGCACGGTCGGTGACACCGGCGATGCGGCTGCCACTCGCCAGACGCTCGTCATCCGGCATCCGCTGCGCTCGGGCCAGCGCATCTACGCGCGCGGCAGTGACCTGATCGTGATGGGCATGGTCAGCCAGGGCGCCGAAGTGATCGCCGACGGGCACATCCACGTCTACGGCCCATTGCGCGGCAAGGCCATGGCGGGCGCACGCGGTGATGCGCAGGCCATGATCCTGACCACGCAGCTGGATGCCGAATTGCTGGCCATTGCCGGCGTCTACCGGGTGGTGGAAACCCGACTGCCGGAATCCGTGCATAATCAGCCGGCGCAGGTGGTGCTGGACGGCGACACGCTGCGGATTCTGCCACTGAATGGCCCCGGCGGTCATTGATGGCGGCCAGGGTCGTTGTCACTGGCCGGATCGCGCCCAGCCGCTGCGACGGCGGTGCGCATCCGAAATGCCTGCACACAGAACGCCCGGGCCAGCCCGAGCGTTTTGCTTTACGATGTGATGAATTTTGAACACAGGGGAATACTGAGACCATGGCGCGCATCGTTGTAGTGACCTCCGGCAAGGGAGGGGTGGGCAAGACCACCACCAGTGCGAGCTTTGCGGCTGGGCTGGCCATGCGCGGCCACAAGACGGCCGTGATCGATTTCGACGTCGGCTTGCGCAATCTGGATCTGATCATGGGCTGTGAACGCCGCGTGGTCTACGATTTCGTGAACGTGATCCAGGGCGAAGCCACGCTGAACCAGGCGCTGATCCGCGACAAACAGGTGGAAACCCTGTACATCCTGCCCGCCTCGCAAACGCGCGACAAGGACGCGCTGACGCAGGATGCGGTGGAAAAGGTGCTGAATGACCTGGCGGCGATGGAATTCGAATACATCGTCTGTGATTCGCCCGCAGGCATCGAGACCGGCGCGGTGATGGCGGCGTATTTTGCCGATGATGCGCTGGTGGTGACGAACCCCGAGGTCTCTTCGGTGCGCGATTCAGACCGCATTCTGGGGATTTTGTCGGCCAAGTCGCGCCGCGCGGAAAAGGGCGATGAGCCGATCAAGGAGCACCTGCTGCTGACGCGCTACAACCCGAAGCGCGTGGCCGACGGGGAAATGCTGTCGCTGGGCGATATCGAGGATATTCTGCGCATCCGCCTGATCGGGGTGATCCCGGAATCGGAAACGGTGCTGCAGGCGTCCAACCAGGGCATTCCCGCCATTCACATTCGCGACAGTGATGTGGCCGTGGCGTATCAGGATGTGGTGTCCCGCTACCTGGGCGAGGAAAAGCCCCTGCGTTTCGTGGATTACGAGAAACCGGGCCTGTTCAAGCGCCTGTTCAGGGGGAAATGAGATGTCATTTCTGGATTTCCTGCGGGGATCGAAGAAGTCGTCGGCCAGCATCGCAAAGAATCGCCTGCAGCTGATTCTGATCAATGAGCGCAGCGGCGGCCGGCGCGGACCCGATTTCCTGCCTCAGCTGCAAAAGGAGCTGATCGAGGTCATCTCGAAATACGTTCACATCAATCCGGAGGACATCACGGTGAATCTGGATCGCCAGGATTCTCTGGAGGTGCTGGAGGTGAAGATCGAGATGCCGCAGGCGGAGGGACGCTGATTTACTGTACTGCGTGATGAGGAGTTGGGTCCTTGCGCGGGACGGGTGGTGTGGTGGCCTGGCGCAAGCCTCGCCCGGTTCCGGTGCATCTGAACATGTTGGGTTCCAGGGGTGAATCCGGACAAACAAGTGAGATCCAGGACCTTTTTGGCGATGGTCACCGCAGTCTCCGGAAGGAGGCTCCGCAGGCGATTATTTCCTGCCGGTGGTAGCAAGCTTGCCCTTGCCCCTGAAACAAGCGTCCTGTGAATCATTGTTTTCTTTGGAGGCACTTGGTCCGCGCGTCCGCCCAGCCACCCTGATCAAAACCAGGTCAACGTGGTCCACACCACCAGCGGAATGGTGACGATGGACAGGACATTGCCCAGCAACACCACGCTGGCCACGGTTCTGGGCGCCACGCGGTATTGTTCACACAGCAGATAATTCAGGACCGCCGGGGGCAGCATGACGGATAGCGCCACCAGGCGGGACCATTCCGGGGTCAAAGGCAATAGCCACAACACGAGGGGCAGCGTCAGCAGACCCGCCAGCAGGTACAGCGCATTGATGCGCAGCGCCAGGCCCAGTTGTTCGATACGATCCATGGACAGGCGCACCCCCAGGCCAAACAGCATCAGCGGGATGGCGATCTGACCGGTCAGGTCCACGCTGGTGGTGACGAATGGCGGGATCCCGTCGCGATGCGGGGCCAGCAGAATGCCCAACAGGGCAGCCCAGACATTCGGATTGCGCAGCCATAGCCAGCGGCTGCCGCCCCGCGACAGCAAATACAGCCCCAGGGAAAAGGTCAGCAGGTTCGAGATCACAAAGAGCACGACGATGCTGCCCAGCTGATCCTTGCCATAGGCAAGCATCATCAGCGGGATGCCGAGGTTGCCGGTATTGCGGAACATCCCCGGCACGATGAAACCCGGTCGTACGACTCCCGGATTGCGCACCAGGGTCAGCAGCAAACCCGGCACGATGATGATGAGCACACCGGCCGCCACCAGTGCCCAGCTCTGCCCGAGATCGACAGGGTTGTCCAGGAGCGCCGAGAACACCAGCGCCGGGCAGAAGACCATGACGTTGGCGTGGTTGATGAAGTCCATGTCCGGCCGACGCGCCTGCCGCTGGCCAAAGGCAAAGCCCAGGGCAGCCACGGCGAAGACCGGCAGGACGATGTTCAGCAGGGTAAGCGGCATGGGGGGGATGGGAGGGGGCAAGGCCCTGAGTGTACTGCGTCGGAGGCGCGATTCCGACTAACGTGAGGAGCTGACCAGGCGTGCTGCTTTCCCGGTACAATCGCTGTCTGATCAGGGTTCATGTCATGAATGGTTACTGTGAAAACACCCGACAACTCAGTGGCGTGCCCCTACCGAAATGTAGCAGCGTTCACCGCTGACAGGCTCTGGTCCGGCCGAATATCGCTACAAAGAGCAGTGTTTGCACCTTGTCGTACGTCCAAATCTGCCGCAGGAAGGCTGCACACTGACTACACATCATGCTGATGCTCTCGTCCCTCTTTCTGGCCGGATTCCTGTTGTTGACCACTTTTGCCTGGCGCAAACGCCATCCTGCCTGGGGTGTGACGTACCTGGGTGTGGGGGTGGCGCTGAGCCTCTATTACGAATCGGTCAAGGACTGGATTGATGGGCTGGGATCCGATTCACTCAGCGAGGCGCGATATTTCGCCTGGAAGGAAGCCTGGTTTTTTCTAGGTACGTTATCGACCATTCTGAAACCGCTTGCTTGGAAAGACTATCTACAGACTCTGGGCCTGGCCCTGGCCATTTCGCTGGTATGCCTGGTGTATTTGGGCCGATTCGCTGGTGCCCCCCGGTTCTTCGGGGAACACAATGCCATCCAGACAGCCCCGACATCGTGGATCCGGCGGGCTGCGCTGGCCTGCATTCTGATCCCGAGTCTGGCGCAATCTGCAGAACTGTATTTGCGATTCATTTCCACTTCGAATATTTATGAGCGGGTCAGTACGCATTTCCACCATCCCGATCTGGTGGTGAGGACTTCGCAAATCGGGTCGCATGACATGCGCGTCGTGGTCTACATTGGCGAATCGACGACCAGCCTGCATTGGAACCTGTATGGGTACCCTCGCGACACGACACCAGAACTGAACGCTTTTGCGGCGCAGGATACAGGGCTGCTGACATTCCGGCACGTAGTCTCCACCTATACCCATACATCGGCCAGCCTGCTGGAGGCACTGAGCTTCGCCATTGATACGGACGGCGACTACCAGACGATCGACGAAAAGCGCCGCATCGCACTGACCGAAGTCCTGAAGCAACTTTCGATCCCCACGCTGCTCCTGGGCAATCAGGGACCGACTGGCACGTTCAATCTAGCCAGTCAAGCCATTTTCAACCAAGTGACCCGAGCCGAATATCCTCGGGATGCCGCCCTGCTCGGCAATCAGGCCTGGCGAGTTGCCCAGCCCGAGGACAAGTATTTCCAGTCTGCACTGGATGCATTCCGCCACTTCAGCCCACAAAGCCCTGCAGTGCTGTTTTTGCATTCCTATGCAGGCCATGGTAATTATCTGCGCAACATCCCGGAATGGGCCCGCCAGTCGGTGGACAGACGCCTGGACGGTGCCACGCTTTCGGCTATCCTGGGTTCACGATGGACGGATGAGCGCTTGCTGGCGGAGAATGTCCAGGGCTACGACAGTGCGATGCGCTATGTGACCCTGAGCATCACCAAGGTGTTGGAACAGGTGGCCGCAACGGCTGAACCCACCGCGTTCCTCTATTTCTCTGATCATGGAGAATCCCCCTATGCCAACGCCGCGCACGACGTATCTCGCTACCAGCACGAAATGTCGCGCGTCCCCTTCCTGATGTATTTCAATCAGGCGGCGCGAACCGCGGATCCTGCCCTGTTCCGCGCCTTTCGTCAGGCAAGTCGGAACCCGCAGACCAGCACCCTGGCGCAGGTACCCGGCACCATCATGACGCTGTTGGGCTATAGAACGCAGGGTCTCGGTCACGATTACCGCGGCATCGGACTGGATGCGGCGCACACGCTGTCGCCCATTCTGGTTCGTGAAGCAGGCGAAACGATCCAATACACACGCAGCCATGGCGCCGCCCGGGACATCAGGGCACAGGCACTCGACAACACCGACGCTGTAACCACGCTCTGGCTAAACAGCCGTGGTGGCGGCAATGACCCCGAGGTTCCCCGTGTGTGCTATGACCAAGCCAACACGTGGGCCAAGGCCATCCGGGGTTCAGCCGTGGCGGATTGTCTGGCCGTGAAACTCGCGCTACCTGATACCGGGCTAGACGCGGCCCCCGCCCTGAAGGACAGCCGTGGCTGGGTGCTGCAGGCCGTGGCAGACGCTTCCAGCCGGCGCGGCTTGTTGCTACGGTTGGATGGCAGCGCCCTGCCACCGTCACTTACGTGTGCGGCAGTACAAGACTGGCTATCGAAGCAGCCCACTGGCGCAGCCAAGCGAATCACACTGATCCTGCAGACAGGCGTTCAGCACGACCCACAGGCGATTGCCCAGCTTGATCCGAAACCCGCCACCCATGGGGCTTTCACATCCGAGTACTCTGCTTTAGCCGCGGTTGATGCGCCCGCTATGCCCCGGACAGCCGGAGATGAAACGGCATTTGCACTGGCTGCTGCAGATACACCAGGACTCAGCGCGCTGCCAGCCGCGTGCGGCGCGCTACAGGCGGTCGGCGTCACCCTCAGCCTGCACGTGCCAGAAACGTTGCTCGATGATGATCGCCGCTTTTCGGCCTGGCAGACAGTCGCCCGTAACGCGGGCTGGCCTACCCACTACAGCCTGCCGCAACCGCCTGCCACCGATGTGTGGCGCGTCTTGTCCGGTATTCCGAATGCCCGATGGGATCTCGAGAATGTGTCGGTGACCGACTTGCCCTGGCAAGACCACCACCCAGAGTTCAGTCAGTCAGCCAATTGGTACGCGCAGTCTTTCAGCAATGAACGCACCCGCCTCGCCGGCGACGAGCGCACAGAATCCACCAACAACGGGCCCTTGCTTCAACCAATCAGCCTGACCGTGTTGACCGACTGGGATGTGAATTCCCGCTGAGACTGAACTGCTCAATCCCGGCCTGACGCCTCGCCAGACCCACGACCAAAGCGGAATTCCGTAATCATATTCTGATCCGTCACGGGAATCAGCGGTCGGGGGGATGCCGCTGCGACCACATCGATTCCGGTGAACGTAATTCCCGCCAGCCGGGATAAAACCTGTTCAGCCTCAGGGGTGTCGGGCACCAGCAGTTGACCGTCCAAGCGGAATGTCCGAATCCGCTGAACAAGGTGGGGAAGTTGATCTCGGAAATCGTGGTCCGCCGCATAAACAAAATTTCGATACCGCAGGGCAAAGGGAAAGACTTTGCTGGCCGTCAGGAAGGCATCGTTTGAACCGGTGGTGTTGAATGCAAATACCCCGCCGGGAGCAAGTGATTCGTGCACCAGTTGCAACATTTCGGTCGAAAGGAGATTGGTAGCGTAAGAGCGCCAGTGGAACGTCGTATTCATCACGATCAGGTCGAACTGATCGTGGCTTCTGCGCAGCCAGCGCCGGCCATCATCAATATGCAGGTTCACGCGCGGATCATCGAGCAGCGGAGCCAGGTGCGGATAGGCACGGATGATCTGCATATAGGCGGGGTTGATCTCTACTACATGGAGCGATCTGATGTCGGGCACGCTACTCAAAACGCGCGTCCAGGCGCCTGAAGACATGCCGATGACCAGCACACGCTTAGGCGCTGGATGCAGGACATATAGCAGGTAGGCGCGATCGATCAGATTGCTGTTCACGAGCAGATCGATATTCGTTCTGCCGTCATAGACATTGCCTCCAAACACGATATCGTCGTCACCCTGCCCGATAGAAGCATGGACGATGCCGTAGCGATTCTCCACCAACAGCCGAATTCCTGCCTCGCCGCTGACTGCCAGCCGGACCATCAGTTTTTCGCCTGCGCTGTGCAGCCAGGGAAACGCGATCAGCGTCACCATGCACAATGCACAGGCATACATCACGGATCGTACACGAGCACCACGGACAGCGAACCATGATGGCGGAAGAGCAGCCAGAAAACACAGAATCCCCAGGATTTGCAGGCTGGTCCCCGATGAAAAATGATCAAGCAGCACCAGACCTGTAACCAAAGGCCCCAGCGTGGCGCCCAGAATGTTGCTGAAATAGGTCCTGGATACGGAGCGGCCCAACGTACGCCCTTCGGCAGACCCCAAATGATGAACGATCGGAAACAACGCACCTTTCACGGCCGCCCCTGCCACGATCAGCAGCACGATCCCCACCAACGGCAGCGGTGCTGGCATGGTGCGAACGCTTAAAATGAGGCTGGGAAGCCAAAGCAACAGGCTGCCAGCCAGCACCAGCAGCCAGGTCGCCATCAGCGGCGTCGCCTTCTGCCTCTCCGACAAATCCTTGCCCACAAAAGCGCCCAGTGCGATCCCGCCCAGAAAGGCGGTCACCACCAGCGCAAAGGCTTTGGGTGTGCTCTCGAAGGCAAAACTGATGATGCGAACCCAGAGGATTTCTTCCGAAAGGCTGATGAATCCAGCACAAAACGACAGAAGCCATGCCAGCCGGGTCATGACCGCACCACTCTGACCGATAGAAACCACACCGGCCGAATCATATCCGCACCTTTCCGACCATCAACCAGACCCCGGCAACTACGGTCAAATTGATGGCAGCCGCCAGATGGATCGTCTCATCAATTTCCATGAAATGGAACAGCCAGAAGGCAGTCAAACTGCTGCCGAACATCGCTCCCAGCGTATTGAGTGCGTACAGGTGCCCGGTTGCCGCACCCACATTGTTCCGGATGCGCACCAAGTGTGTGATCAGCACGGGCAACGTGGCGCCCATGAGCACCGTGGGAACCAGCATCAGCATAAAATTGGCCATGGCAGACACCACAAACGATGCATCGGTCATCCATAAGCTCAGGAGCCGGATCAGATCAGGGCTGAACACGCCAAAGATTCCAATCAGGGTTTCACAAAGGATGAAGAGCCTGAGTGTGGCGGTGGGAAAGCGATCGCCCAGCCAACCTCCGAACAATGCCCCCAGGCCCAGGCCCAGCATGAACGTCGACACAATGATGCAAACGGAGACCAGATCAACGCCAAAGCTGGCAAACAACAGGCGCTGCCACGCCACCTGATAGATGAGACCTGCGGCTCCCGAGCACAAAAAAGCGAGCCCCAAGGCGCGGAGCCGCAGGCGGCTGCCTGGCTGAAGGTTCATGGATTTTTCGGATATCGGATCGAGACGCACGGATTATAAGCGACTGACTGCTTGATTCTCGGCCAGATGGCGCCATGCGCGCGGCGGTCCGGGATCGTTCTGGCCTCGATCAATCAGGGTCCGGAAATCCTGTGACGCACCCATCAACACACCATCACGGGCAATTACTACCATAATGTCCAAGGACTGGTGGACTATTTTCACACCCTGGGGCAGGGTGCCGCCCGATAGACCGATACGACAAATTCTGCAAGCGCGGGGCGTGAATTAGGTCCTGGGTTGTTCAGCGCAAGCCAGAACGTCGACCGCTACGCCTGCGCAGTCCACAGCGCAAGCACCGCTGGCGGTGTGCGTCGCTGCAGAGCAAACAACGGGCTGGCTCGCGCACCATGAAACCGAGCATGGATGGCAGCTATATTTCAGACAAGCGTCACCTGCAGCATAAGGAGACAACGCTCAGCAATCCGACTTGCAAAAACACTCGCGGCTCTGAAAACATTGGGCATAATTGCAACGCCGTGGCCGCATGTCACTTTATCAGGCGCAATTCAGTCAGCGCCCCAGCAATCTCAGCAAACACATCCGGAAGATCACTGGCGTTGCTGACGTCAAAATAGGTGTCCGCGCTGCTGGCACAGTTGCCCATCACCGTCTTGGCGCTGCTACTCACGTCTGACCCTAGTGTCAGTGTGTAGATTGTGATGTTGTTCGGATCATTCTTGATGTTGGCGCACAACGCGTCCATGTAATTGTCCAGAGCCGTAGGTGTCAGGGCACCACGGCTGGATTGGGAGCTATAGTAGTCATAGCCGATGGTGGTTCCAGCGACCGTGCAGCCCGAACTGTAGTTGTTCGGCGTCACAGACGTGGGATCCACAATACGCAGCCCATTGATTGGGCATTGTGTAAAGCCAGATGAATAGCGGGTGGACAGATAATTAACCATCGCCGAGCTCTGTACAGATTCAAGGGAAACGTGCGTAGGCTGGGTGTCATACTGGGAACATTTATTGCTGTTCCCCTTCTTAGTCTTTAAGCACTTAACAAACGAATAGGATAGTTTGAAAACTTCAGTAGAACTGCTTGGGCTAACGCTTGTTCGGTTGACAACGGGCGCATTATCCCCATCACTCAGAAGCACGATAACCTTGCGCAGTTTTGCACCACCGTCTCGCGGCAGCACTGCACTGCCCCAGCCAACAACACCGGTATCGGGATTGTCGCGCCACGCGGGGCTCAGCATGCGCCAAGCCCACAAGAACCCGCTAGGAACACCAGTACCGCCATATGACGTCATATTGTTCACTGACGATGTCAGGCGCGCCTGATCTTGGCTCAGGAACATTGTCTTCGAGACTGTGCAGTACTGAGACTGCTGCGCCAAGTTGATCTGGAAATTGGTAGGTGCAGAATCGGGGGTGGACTTCGACCAGTCTCCATTCACTTGCGCCAAGATTCGCCTATCTTGAAGCGAATTGGATGGGCCATCGAATTTGAACCCTGCCGAGAAGTTTGTGTCCTTCACGAGATAACCGTTGCCCACCATGCTGGGTGTGTAGTAACCGCTATACACGGAAAGCATGGGCTGAAACCCGCTGTTCGGGGAAAGCGCGCTTGCCGGCAGACGCTTGACTGGACTGCTGTTCGACCAGTCTCCCGCGGGCTCGACAATGCAACCGCCCCACAAGTTGTCGATGTAATTCTCCTGCTCCGGGCGAATGTTCAGCCATTGTTTTGCTGTAGCGATATCCCGCACGTTGACCGAATCCGTGAAGGGTACCAAGCCGATATAAGCGCCGCTCAGCCCGTCGGTCTGACCGCCCGCAGCCGCCGCTGCCATCACCGTATTGATGAGCCCGTTAGCGGATTCCTTCAGCAGTGCCATGCGCGTCTTGCTACCCCAGCCGGATGATGCATAGTCCATCGAGCCCGTGTTGTCCAGCGCCAGCACCAGTTCCAGATCATTGCGCACGCGGCGGATGGCCTGATTGCTGGCACCGATGTTGAAACCCGCCAGTGACAGAAACCCGGTGCTCAGCAAGGGCAGTTCGCCCGACGCCGTCATGCCAATCAGTTGCGCCGAGAGAAACTGTCCCTTGTCCCCGACACGCTGTTCCGTATAGGTAATATTCAGATCGTCCTGACTGATTTCGCTGCCCAGGAAGCCCTGCGGCATGTTGGCACGAAAATAGCGGTAGGCATCGTCCTTCCAGGCTTGGCCCGGTTCCCCGTCCTGTACGGGCTTGTAGTTGGCCAGTTTGCGACCAGCCGAGATCACGGCCGTGTCGAGCGCGTTCGACAAGCGCGTCTGCACGACGTTGTAGCGCACCATGTCAATGGCAAACAGGGATGCACCCAGCATCAGAGATGCCGTCAGCACAAACATGATGGCGATGGCGCCACGCTGATCGCGCAGCAGACGTCGCACAATGGGTTGCCGCATCTTCATCAGAGTCCCCCGCGGGAATCAGCCCGCCGCTGTCCATCAGTTCAGCGTTTTCAGATCATCGAACCGCGGGCGATAGAACGCCACGGTCGTCAATTCACGCTTGCCACCCAGGCCGGTCCAGAACCGCGCACTGATGACGAAAGGCTCGTATTCCTGGGTCACCTGCACGACCAGCATGGTGTCCTGACCCACGGCGGGCGGCATGCCAGCTGGCAGTGTCGCCACCCCGCTCAATGCCGAGCAGGTCCCCGTACCGAGACAGTGCTTGCCCCACGCCGGTGTCCGGTTCCATGTGCCCGGATCGGATCTGTCTCCGGATTTGAAATTCGACACAAACAGGCGGATGTCCATCGTGCCGCCTTGTGTGTAGTCTACGGGAAGCATCAAGTCGGACATGATGAGGCCATAGGTGCAGATATCTGTGGTGACGGTGCACTCACCCCGATCGTTCAGCTTGGGCTGCATGGCAATGCCATCAGCCACCGCAAAGGTCGCGCGATCCATGATGGCAGCAACACGGAAATATTGATAGAGCTCTACGACGCCAAAGACCAGAAAGATCATGATGGGCAGGATGATCACGGCCTCCAGCGCTGCCACCCCACGATCATCCGTGAGCCAGATCCTGCGGGCAGGTTGAACGCCGATAGCTCCAGTCGGATCCGGTCGCTCTGGACCCCACTGCCCTTGGCATGGCTTTGCAGTGCTGCAGACCGTTCGAATCCATGGATGGCGACGCCGCAGGAGCCTGATCAGGGAAGCCCTAAGGTTCATTCTGGATCACCACAATGCGTTCATATCGAAAGAAATCGAGCCCCAACAGGGAAATCAGGCCCGTCAGCCCTGGCTGGTCGAAGCCAAGGCGGTAAACCACCATCTCGCCCCGATCGCCGGCATCGCATTCGGGCACATAGTTTTCCTCGTCATCAATATCACCGAAATCAAAGTCTTCCCCTGGATGGTAGATCTTCACGTCCGCGTGCACATTGCGCTTGTCCGCCCAGATCGACAGGCTGTCTTCCAGCGTGTTGATGACCGCTGTGCGGCAATCCCCCTCGATGCCGATCTTGCCCATACGCGCCACCCGGCTGGCTGCGGTATCCAGCGTGGCGTCTGCCAGCAGCATGAAAACGACCTCGATCAAAAGGAAGAAGACGATGAAAAAAAGCGGCGCCACCAGCGCGAATTCCAGCGCCGTGGCACCGCGCTGATGGCGTCGAATCCTGCGCAGCCAACGCCAGACACCGCAGCCAGATTCGCTGCATAGGCCAGATCCGGGCTGCCCGACTGCCGGGAGTCCACTGGCCGCACCGGATGGGTGCTTTGCTGATGCCATGTTCATGCAATGATCCTTCAGAGAAACGGTGAATTCTCCCTTGCTATTGGCCTGATTGTGCTGTGCGTCCCGATTTCTTTTCTACTGAGGTGTCAGGATAGGTTTTGTTCAGCTGAGCGTGCTGATCGCGCAGGTAGCGGTAAAATGCCAGATTGTCCTGCACCAGGCCGCGCGGTTGGGTGCTGAGCAGAATGTCTTCCGCTGCGTCCTCGCGTCCCAGAATGCCGTAGGCCAGTGCCAGATTGTCGCGAATCTGCGGCAGGCTGCCATAGGCACCTGAGCTGCCCAACAGTACGTTGATGCCTTCGCGCGCATGGCCGTTGAGCGCCAGCGACAGTCCCAGATTGGCGCGCAGGGCCTCGTTGCCAGGATGGGTGGCCAGGCCCTTGCGGTAGGCCTGCTGCGCCATGGCTGGCTGATTACTCAGGTCATACACCACCCCCAGACCGGCCAGTGCGATGGCATTGTCGGGCTCCTGGACCAGAATGGCCTGGTACTGGCTACGGGCCTGATCCAGCTGACGCAAGCGAACGGCCACACGGGCCTGCGCCAGCTGAGCCTCTATCAGCTCTGGATCCAGTTCGCCCGCACGAATGTAAGCACCCCGCGCAGCCTCGAACTCGCCCGCCAGGAAATACGTGTTGCCCAGCCCCAGCCAGACTTGTGGTGAATCGGGATGCAAGCGCGCCAGATCCCCATACAGGGAACGGGCTACTTCGAAGTCCCCGCTTTGCAGGGCGCTGGCCGCGATACGCAGGTCGCTATTTTTCAGGATCAGCTGGCCGTCGCTTTCCATACCCAAGGGGCGTACTGCGGTGCGCGTCGTGGCGCAGGCTGCCAGCGTGGCTGTCAGCACCAGCGTCAGGGCGATCCGAATCAGGCGTGAACTCATCAGTGACTCCATCGATCTCCGCGCTCACGCGGGGGCAATTCAGTTCCATCCATGTGCATCATCATGGTGCGCTATTGTGATCCAAGCGTTTTCATCAAGCTCAGGACTGCAGGGCCTGCCCCTACAATCATTACGGTCGGCAGGATGAACACCATCATGGGCAGCGTCATCTTGACGGACAACTTGGCCGCCCGCTCTTCCAGGCGCATCATGCGCGCCGTACGCTCGGTCTTGGCCAGAATGCGCAGTGCCTGGGTGATGGCCGTCCCATAAAGGCGCGCTTGCAAGAAAGTATTCACCAGAGACCGCATGCCTTCCAGGCCGGTGCGCTCAGCCAGTTCGTTCAGCACGACATCCACGTCGCTGCTCAGTCGCAGCTCCGTCGCCGTCAGCTTCAACTCGTCGGCCAGAGCCGGCGCTACGAATTCCAGTTCATCAGCCACGCGCTCCAGCGCGGCGTTCAAGGCCAGGCCGGCATTGGTGCAGATCACCATCAGATCCAGGGCATCGGGCAGGCTCAGACGAATTTTGTCCTGACGGTGGGCCACCAAGCGATCGAGCACAAGGCGTGGCAGCAGACTACCCAGAAATGCCGCCAGCAACAGGGCGCTCAGCTGGGCAGGCAGGCCCCTCGCGATCAGTTCCGGCCAGATGAACGCAACGGTCAGAGCCACCAGCAACAGCATCGACAGCAAGGTCAGGGCCACCAGCACGAACAACGCCTGAGGCGAGCGCCAGCCCGCCATGACGAGCTTGGTGGAGGCCTCGGCGCGCTGGCTGGAATTCAGCAACGGCACTACCGAACCCAGGCGGCGCAGCAGGCTCATGGCGTTCCCGCTGAGCCGGCGTACCGGCGTGCGAAAAACCAGGTTGCCACGGCGCCGCACCTCGGTACGCGTGCGCTCCAGCAGGCGGGCCCGTTGGCTGGCGCGTGCGTACAAGTACAGCCCTACACCCATCAGACAAAGAAGCAGGAGCGCGGCATCCAGCCAATCAATGTGAGAAGCCATGGCTCAGACCTCCATACGCGACAATTTGCGCATCGAAACCACCCCCAACAGCAGCATGCCTGCAGCCACCCACAACAATTTTCGGCCTGCTTCAGTGATGAACAGCACCTCCACATAAGGCCGATTGATGCTGTAGAGCATGCCGATGATGAAAAAGGGCAGCAAGGACATGATGAGCCCCGACATGCGGCCTTCAGCCGTCAACGCGCGTGCCTTCAGCGCCAGATCACGTCTGGCGCGAATGATCGCAGACAGGTTCTCCAGGGCCTCGGACACCGAACCGCCCGATTCACGCTGCAGCAACACACACACCGAAAAGAAGGAAAAATCTGGCAATTCCACACGCAAGGCGGCCGCGTCCAGCACGTCTTCCAGATCACCGCCCAACAGCAGGCTGTCACCCATCTTCCGAAACTCCGGGCCCAGTGGTGCGTCAAAGCCCAGACCGACGTTGCGAATGGATTGGGTCACCGGAATGCCGGCGCGGCTGGCGCGTACGATCATGTCCATGGCATCAGGCAGCTGGCCCAGAAAGCGGTTGCGAAAGCGGGCAACCAACCAGCGGTATGCGGCCACCCCGATCATCGCGGGCGCGCCGACCAGGGCCAGCAGCACCGTCCACCAGTGGGGCGGGATCAGGCCGATTAGCAACAGGAACAGGCCAGCTGCCGCCACGCCAATCATCAGTACGGACAGGTAGGTACTGCCGCGATGACCCGCCACGGCATCCAGACGGTCCAGGTAATACCCCAATTCGCCCAGGGCCTCGCGACGACGACGCCGACGGGCTTCAGCCTGCGCGCGTTGCAGTTGCTCCAGAACCTTGACGTTCACCGAAGAACGTGAAAAGGTTGCCGCCTTTTGCAGGCGTGCCCGCATTTGATGCCTGGGCCGCTTGCGCAGGGCGTCCGTCAGGACCAGCCACGCCAACCCCAGCAGGATGGCAGCACCGAAAGCTGTCAGCGTGACAATGTCGACCGTACTCATGGCCGCATCGCCTCCAGCAGCGCCGTTTCCATACCGAAATAGCGTGCGCGGTCGGCGAACAGGGGGCGCAGTCCGGTGCTGTCGTAGCTGCCACGCACTTCGTCGTCAAAGGCGCTGGCGTCATAGGTGAAGCGAAACAGCTCCTGGGTGACGATGACCTCGCCCTCCATGCCGGCCAACTCCACGATGCTGGTAAGTTTGCGGGTGCCATCGCGCATGCGTTCCACCTGCACGATCAGGTTCACGGCGCTGGCGATCTGGCGCCGGATGGTGAACAGCGGCAGGTTGCCATTGGCCATCATGACCATGCTTTCCAGCCGGGTCATGGCGTCGCGCGGGCTGTTGGCATGCAGCGTGGTCATGGATCCGTCGTGCCCGGTGTTCATGGCCTGCAGCACGTCCAGCGCCTCGGCACCGCGCGTCTCGCCCAGGATGATGCGATCGGGCCGCATGCGCAAGGCGTTGCGTACCAGATCCCCCTGGTTGACCATGCCCAGGCCTTCCAGGTTGGGCGGTCGGGTTTCCAGGCGCACGACGTGGGGCTGCTGCAGTTGCAGTTCGGCCGCGTCCTCGATGGTGACGACGCGCTCGTCCTGGGAGATGTAGCGCGACAACGCATTCAGCAGCGTCGTCTTGCCCGACCCCGTGCCGCCCGAGACGACGATGTTCATGCGGCAAGCGGCGGCAATTTCCAGCACGCGCGCCATGGGCTGCGACAGGCTGCCGCGCGATGCCAGGCGGGGCAGGGTCAAGTCCTTGCGCGAAAATTTGCGGATGGAGATCGACGCCCCATCGATGGCCAGTGGCGGCAGCACCACGTTCACGCGACTGCCGTCAGGCAGGCGGGCATCCACCATCGGGCTGCTCTCATCCACCCGCCGGCCCACCGTCGACGCAATGCGCTGGGCCACGTTGACCACATGGGCGTTGTCACGAAACTTCAGCGGCGTCAATTCCAGTTTGCCGAAACGCTCCACATAGACCTGGTCAGGTCCGTTGACCATGATGTCGGAAATCGTCTCATCCTGCAGCAAGGGTTCGATGGGCCCCACCCCGAACATATCGTTCAGGATCTCCTGCCCCATCATGCGCTGCTCAGACTGGGTGACCGGCAGGTCTTCCGTGCGGACAGTCTCGGTGATGATGGCGTCGACTTCGCGACGTACCTCGTCACGCGTCTGGCTCAGCGCCTCGCTGACGTCGATGGTGCTGAAGACGGCCTGACGAATGTGCGCATAGGATTCAGAGCGCACCACGGTCTCGATGGGTCGGCGCGCTGCGCCGACCGCACTGCCAGCGCGCAGGTGGGGCGCCCTGTGGGCGGGGCCGGCGCCTGCCGCAACCGGCGCATCCTCTGCAACACCTGCTCCGCCTGGCGCAGGCGAGCGCAGGGCAGCGGTCAACGTAGCCGATGCAGGGTCCGTGGTCGACAAAGCGGCAACGGACGCTTCACGCGCTCCTGCCACGGCCTGACCCTGGTCACCCAATGTGCGCCCCGCGCGCACCTGCGCTTGGCCTGCCATCCCGGGTGCCTCCAGAGGCTGGTCCCACAGCGCCGCATCCGTCTGTAGATTCTCGCCCACCGCTTCCTCATGCCGAGGATCGGCAACGGGCGCAACAGGCTGAACCGGCTTACGACCGAAACTCATGCGGCCCCCTTGCCGGCCAGGCGGCGCCAGAAGCTGCGCTGACCCTGCGGTACGGACTCACCGGTCAGCAGATGGGCCAAGGCCTGAACCCCCCGCGAGAACTCACTGCGAGTTGCCAATTCAGCGGCCAGATTCTCGGCCAGCGCAGGGGCCTTGGCGTCGTAGCCGATCTGCACCTGCAGCGACATGTCCACGGCCTTGGCAAAATCCTGGGCATTGACACGGTGGCGCGAAGCGGGCTGCGGGTGATTCAGCACGCCGAACAGCGAAGGTGGATTGGGGCGCGCCTCGATATAACGTGCCATGCGGGCCAGGGTGCGAGCCGAATGCACGGACGAGTCCGTCACCAGGCAGACCAGCCGCGTGTGCGACAGGACCGCTTCGACCAGCGAGCCCCCGCGCAAGGACACATCCACCACCACGTAATGAAAATATTGGGCGAGTGTGTCGAGCAACAACCCCAGGGCGTCGGGATCCGGATGGAAATCGTCCAGATATTCCATTTCGGCGGCCAGTACATATAGGCGATCCCCGGCATCGGCCAGCGTCCGTTCCAGGTACTGCTGATCCAGGCGGTCGATATTGCCCAGCACGTCCGTCAGCGCACTGCCACCCGGGCGGCCCAGCAGCCCCGCACCGCAGCCATCATGAACGTTCAGGTCCAGATAGACTACCCGACGGCGCACCCCGCCGCGTGCCAGATCGCGCGCCAGATGGGCGGCCACCGTGGTCGTGCCGACTCCGCCGCGCGTGCCCAGCACCGCAATGCACTTGCCGTGGCGCCCGCGCGCAACCGCCAGGCCGTGATCCTGCGTTGCGTTGCGCAGCAGTTCGGCGCTGAGCGGCTTGACCAGATAATCGCGCACGCCGCGCGCCAGCAGGCTGCGGTACAGGCCGACATCATTGCGATCGCCCACCACGAAGACTTCGACCGAGGGCTCGCAGGCATCGGCCAGGCGATCCAGCTCGTCCAGCGGCCGGCTGGAATCCGAAATATCCACCAGCAGGCGCTGAGGCGAACGACCCAGTTTCTGTAGCCAGGCAATGGCGGCATCGATGCCGCCCGAGGCGACGTGCGTGTCCTTCAGGGTATCAGTGCGAAAGACACGCTCCAGCTCCTCTTGGCTTGCTGCATCCTTGACGAAGGCAGCAAAGGCATAGTGACGTTGTCGTTCCCGTTCCTTGCTTACTGCAGCCATGGTGTGCGCCCTACTTGCCGGTCTTGTCGGTGGAGGTCGTCTCGCGCAGCGGCGTGACCTGATTCTGGCGATAGCGCGTCACCGCTCCAGCCGCGTTGTCAGCCTGCTGCCCCGCATAAGGGTCGGGCGACACCAGATCCAGCGGATTGGCGACGCTATTGGCCAGATTGGTATAGGTGGCGCAACCAAAGGCGGTCTGCGGACGGCTGTCGAACTGATAGCGGCGCTGCTTCGGGAACAGGGGACCGCAATGCGGTGGCACCGCGACCAGCTGACCGTCCTGTTCCTGTACCTGGATGACGGACGCGTCGGGCAGCATGCTGTAGTCGCGCTTGGGAAAGGCGCAACCGGCCAGCAGAGTCACCAGCCCACCAACGACCAGTCCACGCCACAGGCGCGGCCGGCCCTGCACGCGGCAGGGTTCGTTCACCATGACGTGGCGCCCCTGCACCCGGGCGGGGTCTGTGTGCTTCTCGCTTTTCGAATCTGGCCGGAATGTCATGATGCCTCCCGTCTCAATAGACGAAGCCGGCCGATCCGCTCAGTCGCGGCAGCCCCCCGTCCAGGGGATCATAGTGTATCCGCTGGGTCAAAATGTCTTCGATGTCGGAATTGGCCCGCATGGCCGCCAGCGGCGTGGACAGCTGATCGGGCCGGGTCGGACGCACCAGGTAGGGCGTCACGATCACGACCAGCTCGCTCTTGTCGTTTTTGTAATCAGTGGAGGAAAACAGCTTGCCCAGGACCGGCAGGGAACCCAGGCCGGGGATCTTGTCCACCATGTCCGCAATATTGTTCTGCAGCAGGCCGCCGATGGCAAAGCTCTGGCCGCTGGCCATTTCCACGGTAGTTTCCACGCGGCGCACCCGGATCCCCGGAATGACCAGGTTGTCCATCACGATGCTGGCCGACGGATCGATCTCGCTGATTTCCGGGCGCACCTTCAGGCTGATGCGATCATCCCCCAACACCGTGGGGGGTGAAGTCCAGCGCCACACCGAAGGGCTTGAATTCCACCGACATCGTATCCTTGTCCTGCTTGACGGGCACGGGGAATTCCCCCCCGGCCAGAAAACTGGCCGTCTGCCCCGACACGGCGGTCAGATTGGGTTCGGCCAGGACCGTGATCAGGCCTTCACGATCCAGCACGTCGATCAGGCCAAAGATTGCACCGTTATCGCGCACGTAACCACCCAGAAACGAGTAGCCTTGGGACGCCGCCGGCACCCCTGCCAAGCCGCCTACGTCCGGCCGCAATGACGGCAGAAAGCTGCGCCCACTGATCAGACCGGCAACCAGGCCCCCATCGCGCACCGTCAGCCCTGCCCAGTTCACCCCGAGCTTCTGTTCGATGGCCTTGGACATTTCGGTGACGCGCACCTTCAGGTAGACCTGGGTCGGGCTGGAGATGCTGATGCGGTTGATCAGCTGATCCTTTTCCCCCAGATACGGACGCAAGGTCTGGGCGATGGCTTCGGTCGTTTCGGCGTTTGGCACCGTGCCGCTGACCATGACCGAGCCGGGTGCGGACGCCAGCGACAGGCGCAATTGCGGAAAACGTTGACGCAAGATGTCCTGCATCTCGGTCACATTGTGGCGCACGACGATGGCTTCGCGCAGCAACTGCTTGCCGTCCGGATCCAGCGCATACAGGGTGGTGGTGCCAGCCCGCTTGCCCAGTACCAGCACGGCGCCCTGGGTGGGCACCTGAATGTCGGCAATGTCCGGATCGGCCACAAACACCGTGCCGACTTCGCCTTCCACGCGCACCAACTGCCCTGCGCCGATGGCCAGCGTCAGCGCCTGCACTGGCGCAGCCAGCAACAGCAGGCAAGCGGCCAGGAGGTGCCAGCCTGGCCTGGCGGAGAATTGCGTGAATTCACTGCGCATTGGGTTTCAACTCCTGTTCCTGCGTATGGCCGCCGCGCAGAATCAGAATGCTGCGCGGGGCCTCGGGGGTGGGATCGGCCGCGATCGGGGCACTGGCAGGTGTCGGTACCGCTTCGCGGCGATCCAGTACGCGCGAGACATCGCTGCCCCAGACGGGGCCGCTCATGGTTCCATGCGGCCGGTTTTCCCAGGCCACGACAGAGGCACCCGCCTGCTCTGCACCGAGCTGGGCGGCATTGCGATCCGCCACGGCAAAACTGCGCAAGGCCAACGACAGGGAACCGATCTGAGCCGCCACCGTCACGGCCTCTGCGGCGCGCGGACTGACTTCGATCGTGACCGTGCGCGCGCGGCTGGATTTGGCCGCGTCCGTGTCACGCTGGAAGCTGGACCCCACAGCGATGATGCGCGCATGCTCGACCACGGTTTCACTGACGACGCGGCGCAGCGCGGCCCCATCCAGATCGCCCCGCCGCCCCAAGTGCTGCGTCAGGATCATGTCGACATAATCGCCGGGCTGAATCAGGCCCGCATTGCCGGATACATCGTCGATCGGTACCGACACGGCGCGCATGCCGGGCTTCAGCGCCGCAGCCAGAAAACCGGGCGCATCGGGACGGATCAAATCCGTGGCTTGCAGCACGCCGCCCGCCTTCAGGGGATGACGCAGCAAAGCGCCGCTGACGGTGGCCCCGGGGGTGCCTTCACGCAAGGCGCCATCGGGCAGATTGGCCTTCGGCAGCGATTTCCAACTCAGGTCCGCGTCGCGCAGCAGCAAGCCGGCAGGCAGGTCGGCCGCCGCTACCAGAATCTGTGGGTCCGGCTGTGCTGGGGTGGCTGCGACACGACTGTTGACATACATGACCCGTGCACCCAGTGCCAGAATGGCGGCAGCCAGTAAAATCAGGGCCAATTTCAACACGGACGACATGTCAGCAGTTTCCTACAATTCCGGGGAAGCGCCCCGGACAACACCAGGAGCTCGAGGTGCCGCTATCGCACACGCGAATCAGGGGGCGCCCAGCCAGCGGGCCTGGCGCCACAAAACATATAAACCACCCGCAGCCAGCGCCACGCCGTATGGCACCCCGCGGCGCGCCGACAGCGCATGCCACACCCGGTGAAGGGGTCGGCAGGCGGCGACAAGTCGCCGCCCGCTGCGGCGATCGGCCAGCCAGCCCAGCACCCCCACGACCCCACCCGTCCAGGCGATGACCGCCACGACTGGCAGCGCCAATGCCGGCCCGGCCCACAGCAGCACGGCCGTGCCCAGTTTGACGTCCCCCCCGGCCGTCACACCGGCCACAAAGAAGACAAACAAGACCAGGAACGCTGCGCCGCCTACCAGAAGGTGTTCGCCCAGTTGGCCAGGCGTAAAGCCGGCCAACCAGATGTACGGAAGGAACAGCAGTGCATAAGCTGCGACCCAGCGATTGGGCAACTGGCGCCGTCGCAGATCATGCGACGCCAAGAGGAGCAACACGAACAGGCAGGCGGCCTTGATAATCGATACCGCAAGCAGGATTAACACGTTGCTTTGTTGCGATCTCTGGAGATCTTTTTATTGCCCGTTTTACATTATCAGCTGCCAACCTTCTCCGAGACCTTACCTGCAATCGTTCCGAACCAATTATTGAAGTCGAACTGTGTGCTAGCCACTGCCAGCGCACCAATGACGATTGCAGCCAGAATCACATATTCCAACGCCGTCACCCCGCGCGCGTCATCCTTCAAATTACCCAGCGCAACCCACAGCTTGGTGCACAATTTCGTATACATAGTTTTCCCCTTTCCAAGGAAGAGATGAAGCAAACCGTGGCCGGGATGCCAGGCGCTGCATCTCAATCAGCGCCGGCTTGACCACAGGAGCACACAATCTACCATGGCGGAGGCAAAATCACGCGAATTGCACCGAACAGGGATCGAACTCCACGCATCCAGCCATCAGCTGACATTTATCCGATATATCAATGACTTGGATGTCGACAACGCGCAAAACGCTGCATAAATACAACGAAAGCCCCATGAAAGGGCCTTCTTCAAACAATTGAAGCTCGAAATTCCTGGGCCCCGCGTGAAGTCTTGATGCAACGGTCTGATTCAGTTGCAGAACCTGGGCTCACGATCAGCTGGCTGCAGTCCGTAAGCCAAGGCACGCCGCATCCCGGGGCGGTGCTCAGCGATTCTTGCCGATCTGATCGCCAATGACGCCACCGATGGCCGCGCCACCCACCGTGCCCAGCACCCCGCCGCCGGTGATGACCGCACCGGCCACGCCACCGATCCCGGCGCCGGTGACGGCCGCCTTCTGGCGATGGCTCATGTTGTCCCAGGAAGAACAGCCTGCCAGGGCCGCGGTCAGAACGGCGATGGCACCCAGTTTTCCGATCGTGCGGACGTTCATGGAATATTCTCCTTTTGCAATGCTTGGGGCGATGCCCCGCGGGCCTCTTTTCCCCCTTGACTCGGCTTGACGCCCCGCAGGCGCCATCCCCATCCATTCGGTCTGATGCCTTGCCGGCACCCCTGTCTTTCTTATAAACCAAGCCGAGGGCGCGAACTGTGAGCCGGCACTACAGATGTTTCCTCTTCAGCCTGCCGGCGGGTCCTGCTTGACCAGTGCCAGCACATCGCGAAACGCCGGATGCGCGGGGGTTTCCAGCCATTCATACAGGACCATTTCGGATGTGACGACCTCCAGACCATAGTGGCGCCAGCGCCCGCAGGCGGCCAGCCGGTCGGATTTCCGCCGCGAACCGATGCCGTCGGCCACCAGCACCGGCTGGTAACCCGCCTGCGCCAGGCCCAGTCCTGTTTGTAACACGCAGATGTGGGCTTCTGTGCCTGTCAACAACACCCGGGTGCGGTCCGCGGGCCAGTGCGCCAGGAATTCCGGTTCGCGACAGGCGTTGAAATGCGTCTTGGCGACGCGCTGATCGATGTGCGGCGCCAGGTCGGCGTGGGTGGGGCCGATCTTCTGCGGCCAGTGTTCGGTGGCCCGGACGGGCACGGACAGCAGGCGCGCCGCCTGAGCCAGGCGGGCCACCCGGGCACGCAGCGCGTCCGTGTCGTGCATGGCCGGCAGCAGCTTTTCCTGCATGTCGACGATCAGCAGCACGCATTCATGGGCGGCGAGCAGGGCGGTAGGAACGGAACGGTTCATTTCAATGCCTTGAAGCGCAGGCGGCGCGGGCGGGCGGCTTCCTCGCCCAGCCGGGCCTTCTTGTCGGCCTCGTATTCCTGGTAGTTGCCGTCAAAGAACACGACCTGTGAATCGCCCTCGAAGGCCAGGATGTGCGTGGCGATGCGATCCAGAAACCAGCGGTCGTGGCTGATCACCAGCACGCAACCGGCGAATTCCAGCAGTGCGTCTTCCAGGGCACGCAGGGTTTCCACATCCAGGTCATTGGACGGTTCGTCCAGCAGCAGGACGTTGCCGCCGGCGATCAGGGTCTTGGCCAGGTGCAGGCGACCGCGTTCCCCACCCGAGAGCTTGCCGACCCGCTTGTTCTGGTCGGCGCCCTTGAAGTTGAAGCGACCCAGGTCGGCGCGCGACGGCATTTCGAAGCGCCCCACGGTGAGCAGATCGGCCCCGTCGGCGACGGCCTCGAACACGGTCGTGTCATCCGGCAGGGATTCGCGCGACTGGTCCACATAGGCCAGCTTGACGGTCTGGCCCAGGGTGACTTCGCCCGAATTCGGGCTTTCCTGGCCGGCGATCATGCGAAACAGGGTGGACTTGCCGGCACCGTTGGGGCCGATGATGCCGACGATGGCGCCCGGCGGGATCTTGAAGCTTAAATCATCGATCAGCAGGCGGTCGCCATAGGATTTGGAGACCTGGCGAAATTCAATGACCTCGTTACCCAGGCGTTCTGCGACGGGAATGAAGATTTCCTGGGTTTCGTTGCGCTTCTGGTATTCATGCGACGACAGTTCCTCGAAGCGCGCCAGGCGTGCCTTGGCCTTGGCCTGGCGCCCCTTCGGGTTCTGGCGCACCCATTCCAGTTCCTTGCGGATGGTGCGCTGGCGGGCGGATTCGGCCGATTCCTCGTGCTTCAGGCGGTCTTCCTTCTGTTCCAGCCAGGAGCTGTAATTGCCCTTCCAGGGGATGCCGTGGCCGCGGTCCAGTTCCAGAATCCATTCGGCGGCGTTGTCCAGGAAGTAGCGATCGTGCGTGACGGCCACGACGGTGCCGGGAAACTGGCGCAGAAAGACTTCCAGCCATTCCACGGATTCGGCATCCAGGTGGTTGGTGGGCTCATCCAGCAGCAGCATGTCGGGCCGCGACAGCAGCAGGCGGCACAGGGCCACGCGGCGTTTTTCACCACCGGACAGCGTCGCGACGCTGGCATCCCAGGGCGGCAGGCGCAGCGCGTCGGCGGCGATTTCCATGCGCGTGTCCAGATCATCGCTGCCGCTGGTGGCGGCCGCGGCGATCACGGCCTCCAGTTCCGCCTGCTCGGTGGCCAGGGCATCAAAGTCGGCATCGGGTTCCGCGTAGGCGGCGTAGACCTCGTCCAGGCGCTTGCGAGCCTCGAAGACCTCGCCCAGGCCGGCTTCGACCGCCTGGCGCACGGTGTGGTCGGGGTCCAGCCGCGGTTCCTGCGGCAGGTAGCCAATGCGCAGGCCCGCCATGGGGATGGCTTCGCCCTCGATGTCCTTGTCCTCGCCCGCCATGATGCGCAGCAGGGTGGATTTGCCCGAGCCGTTCAGGCCCAGCACCCCGATCTTGGCGCCGGGAAAAAAGGACAGGGAAATGTCCCGCAGGATCTGGCGTTTGGGTGGCACGATCTTGCCCACCCGGTTCATGGAAAATACGTACTGTGCCATGGTGCAACCGTCAGAATTCGAAATCGGGCCGAAGGATTCAGCCGCACAAAGGGATGATTGTAGGCCGAGGCGCCGGATTCGGCGCCCAGCGGCGGCAGAGCCAGTCGCAGCCAGATAGTGGCCACCGCGCTACATCATGGACGAACTGCTTGAAGAGGCCGAAACCTCCGGTGCATATCCACTGCCGCCGGAAGGACGCGAATGGGTGGGTGCTCCAACGGTTGGGGGTCAGTTCATTTCCGGGGCGATTCAACCAGACTGAAATTTCTCGTTTGAGGCAAAATGATCAAAGCTACCGCCGTGCGTTCAGTGGCTTCCTGCGGGGGCCCCCATGCCAGTGGCGGCTCCGAAACCGCTTCAACCGAAGGAGGCCCTCATGTCCCTGACCCTGACTTTCACCACAGCCGAGGCCGAACTGCTGGGGCGCACGGCCGACGCGTTGTGCGCCTATATGGGCAAACCGGTGATCGCCGAAATCGTGACCGAGCCCGACGAAGGCTTCGAATGGGCGCTGTTTGCGATTCCCCTGGCACCAGAGGACGAAGCCGATGACCGCACCCCGGTCCAGACGGGCGGCCCCGGCGCGCGCTTTGTGGGCAACTGCGGCGGCCTGGACCTGACCGACGGCCAGATCCTGGATTGTGAATTCCTGTGGGCGATTCAGCTGTCCGATCTGGAAGGCGCACGCTTCGTGAAGGTGGACGCCAGCGGCGAGGAAGCCGGCTGGACGGATGAACTGGCCGAACTGCTGCCCTTCGCTTTGTCCGAGGTCGAGGTGCCCGACGATGAGGACGACCCGGAGGACCTGGCCGATGAAGAGGCCGGGCACGAGGAGCCGTGACGCGAAGGCCGCTAATGCGCAGAACCGGCTGACCACGGGTCAGGCCCGTCGTTGTGGTACGCGACGCGGCAAGACACTGCACGGCGGGCATCACAGGCTGCACGACCAAGCCCAGTCAGGTCGTGACGGCCCGTTTGCTGCGTGCCACGGTTTCGCGCAGGCGGTCGCGCAGGTACAGGGCCACGCCCACCGGCCACATCAGGATCACCAGTAGCCGGGACGACAGATGCGTCAGGCGCCGCCCGGGCGGCCGGCTCAGGTGCCGGGCGCGCAGATGCAGGGCAAAGCGCGTGTAGCGCGCCGCCGCACTGAAAAACGACGCCGGCTGGTAGCGGAACCAGCCCAGGCACTGTTCCACCGTATCGTGCGCCAGCAGCCACAGGCCCAGGGCATGGCGGCTGCTGTCGGCCGCCCGCCCCTGGTGCGAAAGGCCGTCGGTGCTGTCGTGATAGACCCGGAACACCTGGTTGACGAAACGCGTCAGGTAACCGGCGCGGGCGATGGCGCGCCACACCAGGCTCTCGGGCACGAAGCCGGGGATATCCTCTGGAAACGGGAACTGGCGCAATACGTCGGTGCGCAGGCAGCCGAATTTTTCCCCACGCACGTGGTAGCGAAAGGTCATGTCCAGCGAGGTCACGTCCATCACGTCCTGCGGGTACATGTCGCCCACCACACGACCGTCGGGGCGCGCGCACAGTCCGGTGATGGCCACGTAGCGGCCGCGCTGGTCGGGTGGAATCTGGTTCCACACCGAGGCCATGTGATACAGGGCATTGGCGTCCAGTTCGTCGTCGCTATCGATGGCGACCAGCCACTCGCCGCTGGCGTGGCGCACGCCGTTGTTGAACGCTGTTTTTTTATGTTGATTCGGTTGCCAGACGTAACGGATCGGGAAACTGGCTTCCTGTTGCCACCCCTGAATCAGGGTTCGCGTATGGTCCGTCGAGCCGTCGTCCACCACCACCCATTCAAAGTCCTGGAAGGACTGTTCCCGCAAGGACCGGTACACGCGTTCCAGTGTGTGCGCCCGGTTGAAGGTGGGTGTGACGACGGAGAACAAATGACGCCAGCCAGCCATCCCGGTGTGCTCCCTCTTGTTTCCGTCACCCCATCATAGCGGCAAAAAAAAACCACGGACGGCTGTGTCCGTGGTTTCCCTGAGGCCGAATTGTATGAAAACAATACGGTCAGGCCAAGCCTGGGTCAGGCGCGCTTGACCTTTTCCAGCATCTTGAACACGCCCTTGGGGGAGCGCGCAAAAAGGCGTTTGAAGGCTTTGCCAAGGCAACGACGCTCAAGCGTGTTGCGCCGCGTACGTTTGATTTCTGCCATGAGATTCTCCTGGGTGCATGGGGCGGGCTTGAATGCAAAACACACCATTCTAACAAAGTTCTGACGAACGACCGCCTCATCCCCCGCCGCCTGCTACTGGCGCACACCTTCGACTTCGATCAGCAGGCGCACCGTGTCAGGAATGCCGGGCACGCCAAAGCCCATGCCCCACTGGCTGCGGGTGATGTCGGCCTGGAAATCGCCGCCACAGACTTCCTTGCCTATGCGCTTGTTCTGGTAACAATTGAAGCGGACGGCTTGCAAGGTCACCGGGTGGGATTGCCCCAGAAGGTCCAGCACGCCGTCGACCGAACGCACCGTATCCCCCTCGAAATGAAAGGCGGTGGACTGAAAGCTGGCGTACGGGTGGCTGGACGTCAGGAAGAAGTCCTTGCCTTGCAGGTGCTCATCGAACCCCTTGGAACCGGTATTGATCGAGGCCATGTCGACCCGGATCTGCGCTTCGCCGGTGCGGGCCGCCTGATCAAAGCGGATCTGCCCGTCGATGGTGTCGAAACGGCCGCGCACGGTGGACGTGCGGTTATGCAGGACTTCGAAGGTGATGAAGGTGTGATCGGGGTCGATCTGGTAATCGGCGGCCTGTGCCAGGCCGACCGCACACACCAGGGGAATGGCAAGCCAGAATTTCTTCATGACGAGGCTCCTGAGCAAGACCGGGCAAACTGCCCGGAAGGATGACGGACACGCGGTAACAGACACGTTCAACCCAGTGTAAGCACACGGACGGCCGATGGACCGGCTGCTGTCGCCCTAACACTGATCCGGATCAAACATTGACACACATCGGCACACGCGGATCAATTGGCACGCGCGGATTATCATGGCAACCATGAACGCACCGATTCGCATTTTTGGCGCCCGCCAGAACAACCTGAAAAACCTGGATGTGACCATCCGCACCGGGGAACTGCTGGTCCTGACCGGTGTGTCCGGCTCGGGCAAGAGCTCGCTGGCCTTCGACACGCTGTATGCCGAGGGCCAGCGCCGCTATGTGGAGACCTTCTCGCCTTACGCGCGCCAGTTCCTGGACCGCATGGACAAGCCCCAGGTGGACCGCATCGAAGGCATCCTGCCCGCCATCGCCATCGACCAGGTCAACCCGGTGCGCAATTCGCGCAGCACCGTGGGCACGATGACGGAGCTCAACGATCATCTGAAGCTGCTCTACGCGCGCGCCGGGCATCTGTTCTGCGCCGGCTGCGCGCGGCCGGTGGTGCGCGAGAACCCGGCCAGCATCCAGCAGCAGCTCGGCGTGCTGTGCGCCGCGGCCGACCCGCGCCTGGTGATCACCTTCCCGGTCACGGTACCGGCCAATTTCACCGCGGAAGAAGTCCGCAGCTTTCTGGAACAGCAGGGTTATACGCGCGTCCACCGCCAGGACGGGGTGCCCGCCGGCGGCCGCCTGGTGCTGCATGTCGTACAGGACCGCTTTCGCCTGAGCAGTGCCGAACCCGCCCGGGTCGACGAGGCGCTGGAAATCGCGCTGCGACAAGGCAATGGCCACCTGAGCGTGCACGCCCTGTTCGAGGACCACGAGGAAGAATGGCGCTTCAGCGCCGGGCTGCACTGCGCGCAATGCGACCTCGATTACAGCACGCCGCTGCCCAGCACCTTTTCCTTCAATTCCCCGCTGGGCGCCTGCGAGCACTGCAAGGGCTTTGGCCGCGTGATGGGCATCGACTACGGCCTGGTCATCCCGGACGAGAGCCGCAGCCTGCGCGACGGTGCCATCAAGCCCTGGCAGACCAACAGCTACAAGGAATGCCAGGCGGAGATGGAACGCTACGCGCCCAAGGCCGGCGTGCGCCTGGGCGTACCCTGGCGTGATCTGAGCCCGCAGGAGCAGGCCTGGGTCATCAATGGTACGCCCGACTGGAAAGGCGGGCGATCGGCCTGGAAACACCAGTGGTATGGCGCCCAGCGCTTCTTCGACTGGCTGGAATCGCGCGCCTACAAGATGCACGTGCGCGTGCTGCTGTCGAAATATCGCAGCTACACGCCCTGCCCGCACTGCGGCGGTGCCCGCCTGAAGCCCGACGCCACGCTGTGGCGCCTGGGCCGCGCCACCACACCCATTCCCGGCTACCCGCGCTTCCTGCCGGTCCATACACACTGGACGCCGGAGCAGCTGGCCGGCCTGCCCGGCCTGGGCCTGCATGACCTGATGCGCCTGCCGATCGCGCGGGTGCGCGACTGGTTTGAAGGCATCGAACTGGGCCACGCCATGGACGGCGCCCTGAACGAACTGCTGGACGAGGTTCGCACCCGCCTGCGCTTTCTGTGCGACGTGGGCCTGGATTATCTGTCGCTGGACCGCCAGAGCCGCACGCTGTCGGGCGGCGAGGTGCAGCGCATCAACCTGACCACGGCGCTGGGCACGTCCCTGGTGAACACCCTGTTCGTGCTGGACGAACCCTCGATCGGCCTGCACCCGCGTGACATCCACCGCATCGTCCAGGTCATGCAGCGCCTGCGCGACCACGGCAACACCCTGGTGGTGGTCGAACACGACCCGCAGGTCATGGTGGCGGCCGACCGCATCCTGGACATCGGCCCGGGGCCGGGGGAACGGGGCGGTCACATCGTCTTCGACGGCACGCCCGCGGAGCTGGCCGGCTCCGACACGCTGACCGGGCGGTATTTCAGCGGCCGGCTGCGCATCGAGCCGCCCCGCCCCCTGCCGGTGGCCGACGCCACCCCGCGCCTGCTGCTGCAGGGGGTGCGCGCCAACAATCTGCAGGGTGTGGATTTTTCCCTGCCGCTGGGCCGGCTGGTCTGCCTGACCGGTGTATCCGGCTCGGGCAAATCCACGCTGGTGCAAGACGTGCTCTACCCGGCCATGCGCAAGCATCTGGGGCGCCCCACCGAGACGCCCGGCGACTACACGGCCCTGCTGGGTGCGGAACGGCTGGCCGACATCGTGCTGGTGGACCAGGCGCCGATCGGCCGCACCACCCGTTCCAACCCGGCCAGCTACGTGGGCGCCTTTGACGCCATCCGCAAGCTGTTTGCCACGGCGGAACTGTCGCGCGAACGGGGCTATACCGCGGGCACCTTCAGCTTCAACACCGGCGACGGCCGCTGCCCGGGATGCGGCGGCACCGGCTTCGAACACGTGGAAATGCAGTTCCTGTCGGACGTCTACCTGCGCTGCCCGGACTGCAACGGCCGCCGCTTCCGCCCCCAGGTGCTCGAGGTGCGCATCGAACACCTGGGCCGCAGCGCCTCGATCGACGAGGTGCTGGACATGACGGTGCACGAGGCGCTCGACTTCTTCCAGGGCCTGCGCGATGTGCAGTGGGGCCTGGCGCCGCTGGCCGACGTGGGCCTGGAATACGTGCGCCTGGGCCAGCCCGTGCCCACGCTGTCGGGCGGTGAGGCGCAGCGCCTGAAGCTGGCCGGCCACCTGGCCGAGGCGGCCCGCGTGCGCGGCCCGCGCGGGGCGCGCAAGGGCAGCCTGCTGCTGTTCGACGAGCCCACCACCGGCCTGCACTCTGACGACATCGCGCGCCTGATGCTGGCTTTCCGCAAGCTGCTGGCGGCCGGCCACTCGCTGCTGATCATCGAACACAATCTGGACGTGATCCGCGCCGCCGACTGGATCATCGACCTGGGCCCCGAGGGTGGCGACCAGGGCGGCCGCATCCTGGCCGAGGGCACGCCCGACACCCTGATGCAGCATCCCGATTCCCATACGGGTCAGGCCCTGGCCGATTACGCGCGCCAGCTGGACGGC
>JACDJC010000222.1_pt1 | contig 73544 bp, 62 predicted proteins | sample 7454191 | NCBI WGS metagenome assembly JACDJC01 (sample SAMN14253291, study PRJNA609438) | sludge metagenome | isolation source: sludge after 25d culture with pyrite and EDTA | collected 2018-12-20 | reverse complement strand
CGGTAGAACGATCATAATATTGGATTGATCAATAGCGCGGGGAATGGATATTTATGGTCTGTTTGTGATATCCAGCGTTTTCTTCTGAATAGAATTATTACCTTTATTTCAGGAAAATCATTTTTCGGATCTGTATGAAGTCCCCTGCCGATAAACGGTAAAAGTAAACGCCCGAAGCGCTTTCCCGTCCGCGGTCATCAATGCCGTTCCATTGGATTTCATACTGCCCCGCGTTCTGTTTCTGATTCACAAGTGTGCGGGTTTTACGGCCGAGTACATCAAATATCTCCAGCGTGACATTTGTCTTTGTAGGTATTTTATACCGGATAGTTGTAACCGGATTAAAGGGATTGGGATAGTTTTGATCCAATTGGTATGCTGCGGGAATCTGAGGCGCTTCATCATTGATCGCTACCGGAATATCCCCATCGGTCAACAGATATTCAACCGCGTTCCCGAATAACTTCGCCGCGATCTGTCCATCGGCGACTGCCGCGAGATTAAAAGCCATATAGATGATCTGCGCGGAAGTGCTGTCCGTATCATCATCAAAAATGATCAATCCCGCGTAGTTCTGAAACCACGCCTTATATATCAAATAAGCGTCTGATGCCGGGCGCATGGCGTCCTGATCATACCATCCCGAATTGAGATCGTCATACGTCATGCTTATGGTATCGGGAAGCGCGTCCGGGAGTGTGACCACGGGATGATTTTTATAGCCTCCGGAAAGCACAAGCGGGTCTGTCGGATCATTCATCCACTCTTCCGTATGCAGAACATTCGCCGCGAAGGCCGGATAGACCGGCGTCGTGTTTTCACCATGAACCGCGTAACCCACTTCACCGCCTTCAATCAATAATTTATGAGAACTATTCTGCACCCATCCTTCCAGCTTGCTTCTGTAATCCGAACTTGCCAGCGGATCCCCGTTTGCTCCGCTGGAAGAGACAATCAAATCAAAAGCGGAAAAATCAATTCCTAACGCCGTTTCAACATCCGCTTTTTCAACCAGATATCCCGAAGCCAGGAGCCAGTCATTCATGGAATCCGATGATTTACCGTAAGAATCTTTCGCCCGGACGACCGCCCCCTTCGCTGTAACCGCTTTCTGAGAAACGGGATCATCATCGATCAACAATATTCTTCCTTTACTTTCCATTAGTTCGAAGGAATAATAGCCCGAATCCGGAGAAAAAGATTCATTTTTCGAAACAGAAAGATCCCGCGCGGTGAGTCTGTAGAAAATCCTGTCACCCACATTAATTTCAGTCGTATCAAAGGGAAAAGGCGATTCAAATAAATTATCCCCGGCCGGAAGTAATGGAAACAGGCCGGTAATTGTTGAATCATTTGAATAATAATCACAAAATACAGAATCTACACCCAGGTTATCCGTTACCTCGGCTGATACCACAGCGGGCCAGGTTAAGGTAGGCTGATTGTATAATGCTTTATGAACAATCACCGGCGGTGTCAGATCTGTTCCCGTGTGAAAGGAGTAAAAATCATCCGGCGCGTTTTCTGGACTATAGGAAATCCATCCCGCGGTATCCGCCGCGGCGATATAATAATTTATTTCAACGCTTTTAGACAGACCCGGAATTGACGCGCTGAATTCATTTATGTTCCCGGTCGGTATCATGACCAAAGTGTCCGTCAATCCTCCATAGCCGTAAACCAGCAGGATCCTGGTAGAATCGAGACCATACAGTTTCTGCGTGATTTCCGCCGTGATGAGATACGGTCCCACTTCATCTTCGGTATCCTTCTGCGGCGTGTGAATGATTTCAGGAAAATAATCATCGCTGTTTATCAGACCGTGAAATTCAAAATGATCCAGGATCACAGGCAGGTGAGCGCCGTTGAAAAGCATCTGATCAGCCTGAATAAAAGCTTGCGCGGCGTCCTGCATCCCGGGAGAAATACCCCATAGAAAATGCGTCTGCAGAAACAGCGCGTCGGTGACATCCCTGCCCAGATCCTGCCAGATTTTCATCAGCGCTGACGACCAGATCTGCCCTCCTTCATGTTCGGGAACATAATCTTCGGGATAACGCAGATCGGTATCACAACGTCGTCCCCTCCAAATCTGACCGTTTCCACTGTCCCAGTTAAACACCATCCCCCAATCATAATCATTAACCGTCCGTGAATGGGATGCCGCCCAGTAATCAGATGCCCCTTCCTGAAGCGACAGGGTCTCACCGGTATAGCTCATATCCGATGGACCAAAATTGGTTTGAAAAGAATGCGCGTGTTCATGCCAGATCACATCCGCGTCTTCGGCGTCGTCAATTCCGCCTTCACCAAAGGCGACATAATTTTGCGACGGAATATAATGTGAATTATCATCTCCTCTTAAACCGTGCGGATCCACTTTAAAACTATCCTGTTCAGGGATTTCAAATCCAAGTTCGACTAACCGCCTGGTGGAGGCGTCAATATGATAATAAGCCATCACCGCTTCGAAAGCCTGTTGATTCCGGGTAAAGTTGAAGGCTGAAGAATCCGGAAGCTCCGGAAACACATCCACTGGATTCTCAAAATCTTTTAAAACCGCATACGGTCCTTTTAATTTATAAAGCCCGTTCTCATAGGTTAAATCTTTCAGAACAACCTGCGCCCGTTGGTTATCCAGATCTAAATTCGTGGAGTCCAGATTATCGGCGAAATTCCCTCCATAACCAATATTGGCCGTTGTGATCGGATCGGGGTCCCAGATCATTCCTTGGCCATCAGCCGCGTTTCCGTACATCACCCGGTTTTTCACATGGATAATCCGGCCGTCCTCAGCGTTGACGAACACATCCCAATCCCCAAACGGCTCCGTCACCGGAAGACTTACTCTCCATGACAGTTCGGCGCCGCGGTCCGCGCTCTCAAAGATCATCAGCGCCGCCGATTCCGGACCGAGCAATGTTCCGGTCACCTTTAGATATTCCCTGGCTAATTCAATCGCCCGGTCCCGTGTTACGGAGGCAATTTTGTTTTTCAGGGATATTTGCGGTCTGTATTCACTGGAAAGAAAAGATACTTTGTTTAATTTATTAATCGTCACGACGATTTCGGATTGAAAGACGGGAATACCGGCCAACTGCTGGCGATAAATAACATGCGCTCCACCGGGAGATCTGTTTGTTTTGAGCCATTGTAATGATTTTAGTTCCGGATCAATACCGAGCGCGCTGGCTTTTGCCTGAAGATATTCACGCGCGGCGTTTTGCGGATTTGTTGATACGGGAAGAAAATTCTCTTTATAAATATACCGGACCGCGCCTGTTGCCGCATCGACTTTGGTTTCATTGGATTGGAGCGTGGAATTGCTTCTCAGATTATCTTTTTCGGGATTTTGCCGCTCGATCTGATTACCGGCGTCCAACAGGCCGCCAGTCAGAAAAATTAAAATAATGAACCAATAATTTCTCATTCACTCTTCCGGTTTTTATTTCTGTTTTCTGAGGATACAGATCGACATCTATTAAATAAACTTAATTTAGCATTCAAACAATCCATTGCGGCGATGAAGCGTTTGATTTACCTGGTCAGTGAATATCCTGATTAAAAAACAATCATCCGGCAAAATAAATTTTCACCGGATGATGCTGCTACCATTTCCGCCATTTATTTTAAAAACTCCGCAAACCATTCATGAACGGTTTTCCACCAAAGCCGGGCATTCTGCGGTTTCTGCACAAAATGATCTTCATCCGGGAAGAAAAGCAGTTTCGATTTTACCCCCTGCCTCTGCAAGGCGGTAAACATTTGCAATCCTTGTGTGTACGGAACCCGGTAATCATGCTCACCGTGGATGACAAGCACCGGGGTTTTAAAATTCTGCGCGTGAGAGGCCGGTGACCATTTTCGGTACAACGATCCTTCTTCCCAGGGCATTCCGTTAAATTCCCATTCAGGAAACCAAAGTTCCTCCGTCGCGCCGTACATACTCACCTGTTCATACACACCGTCATGGGATACGAGACATTTAAAAGGGTTGTCATGACCGGCAATCCAGTTGATCATAAATCCGCCGTAGGACGCTCCCGCGGCGCCAAGACGATCCTTATCAATAAAGGAGTAATTCGCGAGTACATATTCTGTGCCTTTTACGAGATCTTCATACGGCGCGCCTCCCCAGTCTTTTGACACGGCGTCGGTAAAATCCTGTCCATAACCGTGGCTGCCGTGGAAATTGATCATATACAGCACATAACCCGGAGCGGCAAACATCTGATAGTTCCAGCGGAAATGAAAATCATTTGTCCACGAGCCCTGCGGCCCCCCGTGTATCAACTGAATGGCCGGGTATTTTTTGGCCGGATCAAAAAACGGCGGCTTCAGGATAAGGCCCTGAATCTTGTCGCCTTTCGCGCCTTCAAACCAGAATGACTCATATTCGGGCAGTTCCAGCCCGGCAAGCCGTTCCGTGTTAATTTGGCTGATCTGAACCGGTTTTTTATCCTTCAGATTCATTTTGAACAGCTCATACGGCATATTGGCCGCCTGTTTTTTAAAAAGGACTTCATCATTCGAAATGAACTGAACAGAGGTGATAAAATGTCCTTTCAGAACCGCTTCCGTCTTCCCGTTCTTCAGATCTGTTTTGTACAGACTAACCGCGTCCTGTTCGTCAGCCGTAAAATAAATTTTATCCCCTTTGGGGTGCCAGATGATCGACCCGACCGAGAGATTGAAGTCTTTCAGAAGTTCGCGTGTAGTTTTGTTTTTTCGGTCGTAAAGCATCAGGCGGTATTTATCAGCTTCAAATCCGGGCCTGCTCATGGCTCTGTAGGCCAGATAACGCCCGTCCGGAGAATACTGCGGATTGTTATCATTGGCCGGATTATCCGTTAATTTTACGATTTCTCCTCCGGCGGAGGGGACAAGAAACAAATCATTATTCGTGCTGGCGGCGACAATTTTATCCATATTCCGGACAAAACATATTTCTTTTCCATCCGGTGAAAATACATAATCCTGATTTCCGCCAAGATCAAGGGGAGGCGTATCGTAATCACCCGGAGTTATATCCCTGATATTTTTACCGTCCGATCCCGCGATGAATACATGACTGCGTTTACCCTCCAGCCAGCGATTCCAGTGACGGTACATCAACTGGTCGATAACCCGCGCTTTTACTTTACTGTTTTCCGCTTCTTCCATTTTTTGCTTATTACAGTCTATGGTCTCACATTCCGGATAAACGTCAGAGGCAAAGAGCATTTTACTTCCATCGTTGCTGAGAATCATTCCGCCCGCGCCCATGGGAAAATCGGTAACCTGAACATCTTCAGCGCCGCTCACCGATTTCTTCCAGATCTGACCCGCTCTGCTGAAATAAAGGATTTTTCCATCCGGTGACCAGACAGGAGACGAACTGGACTTTTCATCACTGGTGAATTGACTGCTTTTATTTGATTTTAAATCAATCAGCCAGATATCTGTCTTAGAGTTGTTATTTTCGATATTGGGCGTCGTCAGGGTGTAAGCCGCCATTTTCCCGTCCGGACTTACGGCGACTGTCCCGAGGCGCTGCATCCCAAAAAAATCTTCAAAGGTGATCGGCTTTTTATCCGATGCCGTCAGGCCGCTCATTAACATCAGCATTAAACCGGCTGTTACAAAAATCTTGCGCATGAGTCCTCCATATCTGTATAACGATTTGTATTTACGGGTCAAATCCAGAAAATCAATATAATCCCTAAAATCATACTGATGCCACCATAAAGCAAAAAAAAGTACAATTTACACTATTATCATTACCCGAAATCCGTTCCCGGGAACATCTCATAATGAACTATAAAATTAGGGCAAAAGAAATTAAAAGGGTGTTTGATTTTGGGGTATTGGTTGATTAAACTTCTATCTTGCAATTAAATAAGGAGATTGCCATGCCAGAAATGGTTTTACTGGGAGATGAAGCCGTTGCTATGGGCGCGATCCATGCCGGAATGACTGCAGGATACGCGTACCCGGGAACGCCCTCCACAGAAATTATGGAATTTTTAAGACAATATTCCAAAAAGCATACAAAACTGATTGCCGACTGGTGCGCCAATGAGAAAACCGCTTATGAAGCGGCGCTCGGTGTATCTTTCGCCGGAAAAAGAAGCCTGGTGGCCATGAAACACGTCGGCCTGAATGTCGCCGCCGATCCGTTTATGAACTCAGCGATCGTATCGATCCATGGCGGGCTGGTGCTGATTGTCGCCGATGACCCGGGCATGCACAGTTCGCAGAATGAACAGGACAGCCGCTATTTCGCGGATTTCGCCCGGATTATCTGTCTCGAACCCGCCAACCAGCAGGAAGCGTATGACATGACCCGCGAAGCGTTCGATCTTTCGGAAAAATTTCAGATCCCGGTGATGATTCGCCTGGTCACCCGTCTTGCCCACAGCCGGGCCGTGGTAAAGATGTCAGATCAGAGGGATGAAAATAAACTTGTTAAAGCGCCGAACCCCTCATCATGGATTCTTCTGCCGTCAAACGCCCGTAATCAGTGGCATGATCTTTTGAACAAACAAAATGATATGCGGGAGTACACGGAAAAATCGGATCACAATCCTTTGTTTCTCAATGAAAACTTTAAAGAAACCGGTATCATTACCACCGGTCTCGCTAAAAATTATTATCTGGAAAACGCCGGCGAGCTGGCCGAAAAGCCATCCCACCTGCATGTCAGCGCCTATCCCATGCCATACGAAAAGATCCGGACCCTGGCCGGTCATGTAAAAAAAGTCATTGTGCTGGAAGAGGGTTATCCGTTTCTTGAACGATTCCTCCGCGGCATTCTGCCTACCGCTGTTGAAATTATCGGAAAAGAATCCGGTGACGTCCCGGCTGAGGGCGAACTGACACCTGATAATGTCCGTCCTGTCCTTGGTTTAAGCATCAAAAAAGGCCTTTCCGTCCCGGGCGACAAACCGGCCAACCGGCCGCCGCAATTATGCGCGGGCTGCCCTCACGCGGATAGTTTTGATGCCATAAAGGCCGCGATTAAGGGATTCCCCAATTCCATGGTCACATCAGACATCGGCTGTTATACACTCGGAGCGCTGCCTCCTTATTCCGCTATTGAATCAACGGTAAACATGGGCGCGTCAATCGGAATGGCGAAAGGAGCTTCGGACGCCGGATTTCATCCCGTAGTGGCGGTTATCGGAGACGGCACCTTTCTGCACTCCGGTGTCACTCCGCTCATCGACGCCATCGCTACAAAGGCCAATATGACGCTAATCATTCTTGACAATGAAACCACCGGCATGACCGGCGGCCAGCCGACCATTCTTCCTTCTTCACGCTTAAAGGATGTCGTTCTTGGTCTTGGTCTGGACAAATCACATCTGCATGTCGTCAACGCTCACCGCCGCTTTACCGAAGAAAACACCGGGCTTATCCGCAAAGAGATTGAACACAAAGGGGTATCTGTCATTATCGCGGTCAGAGAATGTATTGAAACGGCCAAGAAAAAAAGGAAAACGGAGGTAACCGCATGAAATACGACGTCATTCTTGCCGGTGTGGGCGGACAGGGTGTGTTATCCATTTCCGCCATTATCGCTTCGAGCGCCATGAAAGAAGGACTCTTCGTCAAACAGTCTGAAGTGCATGGAATGTCACAGCGCGGCGGAGCGGTATATACAAATCTGAGAATATCCGATGAACCCATTCACAGTGATCTGATTCCTACGGGAACGGCTTCCCTTTTACTGAGCATGGAACCTCTTGAAAGTCTCCGGTATGTACATTATCTGGCTGATGGAGCGCATCTGATTACCTCATCCAATCCCGAACTCAATATTTCCGATTACCCGGACCTAAAAGAACTCCTCGGACAAATCCGTCTCATCCCGAACGCCAAAATTATGGATACCCTGGAACTCGCGCGCGCCGCCGGTTCATCACGGGCCACAAATATGGTTATCGCCGGGGCCGCTTCACATTATCTTCCTTTAAAAACGGAAACGATGGAAGCACAAATAAGAGATTTGTTTGGAAGGAAGGGTGAAAAAGTGGTGGAAACCAATCTGAAAGCTTTCCGAACAGGAAGAGATTCGTAATTTTAATCATTTGATTCATCCGGTGATCATCTGCTTTCACCGGATGAATTTTTCATTACCGTACGCACATTTCTTAAAAAATTATTGTGTTTTGCCCTGCTTACCGGAGATTTTTTAAATCTTTTCTTAAATTCATCTTCCGTCAAAAGACCTATTTCCTTTAACGTAGGCTGAATATTGCCTTCACCCGGTTGATATTCGTCCTCGTCCGTTTCTTCAGCAAAAGAATTCCAGGGACAGACATCCTGACAAATATCGCAGCCGAATATCCAGTTCTCCAGTTTACCCGCGAATTCACCGGGAATCGGTTTATCCCAATGTTCAATGGTAAGATAGGATATGCATTTCCGCGCGTCTATTTTGTATGGCTCGAGCGCGTCTGTCGGGCAGGCGTCAAGGCAGGCTGTACAGCTTCCGCAATGATCGGCAACCGGGCGGTCATACTCCAGATCCTTATCTATGACAAGCTCACCCAAAAAAATCCATGATCCCATTTCCCGGGTCAAAATATTTGTATTTTTTCCCTGCCAGCCGATTCCTGCGGCCTCCGCCCATAGTTTATCCTGAATCGGCGCGGTATCGACAAACAAGCGTCCATCGATTGAATCGTCCAGTTTTTTTATTTCCCGCAGAAGTTCTTTTAATTTTTTCTTGATAATCTTATGGTAATCTTTTCCCCAGGCGTAGCGGCTGATTTTACCCGCGGATTTATCGCGGGAATGTTTATGAGGGGTAAAATAGTTATGTGCAACAGAAATCACAGATCTGGCTTCCGGATAAAGCGCGGTGACATCCAGGCGTTTCTCAAGATAGTTTTCCATCCAGTTCATACCGCCATGCCGCCCTTCGGAAATCCAATCCATGAGATGAGCTGAATTAGGGAGAACTTTGGCCTGAGCAATACCGGTTTTATGAAAGCCAAGCTGCCGTGAAATGATTTTTATCTGTTCTGAAAGATATTTTTTATTGTTCATGTTGAATTCACTGATTTATGTATGGCGGTAATATATCCTTATTGGGAATTATTTACAAATCACTGCCTGACCAAAAATTATATTGGAATATAAATTATTGGCATTATCTTTTTTATAATAACAATGATACAAAAAGTGGGATAAAAAATAACTATTTTCTATTTTTTTCGTACGCTCTTTCGTATCTTCTTTATCTTCCATTGAAATTAAATCCTAAGGAGGCACAATGAAACTGAAAGACGCTCATTATCGTTTCAAAATCATTTTATTCTTACTTTTTACAATACTCATTCTACATCAACAAACCATCGGAAAGGAGCCAATGGAGACCAAACAAAAAACCAGATCCGAAATATCTGATGAATTTAAATGGAAATTAGAAGATATATTTTCAAGCGACCAGGATTGGGAGAATGAGTTCACCCGTGTAAAAAAAGCCGCTCCGGAATTAGGGGTATACAAGGGGAAGCTCAACACATCCGGAAAAACATTGGTGGAATTTATCAGCAAAATGCACACACTGGAAGTTTCCATCGGAAAACTTTACGCCTATGCGCATATGAAAAACGACCAGGATAAATCGGTTGCCAAATATCAGGAACTTTATGACAGAATCAGAGGGCTTTATGTTGAATACAGTGAAACGGTTTCCTTTTTTGAACCGGAGCTGCTGGCAATTCCTGAAAAAAAATTAAATGAATTCTTCAAGAATGAAAAAGGGCTTACCCTCTACAAACATTATATCGAAGATATGACCCGGACGAGAGCTCATACTTTATCTGAAAAGGAAGAGCGGTTGATGGCTCTTTCCGGCGAAGTAAGAGGCGCCGCGGGGGAAATTTTTTCGGTCTGGAATAACGCGGATATCGTTTTCCCGGTGATCAAAGATGAAAACAGTAACGATATTCAGCTGACCAACGGTTTATACGGAAAATATCAGCAGTCATCCGATCGCCGGCTCCGCGAGGCTTCATACAAGGGCTTATATGTTCCTTATACTCAGCATCGTAATATGCTTGCCGCCAGTTATTCTTCCACGGTAAAAAGCCATATTTTTAACGCCCGCGCACGCAATTACAAATCAACCGTCGAAGCCGCGCTTGACCGAAACGCCGTCCCGGTTGAAGTTTATCACACACTGATCAAGACCCTTAATGAAAATCTCGGGCCGCTGCATCGTTATGTCGCGCTTCGTAAAAAAATATTAAAACTGGAAGACGGTGTGCATGATTATGATCTTAGAGCGCCGCTATTTGAAAGCGCGACCAGCGAATATACATGGGATCAGGCGATTAATCTGGTTGTTGACGGATTACAGCCGATGGGAAGTAACTATATCGCCAGCCTGGAAAAAGGCTTCAATGAAGGCTGGGTAGATGTTTATGAGAACAAGGGAAAACGTTCAGGGGCATATTCATCCGGAACCTATGGCGTCCATCCCTATGTGCTGATGAACTATAATGGCACACTTTACGATGTGTTCACACTGGCGCACGAAATGGGACACGCGCTTCATACTTATTATACCATCAATAATCAGCCTTATGTTTACGGTGACTATCCGATCTTTCTCGCGGAAGTGGCTTCTACGGCAAATGAAGCGCTTTTGCAGCAATATTTGATCGATAACGCTCCGACTAAGGAAGAAAAATTAGCATTGTTAAATTCATATCTCGATAAATTCAGCAGGACGTTTTTCCGCCAGGCCGTATTCGCGGAATTTGAATTGCGCAGCCATGAAATGGTTGAAAACGGAGAGGCCCTTACAGCAGATAAGCTGGATGACTTATTCGGTGAAATTTATCAGAAATATTATGGTCCCGATTTTGTCATGGATCAGGAGAATAAAGCCTTGTGGAGCAGAATTCCGCATTTCTATTATAACTACTATGTATTTCAGTACAGCACCAGTTTCGTAGCCTCCTCAGCGCTTGTGTCCAAAATTATGGAGGAAGGCGATACCGCGCGCGACCGGTTTATTAATTTTCTTAGCAGCGGCCGCAGTGAGTACCCGATGGAAACTCTTAAAAAAGCCGGTGTGGATATGAGCACCGCCGATCCGGTGGTAAGAACCATAAAATTGATGGATGCATTGCTGGATCAGGTTGAATCGCTTTTGAATGAATAATTCGATCTGAATTTATGGCTGGAGATAAATTTTTCTTCAGCCATTTTTATTAATATTCTGGTTGTTCTTTGCAAACGGTATATTACTTTACTAAAGTGGGAGAGTTTTATGTATAAATTGATTGGAGTGTTTCTTATGATCACGTTTTTTCTGGCTGCCGCGGATTTGCAGGCCGTAGAAAAAGACATTACGAGAGATCAGATTCCTGAAAACATGAAATGGAATCTGCAGGATCTCTATAAATCAAATGAGGATTGGACGGCTCAGAAAAACGCCCTGGCCGCATCTCTGAACAAATTTTCTGAACTCAAGGGGAAGCTTGGAACTTCAGCGGACGATCTGTACAAGGGTTTGGATTATTATTTTAGCGTTGACAAAGAGTTCGCGCGTCTTTACGCCTATGCGATGATGCTCTCCGATCAGGATACCAGAGAATCCGGAGCGCTCGCCATGAAGCAGGAAATCAGTCAGCTGGGCACGGACTTTCAAACAGCCAGTTCTTTTATCCGGCCCGAAATCCTATCCATTGAACAAAAAAAACTTGACGGTTTTTTCAAATCCGAACCAAAGCTGAAAACTTTCAGGCAGTACATCAGCGATATCCAGCGTCTGAAACCGCATACCTTGAGTCCCGGCGAAGAAAAACTGATCGCCGATGCCGGTATCATGGCCGGATCTCCGGATGATATTTACAGCATCTTCAGCAACGCGGATTTCCCCTACCCGACTATCAATTTAGCGAACGGAGAAGAAGTTTATCTTGACGCGGCGGGATATTCACTTAACCGGGCCAGCAATGTTCGTGAAGACCGGAAAAAAGTTTTCGAAACATTTTTTAGTTCTCTTAATAAATATAACCGCACCTTTGGTACCCAACTTTATTCACAGATCAAAAAAGATATGTTCTACAAAAATGCCCGTAATTACAGTTCATCCCTGGAAAGCGCGCTTGATCCAGACAAAATTCCGGTTGCTGTTTATACCGGTCTGATCAATAATACTCATAAACACCTTCCCACCCTGCACCGCTATCTGAAGTTGCGGAAACGTATGCTGGGTGTGGATGAGCTGAGATACTATGACATGTATCCTTCACTGGTTAAAGAAGTGGATATGAAATTTACCGTTGAAGAAGCCCAAAAGGCGATCATGGAAGCCCTTAAGCCTCTTGGAAGCCCCTATCTCGCCACACTTGATATCGCTTTCAATAACCGCTGGATTGATATGTATCCGACCACCGGAAAACGATCGGGCGCGTATTCCGAAGGCGTGTCATATGATGTCCACCCATACATCCTGATGAACTATAACGGGAAATATGATGACGTAAGCACACTCGCGCATGAACTTGGCCACACCATGCATAGTTATTATTCAAACAAAAACCAGCCCTATGTCGATTCGCAATACCCAACATTCCTGGCGGAAGTCGCGTCAACCTCCAATGAAGCATTGTTGATCGATTATGAATTGCAAAAAATTAAAGACCCCGAAAAAAGACTTTCTCTTCTCGGAAGCTATCTTGAAGGTTTCAGAACCACCATGTTCCGTCAAACCATGTTCGCGGAGTTCGAACTAAAAATTCATGACATGGCTGAAAAAGGCGAAACTTTAACCGGCGAAGTCCTGAGTAAGGTCTATCTTGATCTTTTAAAACAGTATTACGGTCATGACCAGGGTGTTACCGTCATTGACGATCTTTATGGAATTGAATGGGCTTATATCCCTCATTTTTATTATAATTTTTACGTTTTTCAATACGCGACATCATTCTGCGCCTCAAGCGCGCTTGCGGAGAAAATGTTGACCGGCGGTCCTGAAATGAGAGACCGTTATCTTGAATTCCTTAGCGCGGGTTCTTCGGACTACGCGATTCCTATTTTGAAAAAAGTAGGAATTGATATGACCACTTCCGAACCGTTCGACCTTGCCATGCAGAAAATGAACCGGATTATGGATGAAATCGAGAATATTCTCGATAAACAATAATAATTTAATTATATTCAAAACCCCTCCCGTTTCAGGATGAGAGGGGTTTTCCATTTCTTTCAATGAATACCCAGTTAAAATGCAGATCCTTTTATGATGAGTCAAAATCCGCTGAGTCAGGAATCTTACTTTATACGCGTTACTCAAACCGACACGCTTCATTTAAAACGAATTTATAAAAATCCTGATGGCATACCGGTTTTTATGCTCCACGGCGCCATTGAAAACGGACGAATTTTTTACAGTGATTCCGGCAGGGGACTCGCTTCCTTTCTGGCGAATGAAGGATATGACGTATATATCGCGGATCTTCGCGGCCATGGTTTAAGCAAACCGCGGGTCAGCCAAAAATCGGCTTATGGTCAAACCGAGAACATCTCTGAAGATATCCCGGCCTTTATCAACCAGATTGTGCGGATTCGCGGTGAAGTATCCCAGCACTGGATAGCTCACTCCTGGGGAGGGGTATTGCTCTCATCATATCTGGCCAGGTTTAATCGTCACCGGCGTTTAGTCCGCTCAATGGTATATTTTGGAGTGAAGCGAAATGTGCGGGTGTGGAATTTACACCGACTTTTTAAAATTGATTTAATCTGGAAGGGCTTTTGCGGTTTACTTGTGGCATTCTATGGTTATCTTCCGGCAAAAAAGTACGGAATCGGATCGGATGACGAATCCGCCAAAGCGCACCGTCAAAGCAAATTGTGGGTAAAGCGGTCGTCATGGCGTGATACGGATGACAATTTTGACTACGGAGAGGCGCTTTCAAATTTTTCCTTACCGCCTGCCTTATATCTTGCCGGGCGTAATGACCGGTGTCTGGGGCATCCCAAAGATGTCCGGTATTTTATGAATGAATCGGGCAAACACGTCTCGAAACAACTCATACTTTCAAAATCAAACGGAAACCGGCATGATTACGACCATATCAGCATGTTAACCCACAAAGACGCGGTTGATGATCATTTTCTCACAGTGCTGGAATGGTTAAGACAAAATGAAAGATAATCTGCAGCAAATCAAAACAGGTGCGCGCTAAATATTTCCGGAGCTAACCGCGTCCTTTAATCCTATGATAAAATCACTCCATTTTTTTATTTAATTTGTGCGATAAAACATCATTCCTCCTCTGAATATTTGAATATTATTATTAAGGCAACGCTTTTATGAAATTGCTTACGGATTAATAGTAATGCATTTCTGAGACGGACCATCTCTCTACCCCGAATTTTTTAATACCAGACAGCGTTATCCTGTAAAGCTCCACGTTTTTAATAATTTGAATTCAATGGCTTAAAAAAAATCATAATTTAGAAGGGGGAAATCATTTATGGAGAAAATCAAAATATTACTCAAAGAAGATGAAATTCCACGGGAATGGTACAACATCTGCGCGGATTTGCCATCGCCGCCCAAACCGCCTTTACATCCGGGTACCAGACAACCGATCGGCCCGCAGGATTTAGCGCCTCTTTTCCCGATGTCTCTGATCGAACAGGAAGTTTCCACAAAACAGTTTATCCCGATACCGGAAGAAATCTTAAATATTTATCTCCAATGGCGACCGTCACCGTTAATCAGGGCAAGAAGCCTGGAAAAAATACTTAAAACACCTGCCCGCATTTATTATAAATACGAAGGTGTCAGTCCTGCCGGGAGTCACAAACCAAATACGGCGATTGCTCAGGCTTATTACAATAAACAAGCGGGCATCAAACGATTGTCCACCGAAACAGGAGCCGGCCAATGGGGCAGCGCGCTTGCTCTCGCCTGTAATTACTTCGGTCTTGAATGCAAAGTGTTTATGGTAAAGGTAAGTTACGAGCAAAAACCGTTCAGAAGATCCATGATGCATGTATGGGGAGCAACGGTCGTTCCAAGTCCCAGCAAAGAAACCAATTCCGGCAGACAGATCCTTGAAAAGAGTCCTGATTCACCGGGGAGTCTCGGAATTGCCATCAGTGAAGCGGTTGAGGAAGCAGCCACCCGTGAGGATACCAACTATTCACTCGGAAGCGTTTTGAATCATGTCTTGATGCATCAGACCATCATCGGTGAAGAAGCCTTGAAACAAATGGCGATGGTTAATGATTATCCCGATGTCATAATTGGCTGTGTGGGAGGCGGAAGTAATTTTGCCGGTCTGTCGTTTCCTTTTGTCCGTGATAAAATAAACGGTAAAAATATTGATATCATCGCCATTGAGCCCTCTTCCTGCCCGACCCTAACCCGCGGACCTTACGCATACGATTTCGGGGACACCGCTCAGCTAACGCCACTGGTGGCAATGCATACGTTGGGACACGATTTTGTTCCGCCGGCAATTCATGCAGGTGGATTACGCTATCACGGGATGGCGCCATTAGTGAGTCAGCTTCATCATGAGGGTATCATTCGCGCCCGCGCCTATCAACAGCTGGAAGTATTTGACGCGGCGATTACATTTTCACGCACGGAAGGGATAATTCCCGCGCCCGAATCATCTCACGCGGTAAAAGCGGCAATTGACGAAGCGATAAAAGCGCGTGAAGAGGGAAAAGAGAAAACGATTCTATTTAATCTCAGCGGACATGGGCACTTTGATATGGCATCATACGACCGGTATTTTGATAAACAGTTGATCGATCATGTCCTCCCGGAAGAGGAGATTGAACGGGCCCTTAATGCCATTAAGGATCTTCCGAAGGTACCATAAATAAAAAAGCCCGGCCGCATAATCGCGCCGGGCGTTTTTTTATCAGATTCTCAGAATATTCCCGCCATATTTTCCATGTCAATTTCATTGATATTAATTGAGGCCGGCTGTTTAATGCAATATATAACGGCATTCGCCACATCCACCGATTTCAGCATCTTCGACCTGTCCCAGTTATAAGGAAGATCTTCATGGAGTTTTGTATCGACCGCGGATGGGAAAATGGTGGTTACACGGATGCCCTTTGATCTCACTTCCTGACGCAAAGTGTCGGCAAAAGCTCTTAGACCGAATTTAGACGCGCTGTAGGCCGCCCATTCAGGAAAAGCTGTTTTTCCGGCGACAGAATTCACAAAAATAAATTGCCCCCCCGATTTCATTTTTGGGATAAGCTTTTGAGTCAGCATAAACGGCGCGGTCAGATTCATATCAAGCACCCGCCGCCAATCCGCGAGGGACAAGTTCTCAATTTTGCCTACCCGGGCGATGCCGGCATTATGTATCACAGTTGTCAAATCTCCTTCAAACTGATCCACAAATCGTACTACTTTTTCAACATCAGAGGCCAGACTCAGATCAACCGGCAGCACGAACGGGTATCCGCCTTCGGCCTGAATATAGTTCGAAACATCACTCAATCCCTGCTCGGATCTTGCCAGCATTAATACGCCCATGCCATGCTCGGCAAGAACTCTTGAGATGGTCGCTCCGATACCCCGGCTGGCGCCGGTTACAATCGCTAATTTAGAAACCGGTAACACGTTCACTCCTGATTAAATGTAAGAATTCCGATCTGGTCTTTTCATCATCTTTAAAATCGCCAATCATTGCCGATGTGATCATTTTGGCCTGATCTTTCTGCACACCGCGCATCATCATGCACATGTGCTGACCTTCCACGACCACCCCAACTCCTTGCGGATTAAGATAATGATTGATCGTATCCGCTATTTGCTGGGTCATGTTTTCCTGCACCTGCAGCCGCCTGGCAAACATCTCAACAAGCCGCGGAATTTTACTCAGTCCAACAACCTTACCATTCGGAATGTAACCCACATGGGCCACACCGAAAAAAGGTAGGAGATGATGCTCACACAAACTATAATATTCAATATTCGCCACCACAACCATCTCATCGTATTTAACATCATAGATAGCGCCGTTAATCAGTTTTTCAGGATCCATCTTGTACCCTTTAGTCACTTCGCGGTACATTTTTGCCACGCGAAACGGCGTTCTATGCAAGCCTTGCCGGGACGGATCTTCGCCGATATCCTGCAGAATTGTTTTTACCGCCCCTTCCATTCCATCCATTATATATTCTCCTTTCCGATCTCGAAATAATTATTATTGGTTTCCCACAGCTTTAGATGATACAGCTTTCCGTCAGGGATTCTTCTGTCCAGTTCATTCCATAAATACTGAATGATAATTTCCCCGGTGGATATATGGGTATTAAAATATCCGACCTCTTTATCAAGATGCCGGTGATCCATTTGTTTTAACAGCGAATTTACGGATTCATCCAATAATGGTAAAGGGAATATCATACCCGTATTGGGATTCAGTTTACCCGCAACTGTCACTTCTAATGTATAATCATGCCCGTGACCGTTAAAGTTATTACATTTATCATAAACATCAATATTTTCAGATTCAGATAAATCAGGTGAATGCAGACGGTGCGCGGCGCTGAATATATATGAACGGCTAAGGCTTACCTCCGGAGTCATTATTCACCCCTCCGTACATCCGCGTAAAGATCGTGGCGTTCATATAATCTGATCCGTTCGAGCCTGATATTATTGCGTCCCGATATTTTTTCATCAATTAACCGAAAAAGCACCAGGGCTATATTTTCAGTCGTCGGGATTATATCCTTAAAATAAGGAGTATCCAAATTTAAAAACTTATGATCAAATTGTTCAATGATTGTTTTAACCGTTTTTTTCAAATCCGTTAAATTGATGAGCATACCGGTTCTCTGATCAATTTTTCCGCTGATCGTCACATGAAGTTCATAATTGTGGCCATGGCCATATGGGCTTGTACAAAGACCAAACTGACGGATATTTTCTTCCTCCGACCAGTCTTCTCTCCAATAACGGTGACTGGCGGAAAATTCAAACTTTTTACTTATCGTTAAATTTTGTTCCATTAAGATTGTATATCCCCTTCCTTTAATCCGGGCCGATTTTTACGCGCATATTTCGGCAATTTTTGCTGATGTGGTTTCCCATTTATAAAACTGCGCTTTTTTGATGCCGCCCGCGCCTAATTGTTCCCGTTTTGTTGCATTTTTACAAAGATCAATCAAACGATAGGCTAATGCGTTAATATTTCCTTTTTCACAAAGAATCCCTTCTTCGGAAGCAATTAATTCCGGAATAGCGGTTGACGAGTAGGCGACAACCGGTAATCCGGCTGCCATTGCTTCCAGGAAAACAAGTCCAAACGTTTCATGATAACTGGGAAGACAAAAAATATCAGCTTTTTTATAAAAGGACGCCATCACGGCCCTGTTGAGTACATCACCGTAAAATTTGACTGAATCATTAAGCCCGAGTTCCTGAACAATTTGTTTGTTTCGTTCCTCATCCGGTCCGCCGCCGACAATCGACAGAGAAGCATTCGTTACCGTTCTCCGCACCATAGAGAACGCCAGGAGAAGGTCGTTGATTCCCTTACGCGGGTATTGACGCGCTACACATAAAATATTGATGCCTTCCTTCGCCACTACTTTGAAATTATTAAGATACTGATCCCATTCATTAAAATTTATACCAAGCGGGACCTGATATATTTTTTCTTTAGCGATGCCGTACAACCGGGTTACCGCCTCGGCGCAGTATCTGGAAGGTGTTATGATTTTTTGTGCCTGCATCAAGTTTTGTTTTTCCCGGCAGGACAGATGCCTGATAATCTTTTTTTGTCTGCCTTCCTCAAATTCCACCAACTCGGTCATCAAACCTGCGCTGATAACGACAAATTTGTTCAGTACCTCACCCGACAATGTAAAACCGTCAAAATCGCTTGCGATTATCAGATCAAAATCTGAAAACTTTTTATCTTTCAGTCGCCGGTTATATGCAAGTCTGCGATTTGCCAACTTTAGCGGATCTGATTCATCATAATCAGGGTGAACAATGATACTTTGATGCCCGTTGGATTTAAATCCTTCATTCAGCCCCCGAAACATCCTCACCACTCCGCTGCCGATTCTTTCATCCATGGGCCATGAGGTGATTAACGCGATTCGCAAATCAATACTCCCATATTAATCAAAAAAATGATCAGGTAATTTTTTTAGAGTAGTTTCCGTACCTTCCCAATCAAGGGACGGGGCCTGCAAACCTTTGGCAAACGCTATTTTTAATGCCAATGATTTTAAATGATTCATGGTCGTAACAGGTTCATTTTCTATGAGACTCATACTCAATTCTCCAAAAACAAGATCGGGGCTATTGTGTATTTTTTCGATCATTCCATCCCTAAATGAGCAGATAGAAATCAGTTTTGCATTTGAATTTAGTTTAGATATAATCCGTTCTTTGGTCATAAATGAGAGCGCTTCCTCAATTAACTCGTTTGATGCTTCTATACATAATTCCGCTATCGGGGATTTGCTTTCTTTTCCGATCAGATCCACACCTACATCAAGATAGTAGAGCCGTTCCAGAAATTCATTGAGTAGTGAACCTCTTATAATATTTCCATGCTGCGGCGCGATCATAAGAGGCGCAGGATTGAGCATCTTGATCTCATCCAGAATATGGGATATCGCTCTGCGGCCCGGCATGTAGAACTGGTGGAATGCCCTGATCCCCTCCCAGTCTTCTTCAACTGCATACAGTGTATTTATTCTCCCGGCGTCACTGATACCTCCAAATAAATCCCCCGTAAAAAGAACACGGGAATTCAGATCGTAGATAAGAAATGCTCCTTTCCCCTGCGCAAAAGGAGCCGGGATAAATTGTATATCGTGTCCGGTTGTCAAGGACATTTTCCAGTCCTTAAACGTGTTTGTGAGCTTAACGCTTTGCGGATTAATTTCATAATGAGAGATTAACCGCCAGTTATCCTCTGTTGTCAGACAAATCGCTTTTCTGTTCGCTTTTCTTATAAACATGCTGTTCATACATACATCCGGATCCGGATTATTCAGGCTATATAAATGTATATGTGAAATGCTCCCAATTAATTTTGAAATTTTTTCGGAGATAACGGAAAAATCAACCGGCGCTCCGGTATCGATCAGATAATTGATTTTTTTATCACCGCTCGGAAATTGCCGCAGATAAACATTCATTTGAAGAAGGGTATCAGGATTCCGGTACCCTATCCACCAGGTATTCCTGGCAATTTGAACAGGTTCAGTTAAATCGTGTTCATCCGGTTTATACAATTTAAAACCTGACTTCAGCTTCATTCCGCCTGTTCTGATGACAAAGATACCGGTTCCCCATCCCCTCAGAATATCCAGAGCTTCATCATCTGCCAGGCTCTTATATTTAATATTGGTTATATCACCCCGTTCGAGTTTTATTATGCCCACTTCCCCGCTTTTTTGAAGTGTAAGTTCTCCGCTGATACTCTCCCGGTGGCACAATTCCAGAATATCTTCAAAAGCGTACTCAGAGAGATTCCCCTTAATTTCGTTGGCCTGCTGCCTGGAATTTTCAACTCTTCTGAAAATAGCTTCTATTTTTGCAAGTACTTCGTCCACCTTGAACGGTTTGTTAATGAAATCATCGCCTCCCGCTTTCATCCCCTCCACTAATAATTCCTTTTTAGCAGTGAGGTAAACAAACGGCAACGTCCTGGTAAGTTCATTCCCCCGTATCCTCCTGCACAATTCGATACCATCCATTACCGGCATACTGATATCGGATATAACCATATCAGGGACAAAATTTTCCATTTTCTTTAACGCCTCATTCCCGTCCTCGGCCAAAATAACTTCATATTCACCTGTCAAATCAAGAATACGCGCCATCGCCAAGCGAATGGCTTCATCATCCTCAACAACCAAAACAGATTTTATGGACTGCATTGATGGAATCTCCGTGTTATAAGAATTACTTTCTGAACGGGTGAATCATCTATAAAGTATAATTAATATTAATTATTAATTGAACAAGATAAAAATTTTCTTTATTCTATGATCAATCAAAAGCATGTATTTTTGTATGATTTTATATAACAGTCTTTACTATTCATTTATATCCGGCTAATATTTTAATTTTAGATAATTGGAGATAATATGACCGATTTTATCGATAAGTTAAAAAAATCAATTGAAGATAGCTATGACACGGTTCGCAAAAATGCCAGTAATTTACGCGACATTGCTGAGGATTTAAGCAAATTAGCAAAGATCAAATTTGAGCTGCACCAGTTTAAAGCAGCCCTTGAAAAAAAAATGGCACTCCTTGGGGAAACGGTATATCCATTTCTGAATGAGAATAACATTGACGGACTCAAGTCTCACGAGACTTTACAGGTCCTGCTGGATGACATCAAAAATATCCGCAATCAGATTGACTTGCTTCAGAATGCTGTCAAAGATTTGTCTGAACAGACCAAACATGAGCCTGAGAAAAAGGGGAAGGTTGACCTGGAAAATCAGATCGATCACCTGGAAAAAGAAATTGAAGCGCGTCTGAAAGAAATTCGGGCGATGAAAGATCAATTAAAAAATTCTGAATAATTTTCGAATTAGCATGCGTTTCAAACCACCGCCGGTATTTGACATTGCATTAAAAGAGTAATATATTACCGGCGTCCGTTGGGGGTGTTCCTTGAAACTGGGAACTGAGAACAAACCCTTTGAACCTGATCCGGATAATACCGGCGAAGGAAAACGAGAGATAGTTTTTCTTCTTTCTAATCCATTCAATTCCTTCAAATCAGGAACGGACCTCTTTAAAAAATTTCATTCTTGTTAAGGAGGTTCGAGTGAAATTCACCAGGATTATCATTCTACTGCTTAGTTTTACATATCTTTACAGTCAACCTGTCCAAATTACCGGTTATATTCAGGATGCCCAAACCGGAGAACCCCTGATTGGTGCCAATATTCTGGTGGAAGGGATGTCCCTTGGCGCCTCCAGCGATGATTCCGGATATTTTAACCTGACGCTCCCTAAAAAAGGCGCGTTTATTCTAACCGCCTCCTACCTGGGTTATACCCCGGCAAAAAAACGGCTCGATATCTCAGATAAACCGTTAAAAGGAATAATTTTTGATTTACGGCCGGAAATTCTCGATGGGCAAACCATTGTCATTTCGGGAACCAGAGCAAAGGAACGCGAAACACCTGTCACTTTCAGTAATGTGACAAGAGCCGAAATTGAAGACAATTATACCGCAAGCGACATTCCGATGATGCTGAGTGAACTTCCGAATACTTTTTCTTATTCGCTTACCGGTGATGCTCTTGGTTATTCATTTATAAAGATAAGAGGGTTTGACCAAAAACGAATCGGCGTAATGATTAATGATATTCCTTTGAACGATCCCGAAGACCATCAGGTTTACTGGGTCGATATGCCCGATCTGGCTGAAAGTATTCAGGATATTCAGGTGCAGCGCGGCGTTGGCAGCAGTGTTTACGGTTCATCTACTTTTGGCGGATCCATAAACATCAACACTTCTCAATTCACCGGTGAACGCAGTATTTCCGCGCAGTACGGATACGGCAGCTATAACACCCGTAAATTTTCGGCGGAATATAAATCCGGGATTGTGGCTGAGACCTATTCATTTTACGGCCGGTTCTCAAAAATCACTTCTGACGGTTTCAGAGATAATTCGGCTTCCGATTTATGGGCCTATTTTATCGGCGCGGCCCGCTATGATGAAAACATGGTTACAAAAATCAATATTTACGGCGGACCGGAAAGAACTCACCCTGATTGGGACGGTGTGCCCGAAGATATTCTCAAAGACGACCGAAAATATAAAGCATCGGCCTACACGAATGATGTGGACGAGTTTAACCAGCCTCATTATGAAATTAGTAATGAATGGCGGCTTTCGGAAAAACTTGAATGGAAAAACATTGCTTATTATATAAGGGGTGAGGGGTATTATGAAAATTATAAGGTCAATAAAGACTTATCCGATTTTGGCATGACGCCCTATCTGACAGCAGATCCGGCACTATTTGGCGCGGATTCGCTGGACTATTATGAATCGGATAGCGGGAAATTGGTCAGAGATGAAGGATACTACACGGTCAATTCTACCGACCTGGTAAGGCAGAAATGGGTGCAAAAAAATCAATACGGCCTCATCAGCAAAACCGACTGGAAACTCGATTCCGGTGATCTGACAATGGGAGTGTCAGGCTATACATTTGACAGTCATCATTTCGGAAAAGTAATCTGGGCTAAAAATATCCCGTCTGAATATGATCCGGACCGCAAATACTACGAATATACGGGTGACCGAATAAATCTATCCGCTTTCTATAATTATCTTTATCATTATTCACCCAAAATATATATTATGAGTAATCTTCTTTATGAATACAAAAGTCAGGATTTTGAACAACAGCCTACCGCGCTGTTTCAGGGAGATCAAATTAACGCCTATTCGCTTGATTACCATTTTTTGAGCCCAAGAATCGGCGTCACATATCTGATTAATGATAAGATTCATTTATACGGTAATGTATCCTACTCTCAACGCGAACCTTCGGACGACGATCTTTACGATGCCTTTGCCGGTCCCGATGACCTTGGAGTAGCTCCCTTATTCGCGAAAAGTGACACGATCCGGGTTAACGGAAATGTCACAAAAGTAGAATGGGATGATCCTTATATTGATCCTGAGGAATTGCTGGATTATGAGTTTGGTATCGGCTACCGGTCATCGATCCTCTCAGCAGCTATCAATATTTACTGGATGGATTTCCGTAATGAAATTATTCCGCTTGGCGGAGTCGATAAAGACGGATTCCCGATAAAGGGTAACGCGGAAAGCACGATTCACAGGGGGATTGAATTATCCGCGAATGCGGCTCTCGGTAAATACTTTGCCCTGGGAGGTAATTTCGCGTTTAGCCAGAATTATTTTGGGAATTTCACACAAAATGAATATGACTGGGAAACAGGTGAAACAACACCGGTTGATTTTAAAGATAAAACTATTGCCGGATTTCCTGACTTAATCGGTAATATTAAAATTTCGGCAAATATTCGAAAGTTTACCTCCTCCTTGTCCCTTCAGCATGTAGGTAAACAATTTCTGGATAACACGGAGAATGAATCACGGAGAATAGATCCGTTTACCACCGCTAATGCCATGTTTTCTTACCGGTTTCCGAAATCATCACGTTTCCCTGGATTTCGCCTGACATTTAAGATTAATAATCTGCTTGACGAAGAATACGAGACAGCGGGGTATTACGATAGCTGGTCCGATGTTAATTATTATTATCCCGCCGCCGGCCGAAATTATTATACGGCGATACAGGTTGAATTATAAGTAAAATAGGAACAGTCAATTGGCAGGAAAAATTATTGCAATCATCGCTAACGGCGAAAGCCTCACATCGGACTGGTCACGTGATAATTTGAAGGATGCGTCGGTGATCATTGCCGCGGACGGGGGAGCGCTTTTATGCCGTGAGCTCGATATTCATCCCGATTATATCGTCGGCGATATGGATTCCATTTCCGATGAGCTCAAAAACACATTTTCTGAATCAGAATTTATTTTGAGACCTGATCAGAATTCGACAGATATGCAAAAATCGATTGAATTTGCCATTTCGCTTTCCCCGGTTCTGATAAAGATTTTTTCTTCTTTCGGTAAACGGATTGACCATACTATCGCGAATATTCTTCTGTTTCAGGAATACGAAACCAGCGTTCCTCTGGTGATCTATGATAATTATGGAAGGATGAGCCTGCTTTCCCCGGGTAATCATTCGCTTAGGGGCAGAATTGGTATGATTGTTTCAATGTTCTCCTTAAACCCGATTGAAAACCTGGTGTTAGACGGATTCAGATATCCGGTGGAAGGGAAATCTTTTCCTGATTCTTTTATCGGTGTCAGTAATGTATATGAGAAAGAAGTTGGACATGTTTCTTTCGATTCCGGCAAGCTGTTTTTATATGAAATGCTGAATAATGAATGAACTTGATCTCCCAATACTGATTCCTGTAATTATATATATTTTATTATTACTGTACATCGGATTCAAATCGTACCGAAGGAACGCCGATTCCGATGAGTTTCTGCTAAGCGGCCGTTCTTTAAGCGTTCCCGCGTTCGTTGCCACACTGGTGACCACCTGGTACGGCGGCATTTTGGGTGTGGGTGAGTTTGTGTATTCATTTGGTATTTCCGCCTGGATTGTTTTTGGACTGCCATATTATATTTTTGCCGGTTTATTTGCTTTTTTCCTGGCTCCTAAAATCAGAAGTGCCAATAATTATTCTATCCCGGATATGTTATACAATACATATAACCGCCCTGCCGGAATATTGGGGAGCCTCTTTCTGGTAATAATGACTTCTCCGGCGCCGTATATTTTAATGGTGGCCGCGCTTCTCCAGCATTTGTTTCACCTTTCCTTTCTTGTAAGCACCGTCGCCGGCACATTATTTTCTATCATTTATGTTTACTGGGGTGGATTCCGGTCGGTCGTACAAACCGACAAACTTCAGTTCATTCTAATGTTCACCGGTTTTCTGCTGCTGGCCTTTTATGCATTCACCGATGGAATGCCTTTAGAAAAATTGGTTTCTCACCTGGACGCCCCACATAAAAGCATAACGGGCGGTCTGTCTGTTCAAAGCCTGATTGTCTGGTTTCTGATTGCAAGCTGGACATTTATTGATCCGGGGTTTCATCAAAGATGCGCCGCGGCAAGGACACCGGGTACCGCGAAAAAAGGAATTTTTATTTCCATCGGTTTCTGGTTTATTTTTGATATGCTGACAACGCTTACAGGCTTATACGCGTTTGTTCTTTTACCGGGGATTGATCCACTGACAGCTTATCCCATGCTCGCGCAGCACCTGCTGCCGCCTGTTTTTCAGGGCATATTCTTTATGGGGCTGCTTGCGATCATCATGTCAACCGTTGACAGTTATACGTTTCTGTCCGCTCTTACATTTGGAAGGGATATTATCTGGAAATGGAATGATGATAACAGTGAGGAAAGAGTTACACTTTATACAAGAATCGGATTGATTATAACCGCGGTTATTTCCTTAATTCTGATATTTTTGATGCCATCGGTCATTGAAATCTGGTACAATCTGGGGAGCCTGTTTATCCCACCGTTACTTCTACCATTGATAACAGCTTATTTTCCGCGCTGGCGCATAAGTTCCAACGCTACTATGCTTGTCATGAGTCTGAGTTTTGCGGTGGCTCTTGTTTTTTTTGTACTTGGCCAATTGAATTCATTCGACGGCCAGCCCATTTATCCATTCGGACTTGAGCCGTTCTTCCCGGGGTTGATGGTCAGTTTAGCGGGATACGGTATTCAGAATATGTTTAATAAAAAATCCGGTCAGTGATCTTATATTCGGGACGCGTAAAACGGATTATTCATATCTGAGAGCATTAATTGGATCCATACTCGCTGCCCGCGCGGCCGGATAAATTCCCGCGACCAGTCCTACAAAAGTCGTCACGGCGATTGAACTTACAACTACCCACAAGGGGACGGCGAAAGGAATTTTCAGGATAGCGCTAAGCCCGCCCGCGAGACCAAATCCGAATGCCATGCCAATAATTCCGCCGATAATTGATAAAACAATGGATTCGTTTAGAAATTGAGCCAATATTGTGATTTTTTTTGCGCCAACCGCTTTTCTGATCCCGATTTCGCGTGTACGTTCCGTCACAGTTACGAGCATAATATTCATTACTCCGATACTGCCCACTAAAAGCGAGACCATTCCGAGTAATACGGCTACAATCTTAATTTTGGAAGCAATATTTTGGAAGGAATCGACCAGGGTTTCATTTGAAAACACGGCAAAGTCATTATCTTCACCCGGCGGTACTTTTCTTTCTTTGCGCATTACTCCGATTACCTGGCTCTGCGCTTCTTCGAAAAGCAGCGGGTCTTTAACACTGATCGTTATATTGACCGATCTTTCTTTGCCCCATAAACTTTCAAATGTGGTAATGGGAATGACCATCGTATTATCACGGCTCTCCCCGAAAGTTGAATTCCCCAGTTTCTCCAGGATGCCGATCACCTGAAATTTTGTACCATTAACTTTTACAATTTTGCCCACCGGGTCCTCGAACGGAAACAAAACATCTATTGCATCCATGCCGAGTATAATAATACGGCTGCTTGCAGCCACATCCTCTCGGGTAATTGCCCGACCATCCTGGATATAATATCCGTTATTTGGAAAGAATTCGGGTTCCCCTCCGGCAACACGCAAATTGGGATTTGTTTTTTTGTCTTTATAATGAATGGCCAATCCAAACTGCCAGACTTCAGCGCCGGCCGATTCCACGAGATCGCAATTTTCTCTGATCGCCTCCGCCAGCTCTTTATTTAGATCTTTCCGGAATTTTTCTTTCCGTCCGTGCCCAACCTGAATTCCCCCGAACACATCCTGTTTCTGAACCTGAAATGTGTTCGCGCCCAGCATATTAAGTTCCTGGGTTATAGAAAGATTATACCCCTCTAAAATAGAGACAATAAAAATAACCGTGCCGATACCGATAGTGATACCCAGCGTCGTCAAAATCGCTCTCATTTTACTTGATCTGAGCTGTGTCAGCGCGATGCGTAAATTTTCATTTATTACCATTACCTGCCTGCAAAATTAATTTATTCATATCTCAGTGAATCAATCGGATTTAGTTTTGATGCTTTATACGCCGGATAAAACCCGGAAGCAACGCCGACAATCACTGAAAACCCAAATCCTATCAGTATGGCGCTCAAACTTACCCCCGATGTAAGATTCATTTGCGACAGTACCAGTGACCCCCCGATAAATCCAAAAACAAGCCCTATGATGCCGCCAATGCATGAAATGGATATCGCCTCAAAAAGGAATTGTCCAAGTATATTTTTTCTCTTGGCGCCGACTGCTTTCCGGATACCAATCTCCCGCGTTCGTTCCGTTACGCTGACGAGCATAATATTCATAATTCCGATTCCGCCAACCAGAAGTGATATCAACGCTACAACAAAAACGATACCAAACAGGGTACTTGTCAGCTGCTTATATAGATTGGTAAGCATATCCATCTGGTTGATCGAAAAATTATCTTCATCCGCGGGTGGAATTTTTCGCACCCGGCGCATAACCCCACGTAATTCTTCCTTAAGATCATCCAGTCTTTCCGGATTATCGGTCATCACCGTGATGCGCAATCCCCTGTGGCCGCCGAACACCCTTCTGAATGTGCCGATCGGAACAATGACATAGCTGTCCATACTCTGACCGAAGAAGCTGCCCTTTTTTTCTAAAATTCCAACCACCTTATATTTATCCGAATCGATCGTGATACGTCTTCCAATCGGGTTTTCATCCTTGAATAATTTATCGGCCAGCTCTCTCCCTAAAACGCACACCGGTATATTGTTCCTCACATCCAGTTCAGTTAAAAATCTTCCTACCTCCGGGTAGACATTTGATGTGACCATATAGTCATTTGTCGATCCAATGACAAAAACACCCTCGTACCTTTCAGTTCTGTAACTGACCGTTTTCGCGGAAAAAACTTCAGGGGATACATAATCAGCCAAAGTACTGTATTTTTTGACCCCTTCATACTCATCATATGTTATATTTTTACGGTTACGGTAACGCCAGAAATCCCCTTGAATAACCCAGGGCCATTTCTCAATATAAACAGTCGAAGAACCGATATTAGACAACTCCCCGTTAACATAATCATTTAAACCTTCGATTGTCGTCCAGATAGTAATAATTGTGGTCACACCAATAAGAATACCGAGAGTAGTCAGAAATGAACGTAACTTATGGCTTTTTAGAGCAGTCCAGCTCATAAGAAAATATTCATTAAATCGCGCTAATGTATACATAAAATTATCTGCCTGATAATATCTTTCGGTTCTGAAGGTCTCTACTAGTTATTTTCATCCGAGATTATCTTGCCATCCAGTAAACGGATGATTCTTTTACTGTGTCTTGCGATTTCTTCTTCATGAGTAACAAGTATAATCGTATTTCCCGCCGCGTGAAGCTGGTCTAAAATTTCCATAATTTCCAAACCCGTTTTCGAATCAAGATTTCCCGTCGGCTCATCCGCCAGAATCAGGGACGGTTTGTTAACCAACGCGCGGGCAATTGCTACCCTCTGTCTTTGACCGCCGGAAAGTTCGCTCGGTTTGTGATGCATACGGTCACCAAGTCCAACGTCATTAAGCGTCTTAACGGCTGTCTCCTGCCGTTTTGCTCTCGGCGTACCATTATAGATTAACGGAAGCTCTACATTATGCAAAGCGTTCGCCCGAGGCAACAGATTAAAAGTTTGAAATACAAAACCGATTTCCTTGTTGCGGATTTCCGCCAGCCGGTCGTCCGTAAGAGTGCTCACATTCGTGCCATTAAGGATATAATCGCCGCTTGTTGAGACATCCAGACACCCAATGATGTTCATGAGTGTCGATTTACCTGACCCGCTTGGCCCCATAATCGATACATATTCATTTTTGTCGATCTTAACATTGACACCGCTCAGGGCAACGACCTCTATCTCACCAAGCTGATAAGATTTGACCAGATTTACCATATTGATCAACATACTATTTGCCCTTTTTCTTTGATTTTATTTCCACCAGGTCCCCCGTACTCAATGTTTTGTTTAGGAATTTGAAGGGCCCCGTGATCACATCATCGCCTTCGTCAAGCCCCGTTAGAATTGCGTAATGGGTATCATCACTTATTCCAATCCTGACAGCTTTTGCAACCGCCCGGGATTCCTGAACAATAAATACAGCCTCGACCATTTCTTTTTTGGATTTATCATCCGAATCTTCTTCAGATTCTTCTCTGTCTTCAACATCCGCTTTCTTTTCCAGACGATCTTTTTCTCTAACAGTCACAGCCTGGATGGGAACTTTTATGATGTTATCTTCTTTGTCCGTATATATGTCAACTGTTGTACTCATGCCCGGCCGGAATCTTTTATCCGCGTTCAGGATAGTTACCGTCACTTCGAAATTGGTGACCTGTTCCTGCGTGCCCAGACCTTTGGTAACCGCTGAATTCGCGATTTCGGAAACAAATCCCTTGAACAATGTATCAGGAAAGGCATCAACCTCAACATCACAGGTATCATTCATGGAAACATTGATTATCTCATTTTCATCGACTTCGATAACAGATTCCATCACCGATAAATTTGAAACCACAAGAATTACATCTTCCTGAAACTGAGCGCCTATGGCCATTTCACCTACTTCTTTGTTCATTCTGGTCACCACACCGTCTATGGAAGCATAAAGGCTTGTTTTGCTCAGTGATTCCCTGGCTTCTTTCAGGGAGGCCTCCGCCTGAAGTCTTGTACTGACGGCGGCTTCATATTTTGCCTCTGCTGATTCAAATTCTGCCTGGGATGAAAGTCTTTGCGCGTTTAGTTCTTTTGCGCGTACCAATTCGCTATTGGCAATTTTTTCATTCGCCCGCGCGGACATCACAACCGATTCCGCGCGCTCAGCTGCCGCTTCATACTGGACACGATCCAGCTGAACCAGTAATTGTCCTTTTTTTACCCGTTCGCCTTCTTTAGCGTTCAATTCGAGAATTTTGCCCGCGACATTGGCGCTTATTTTTACGTCAACTGCCGGCTTGATCTGTCCGGATCCCGTAACTTTTTGTAAGATGGTCCCCTTCGAGATCTTCTCTGTTGTGACTTCTACACCTTTTTCTTTCTTAAGAAGATTGGCGGCGACCAACGCTCCGACTACAATAATAATACCGCCGATAATCAAATATTTTTTCATTGTATACTCCCAAATCATTCATTGCAAAACGAAAATACAGATCGGTTAATTGCTTATTTTTTCATACGTAAGACCAAGTTGGTTATCGATTTGAGCCAGGCTGATTAGAGAATTATACTGTGATTCAATAAGTGTTTGTTCTGCAATCATAAGATTAACCTGTGCTTCTCTGACATCGAGAGTTGTACCCGCGCCGATTTGATAACGCTCTTCAGCAAGTCTTAATTCCTCTTTTGCCGCTTCAAGATTCTGACGGTTTATTTCAATGATAGAAAGATAAGACTTGTAATTATCGTAATACTGGTAGATAGTCGATTTCAGGTTTCTCTTATATTCCTCGTAATTCTCCTCGGCTGTACGCCTGGCAATTTTTGCTTTTTGGATATTAACATAATCAGAGAATCCGTTAAACAAATTAAATGAGAGATACACTCCATACGAAAGTGTGTAATTTTGATCATAATTTGACCAGACACGGTCAATCTCTTCATTCCTGCGGTCATAGTTCAAATATAGTGAAATATTTGGCGATAACTGGCCTTTTGCAAGCGCAACCGACAATTTTTGTGACTTAATGTCCGCTTCATTCTTCTTAAGCAGTGGCTGATTGCCAAATGCTGTTTCTATTAAATCTTCAGGCGTTGGCAAAGATTCAGGAACATCTAAAGTCGCCTGAACCTTGATCGGCTCCAGAGGATCACGCCCCATTGCTAAATTGAGTTTATTTTTTGCGGATCTGACAGCATTACCCTGAGTCAGCGAAGAGATCTTATCATTACCAAGGTTAACCTGAGAACGATAAACTTCCAGTCGGGCGGTAGCTCCCAATTCATACATTTTTTGTGTGCGGTTTAACTGCCCCTCACTCCGCTGCACAGCCAGTTCATAAGCTTCCAGCAATCGTACCTGTTTCAGCAGATCAAAATAGGCCTCCTGGACACTTAAAATCACATTATTCCGGTCAGATTCAAGACCGAAATCAGATGATCGCTTATTCGCTTTAGCCTGACGAATTTGATTCCACCAGCTGCCGCCGTCAAACACCATCTGATCCACCGAGAGTCCGGCGTTATTTGTTTTTCGTATAGATTTCGCGGTTCTTCTTACTCTCTGTTCATAGATTACTTCACCGGTTGCCGGATCAACGCCAATCGGTTCATCACTCAGATAAACCGAGGGTCCGGTTTCATATTCGCCCTTTGACGCGCTGATATCCACCTGTGGTAGAATCCCTCGATAACTTCCGAGTTCATCCAGTTTTGACGCGTCATTAGAATACTCAGAAGTCTTAAGGCTCGAATTGTTTTCCAGGGCAATCTGAATGCACTCATCGAGGGTTAACATTTCCGGTGCCTTGCTTTCCTGAGCTGCGGACAGACCGGCAAAAAGAAGCACCATTGTTAAAGCCGATAATTTGTTAAGCACCTTATAGCTAACCTTCATTTACGTTCTCCTCTGATTAATTACCAAAACCACCAAACATCTGACTAATACTGATTGAAATTACTGTATATATCAGGAATAATATTATAATTGCCGTATAAGATTTGCCTTTACTGAATTTATAAATCACGCTGAATCCTATCGACCAAACAATGATCTTCCAAATTGAAAAGATATCCACTGCGTTGAATATTTTAAACATTAATGTCTTAGATTCTCCCGGATCCAGCAATATTGCAAGACTCGTATATACTGAAAAAGAGCCTTTACTAAGAAACAGCGGTAACTTGATTAACCCCTCCAGCACACCAATTAATCCCGCCCATGAATACAATGCGAAATTCTGTACAAAGGTCGCTTTGCCTCCGTATATAAAATTTCCAAAAGCCATAAATGCCAGAGCCGCAACCGCGTATGAGGCAAACACCCAGAAAACCAGTCCGGCGGCCGGCACGACAACCGTGCGCACGAACGACTGATCCTCCAAACCTTCCAGAATTTCATCTTTTTGTTCCTCGGGAATCTGTTCCGAGTTCAAAATAAATTCCTGCTGTGTTTTTTTCTGAATGTCTACGGTTAAATAAACGGTAGAAAACCCAACCAGTAGAGTGAGAAGCACCGGAATAATCCAATCCGGATACACCCGCAGATTTTCAAAAACCGCAGCCGGCTCGGTAAATATCTTCGTGATTTTTGTCCATGTGGTTAATTTGATCACTGAATCGTAATTTGCTTTTACTTCCGACATGGTTAATTCTCCTTTGATTGAGGTAAGTAAAGAGACGAGATAGACAGAAAAAAGTTGCGATTCTTTTCTTATTTTACAAATATGTATGCGAAATATTCAAATTTTATTATTTTTTATAGGAACACGAATCCGGAAGGGAGTAATTAACAGCTGATCATAGCTGTCTTTAGAATTCTTTGTAAACTCTTGCCAGAGATTTTCCGGGAGCATCTATTTTAATATCAAGAAAGTATCCATACGGAGTCTGAGCAACAATATAACCCGTGTTATCCAGCCTCGATTCAACACGGTCAAACAGATCTTTAAGAAATTGCGGATCACATTTGGATTCTCCCAGATGCGCGAATGAATGGAGTACAATATTTTTACATTCCAGCTTCCCGGCAAGCCATTTGATATTCTTGACTAATTTTGTTTCCGTTTTTGAAACATTTTCCTCGTCAATCTTTTCACCATGAATAAAAGCGACAATAGTATTTTCAAATTCAGCGCCTTCATCAACAGCCGCTGTATTTTCCAGGTTTTTTATCGCGGGATAATACCCAAAGTGATCCATATACCAGAACAGGACTCTCATTTTTTCAGTAATTCCTTTTTATGACTGATGATTAGTTGAAGACAAGCGTCATGCTCATTGGCGACATCGCCATTCAGTATTGCCTCCTCCACAAATTTCTTGACTCTGCCAACCATGGGCCCCGGTTTTAGATCGAACAATTCCATTATTTCTTTACCGTCAACGGGAGGCTGGAAATTCCGGAGATGATCACGCTGTTCAACCTCCTTCATTTTTTCGACCACCATCTCATAATTTTTCAGATAACGCTTCACCCTTACAGGATTTTTTGATGTTATATCCGCGCGGCATAAATCCATAAGATCGTCTATTTGATCTCCGGCAAGGAAAATCAAACGCCTGATCGCCGAATCGGTGACTTCTTCATTCACAAGCGCCATCGGCCTGAGATGTAATCGCACCAAAGATTTGACATTTTTGATCATCTCTTTTGAATATTTCAACCTGTGCAGGATCGCGCTGGTCATCCGCTCCCCTACAACTTCATGCCCGTGAAAGGTCCATCCCGTACCCTCGATAAATTTTTTAGTTCTTGGCTTGCCGATATCATGAAGCAAAGCCGCTAACCTAAGTTCGAGCCGGTCTGTTTTTTCGGCGATATTATCGATGACTTCGAGGGTATGATAGAAGACATCTTTATGATGATGTTCTTTTTTCTGTTCGACTCCCTTTGTCACGCTGAACTCAGGTAAAAACTGATTTAAAAGTCCTGTTTCATCAAGCATTTTCAACCCGATGGACGGCTTCTCTCCCAATAATATCTTATTAAATTCGTCGGTAATCCGCTCCTCGGATATAATGCTTAATCGATCGGCAGTTACTGAAATCGCGCGGTAGGTTTTCGGAGCTATCTTAAAATTGAACCGGGTAGCAAACCGGACAGCTCGCATCATTCGAAGCGGATCGTCACTGAAGGTCCGGATCGGATCAAGCGGAGTTTTTATTATGCCTTTTTCGAGATCTTTCCGGCCTTTATAAACATCGATAATCGAACCGTATTTTTCAGGTGAGATATCCATTACCAATGTGTTAATGGTAAAATCCCGTCGGCTGAGATCGGAATATAAATCCGCTTGTCTCGTTACCGGTTTCCTCGAATCTTCCGTATACGATTCTTCCCGCGCATTGACAAATTCAAGCATGTAATCATAATACCTGGCCATGAAAGTCCCAAAACGGGGATATCGGACCATACGCTTTAAATGCAATGTCCTTTTCAGGTGATCCGCAAACTTCATGGCGTCACCCACAACCACAAAATCAATATCTTTAACTTTCTTCCCCAATATTTTATCCCGGACAAATCCGCCTACTACATATATATCATAATCAAGTTCCCTGGCAGTAAGGTAGATTTTTTCAAAAAGAGGTCTTATATCCATATAATCTGAATTCACATTCTAAAATTTATCACAATATCAATGCAATTTTGTTAGATTTTTTAAAAATAAAAAGAGCCCTGTATCTCTCCAGGGCTCAACAATTTAATTAATGATTAAAACTTTTGAAAATTTTAATTTAGAAACTATTTATTGGCTAGAATTTTTACATAGCGCTGCTGGTCCTTGATCAATAACCGCGCCTCTTTCACCTGGGGATCGAACTCAATGGAATACTGATCCCGTGTCTTTTTTCCGAAATATTTTTCTGCCAGCTCCATCTTTAGATATCTTCTGATAACAGGACGGTTATCCTGAAAATCCCGATCTTTTTCATTTTCCAGTTTTACCTTTAATTGCCCGATCAAACCGAGGATTTCATCTGAAAATTCTTTTTTGGACGCGATCTTTTCAAGTTTCTGCAGTTCCTGAGTCCCTTCCATATCATACTGAAAGTTCTTCGCTTTCAGAAAATCGTGAAATTGCTGACATATTTTGTCATCTATTTTAAACTCCCCCTGCCATTGCGGATGATCAAGATGATACTGAACGGCATAGTCAAAGAACATATTCTGACGGATCAGTTCGATAAACACATAATTTATTGAATCGCCTTCCACCTCCATGTCAGGATAGATGCCGCCCTGATCCAAAACTTCCCGTTTATTGCGGGTGTAATAGATATGTGACGGGTGTTCTTCATTCCCCGTTTTTTTATGAGGAAAAATTACATCATTATCTTCCGAATAATCTTTTTTCTGTATGCACCGGCCGCTCGGAATGTAATATTTTGCCGTTGTTATTTTTATTTTGGCGTCGCTTTCTTTATCAATTGTGTACACTTTTTGTACCAGCCCCTTACCAAACGTGGGTTGTCCGACGATAACAGCCCGGTCAAGATCCTGCAGCGCGCCCGCTACAATTTCCGAAGCGCTGGCACTACCTTCATCCACAAGAACAGCCAGGGGCACATCTGGCAACAACGGTTTTTTATCCGTATAGAATTTTACTTCCCCTTCCCTGAATCCTTTGGTTGAAACAACAAGCTCATCCTTTTCAACAAAAAGATTGACCACATCAACGGCCGATTCGAGCAATCCACCGGGATTTCCTCTCAAATCCAGGATGAACGATCTGATCGGGCCCTGCTTCTGAAGGTCCAGGATCGCGTTTCTCAATTCTACCGCCGCTTTTTCTGTAAATCCGTTCAGGCTAACATACGCTACCCCGGGTTCTACAAAACCGGCATAACCGACATCTTCAATAACTATTTCTTCCCGTTTTAAAGTCAACTCAATCGGTGGTTCAAAACCCGGTCGTTTTAGAACCAGTTTTATTTCAGTTCCGACTTCACCTCTCAGCTTTTTTGATACTTCATCAATACTCAGCCCTCTAAGTTCCAGATCATCAATTTTCTCTATAATATCTCCGGCAAGTATTCCGGCGCGTTTTGCCGGGGAATTTTCCATCGGTGAGATCACGGTGACTTTTTTATCCCGCATACTTATTTCCATACCAAGCCCGCCGTACTTACCCGTCGTAATGATTTGCAACCGGCGGTCTCCATCTTCTTCAATAAACACGGTGTACGGATCCAGTTTCTCAAGCATCCCGTCAATACCGGATTTAATTAAAGGGTACGGATCAATTTCTTCCACATAATGCATGTTTAACTGCTCATAAACACGTTGCATGTACTGCCAGCTTTTTTTCAAACGGTAGTAGTAATCCTGTTCATCGGCGTGCACCGAGTTGACAAACCATGCCCCGCCCAATAGAACCGCTGCAATCCACCCAATGAGCAATATTTTAAAACTACGTTTCATCTTTTTATACCTATTTCTGTAAAGTAATTTTTTTTATGATTTGTTTATGCAGAAGATCGACTGGAAGTGTGGCGTCGAGAACTTTAATCCGTTCCGGCTCGTCTGCTGCTATTTTTTTATACCCTTCAAACACCCTTTGGTAAAATTCTATTCCGGCGGATTCCAGCCTGTCCTCTGATCGCCCGCTGTTAGTCCGGCGCTTCGATGCGGATAAGGGATCAATCTCAAGGTAGAATGTTATACCCGGCAGGATATCAAAAGTTGCAGCCTGGTTGATTTTTTTTATGATGCTGATTTCGATCTCCCGTCCATAACCCTGATATGCTGTTGTTGAATCAACATACCTGTCTGCAAGAACATAATATCCTTTTTTTAACAAAGGAATAATTTTTTCAGTCAACAGCTGAACCCGGGCGGCGCTGTATAAGAACATTTCCGCGCGCGAATCCATATTATCGTGTTTAATATCCAGAAGCAAATCTCTTATTTTTTCGGAAATAACCGTACCGCCCGGTTCACGCAATATATAAACCTGAAACCCCTTGTTATTCAGATATTTTTCCAGAAGTTCTATCTGAGTCGTCTTTCCAGAGAAATCTATTCCCTCAAAAGAAATAAAACGTGTCGTATCGATTAAATTTTTCATATTATCTGATTTTTTTCCAGTTTCCTCTGTTAAAACGCCAGTAATTTAGTATCAGCCTGGCCATCTCATCAATAATCTGAATAATCCAGAGCCCCATCAACTGCAGACCAAACACAAAAGCCAGCACATAAGCCCCGCTGATTTCGTTAACAATCACCGATCCGATCGCCAGCCACATTAACCAGTTGAGATCGGCCGCACCCCGCAGATTTCCTGAATATACCGTATTCAATGCTTTTGGAACCTGAAGAATCAAAAATACGAGAATCAGCTTTTGCCCCATATTGATGACATTCTGATCAGTGGTAAATATTGCGACAATATCATCTGAAAAAGGATAAATTACAGAGGCTATGATAATTACAAATACCATCGAAACGAGCGCGGTGATGCTGCCGCTTTTCCGTGCTTCAGCCATATTCTTTGCGCCGATGTTTTTTCCAACAAGAGTCATTCCCGCGACGCTAAATCCCCAGTTTATCATGCTCAAAACCGATTGAATACGGACAAAAACCTGATGTGTCGCCAATGCGGTCACGCTTATCCGGGCAGCAAAAAAGCTGAGAATAATCTGACCAATCGACCATACAAACTGTTCGATTGTTGTTGGAATACCAATTTTAAATAATCTCTTAAACGTGCTGAGTTTTGGTTTGGCAATTTCCATCACGGCTAAAAACAAACTCGATTTTCGATTTCTAAGGTATGTAAGCGTAATGATGAATCCAATACTGTGCGCGATACCTACCGCCAGAGCAGCTCCTAATGTTTCTAATCTTGGGAAACCAAACAGACCGAAAATCAGCACCGCGTCAAGAGAAATATTTATGACCGCGATGATGAGACTAATGGTCATGGTGAGCATGGTATCACCCACGCCCCGCAGAATACCGATAGCAATAAAGTTGGTGATTATCAAAGGAGCAAAGTAAGACACTGTCCTGATATATACTATCCCGTAATTCCGGGCAATTGCGCCTTCTTCTTTTATCAGGGCAAATAAAACAGGTACGATAAAGTACCAGAAAAGAGCGATCAAAATAGAAAGGATCACCGCTATAAACAGAGCCTGCCCCAATATATGGTTGGCATTCCAACGGTCACCCGCCCCAAGATAACGAACAATGATGATAGAACTGCCAACGACAAATGTCAGAAGCACACTAAATGTCAGCACAATGAATTGCTGAGCAATCCCCACTCCGGCGAGAGCAAGCGCCGATAACTGCCCGATAAAAATTGCTTCAATCAGCCAGGTAATTGTCTGCGCGGAAAGATCGACCACCGCCGGTAAGGATGTTTTTAACACATCCTTAAGGGTGCTCGCTTTAGTATTTCGGGCAAGGTCCATTTGCCTGTTTCTTTTTGAAACATACCATCATTAGATACCCAATCTGACATTATGACGGATCCTTTTGAGCGTAAAGATCCCCTTTTTAATCTACTGCTTAATTACCGGAGAAGCCGGGTCTGAAATCATATTGTAATTATTATAAACTGAATACTAAATAATACACAATAAAAATTTAAATAAATGAAAAGAAACGGTACAAAGATTTTGTGAGTTTCAACCAAACTTTGTACCGTTTTATTATTTTACGAAAGCTTCAGAACATTTGATGATTATTTGTAATAATCAAGTCCCAGGTGGGTGATCTGTTCTTCACCTGCCATTACACGCAGGGTATTTTTAAGTTTCATCATCTGAATAAACAAATCATGCTCCGGATACAGATTTGGCGCATGGATCGGACTCTTGAAGTAGAATGACAGCCATTCCTGAATGCCCTTAAATCCGGCGCGTTTTGCAAGATCCAGGAACAATACAAGATCCAGCACTATCGGAGCCGCCAGAATACTGTCGCGGCAGAGAAAATCGATTTTGATCTGCATTGGGTAACCAAGCCAGCCGAAAATATCTATATTGTCCCAGCCTTCTTTGTTGTCTTTGCGGGGCGGATAGTAATTTATGCGAACTTTATGATATAAGTCTTTGTAAAGTTCCGGATAGAGCTTTGGTTGAAGTATCTGATCGAGAACAGATAGTTTGCTCTCTTCTTTTGTTTTGAATGATTCAGGATCATCCAATACTTCACCATCACGGTTTCCAAGAATATTTGTGGAAAACCATCCGTCAATTCCCAGCATTCTTGCTTTAAGTCCGGGGGCCAGGATTGTTTTCATCAGTGTCTGGCCTGTTTTGAAATCTTTGCCGGTCAATGGAACACCCATTTCATCAGCAAACTGATACATCGCCGGAACATCTGCCGACAAATTCGGAGCGCCATTGGCATAAGGCACACCTTCAGCGATTGCCGCCCACGCGTAAATCATGCTTGGAGCGATATCTTTGTGATTCTCACGCATACCTTTTTCAAAAGATTCCTTTGTCGCGTGTACTTCACTTGTTTTCATGAAGATTTCAGTACTGCCCGTCCAGATCATCACCAAACGGTCCAGTTTGTGTTCTGCTTTGAAATTCCGGATATCTTCACGGACCATCTGATACAGGTCATATTTTGTAGGGGCTTTTTTTACGTGAGGCCCATCAAGTTTTTTTACATAATTCCGGTCAAAAACAGCTTTCATCGGTTTGATTGCTGAAAGCTCATCTTTCAGTTCATCCAAGAGTGATTTTTCAAGAACGCCTGCGTTTACAGCTGATTCATAAGCATTGTCCTCAAACAAATCCCATGCTCCAAAATATAAATCAACCAGTTCGGTCAGAGGAATCATTTCCTTTATCAGAGGATTTCTGTCCTCATCACGCCTTCCGAGACGGATATGATTTAGCTGTGTCAGAGAGCCTATCGGCTTTCCCAAACCTTTTCTGACAGCCATCACACCGGCGATAAATGTAGTACTTACCGCGCCCAGCCCTGGTGTCAGAACACCGACCCTTCCTTTCACATTTTCAATTTTGACATTTTTTATATCACTCATCTTTCCTCCTGTCGTGATTGCACTCTGTCTTGTGCGTATACATGAAACATTCGTTGAATAGCAGTATAATTAGCGAAAATAGCGACAGCCCATATTGCGATTTCCAGTAATGTAACATTAAAACCATTTAGTTCAAATAAAGTAAAATGAAATAATGCGCCTAGACCGATAAATACGACCCGCTCAGGTCTCTGCATCATTCCAACTTTCGCCTCAAATCCAAGTCCCTCGGCGCGGGCCCGGATATAGCTCACCATTGTTGATCCCCCCAGCGCGACAAATGTCATGACGGAAAGCAAATAATTATCACCACGGACATAGTAGGCGGCAATTCCAAAAAACATAATCACTTCTGAATAGCGGTCAATACTTGAATCAAACAACGCGCCGAATTTGGTTTCCCTGCCTGAAGTGCGGGCAAGTTTACCATCGATGATATCACAAATACCGCCAAGCAGGACCAATCCACCGGCCAGCGAGACCAGGTCCGGTCGCAGCAATATGACAATCGCGCCCGAAGTTGTAATCAGCAGGCCCCAAACAGTAAATGTGTTCGGATTAAAATTCCATTTTGTGAAGAGCCTGACTAATGGATTCAATAATCCCACAAATCCATCCTGAATCCATTTTGGCAAAAAACTTTTACTCTTCTCGCTCATTCTTACTTCCTTTTTTTTCACTCTGGCCTTCTATTAAGAGCACAAGCTCACCTTTTACTTTTGAAGCTTCCAGATGTTCCGATAACTCACTTAGACGCCCCCGGTAGAACTCTTCAAATTTTTTTGTGATCTCCCGTGCCAAAACACAATTGCGGTCACCGAAATAATGCAGCAGTTCGCTGACTGTTTTTTTTATTCTGTGCGGTGATTCATAAATAACTAATGTTCTTGACTCATTTTTAAGACTCTCAAATCGGGTTTTTCTGCCTTTCTTGACGGGAAGAAATCCTTCATAAACAAACTTATTTGTTGACAATCCTGATGCGACCAGCGCTCCCAGGATGGCGGACGCGCCCGGAATAGGAATAATTCTTATTTGGTTCTCAATGCACGATCTCACCAGCTGATATGCCGGATCTGAAATACCCGGTGTGCCCGCGTCGGAGATTAATGCGATGGAATTCCCGTCTAATAATTTTTCGACTAATTTTGGTGTCGCCCGCTCAAGATTATAACTGTGATAGCTTGTTGTCGGTGTCTTAATCCCATAATTTTTTAGCAGAATGCCCGATTTTCTGGTATCTTCGGCGGCAATCAGATTGACACCATTTAATATATGGACCGCGCGATAAGTGATATCCGCAAGATTACCGATTGGCGTCGAAACAAGATACAACGCGCCGTTGACAATTTCTTCCAATTTTTATACGCCCCAGTCACGGCAGTAACGAAAATCCTGATTTATCGTTCTGTTTGTTAGTTTTGCGATAACAGGTGGACGCCTTTTAAATTGATTTCGTTGAATCCGTTTTCGGATATCATCAATCATTTTCTTCGAATACCCCTCATCGATAATTAGCTGTTCCGGATAGCGCTGGTCAATCATAAAATAAAGCATCCGGTCCAACTCCTGATACGTGTACCCCAGTTCGTCCTCATCAGTCTGCCCTGCCCACAGATCGGCCGATGGCGCTTTTTTAACGATCACATCAGGGATTTTGAGATATTCAGCAAGTTCCCATATTTGGGATTTATACAGGTCACCGATCGGATTGATGGCGCTCGCCAGATCACCGAAAATTGTTCCGTACCCTAACAGCAACTCTGTTTTATTACTTGTACCGATCACAAGCGCGTCGTTTTTTGCCGAATAATCGTATAGCAGGCACATTCGTTCCCTGGCCATTTTGTTGCCCTGACGCAGGGTTGATGCTTTGGGCTCATCTAAAAAAAACGCATCCACCATGGGTGAAATATCAACAACATCGTATGATATCTCAATTTGTCCGGCCAACAACTCCGCGTGTTTCTGACTTTCCGGATTACTCATTCGATAAGGCATGATTAAAGCATGAACATTTTCAGACCCGAGCGCTTTGACGAGCAAAGCCGCGACAACAGCTGAGTCCACTCCACCCGACAACCCGAGTACAGCCTTATGAACACCAATTTTATGCATTTCATCTTTAATAAAATGTTCTAAAATATTACTTACTAATTCAGTGTTAATATGAAGCATTATATCTATTTCTGGTAAAATAAAACATTTTAAAATATAAGCAGGAAATACCCGATTTTAAAAATTTTTTTTCCTGCCGAATATTTTATAAATATTCAAATTAAAACTTTAAGTTAAATAAAATTATGAGATAAAAAAATAGCCTCGTTGAAAACATGATCAACAAGGCTAATTTTGTATCAAAAATATGACTAATTTAGAACGACAAATATCTGCTCAAGAGTATTGATCACAATCGTTACCGCTTCGTCAATGACATCTTTTGTCACATTTAAAGCCGGTCTGAAACGCACCGATTTTTCACCACATTTCAGAACAATTAAACCGTTTTCCTGAGCTTTCTTAATAAACCGGTTCCTGGTATCCGTATCGACCAGATCGAAGGCAAGCATTAAGCCTTTGCCGCGGACATTAGTGACCAATCCATCAAATTCGCCTGACAGCTCATCGAGTTTTTCTTTGAGATATGCTCCCTTGTCAGCAGCATTCCGGACCAAATTCTCATCCCTAATCACCTCCAGATATCTTTGGCTGCGGACCATATCAGTCAAATTTCCACCCCATGTGGAATTAATCCTGCTGGAGACTCGGAATACATTATCCGTAACCATGTCAATCCGGTCAGTGCTCATAAATCCGCAAATCTGAGTTTTTTTCCCGAAGCAGATCATATCCGGTTTAACATCGTACCATTCATGTGCCCACATTTTACCGGTCAAGCCCATTCCCGACTGAATTTCGTCAACGATAAACATAAACTCATACTGATCTGCCAGCCGTCGCAGTTCCTTAAAAAACTCAGGCCGGAAATGATTGTCACCACCTTCACCCTGAACAGGTTCGATGATCAGCGCCGCTATATCATGCGGATTATTTTTAACCGCTTCTTCGATCTCCCGGACAGCCTGTTTTTCCAGATTTATGACATTTTTAAGTGCCTCATCCGTAACAGGAAACTGAAGAAAAGGCGATGTTATCCTGGGCCAGCTGAATTTTGGGAAATATTTTATCTTATTTGGATCAAAGGTATTTGTCAGACTAAGTGTATATCCGCTTCGTCCATGAAACGCCCTTTTAAAATGAATGACCTGGTATCCTTTTTCTTCCCCAAGACCGCGTTCCTTATTCAGTCTCACTTTCCAGTCAAAAGCTGCTTTTAAGGCGTTTTCTACCGCCAGCGCCCCGCCGTCAACAAAAAACAGGTGCTTCATGTAGTCGGGCTTCACCACTTTGCTGAATGTTTCCACAAAGGCGGCCATTTCCGTTGTATAAAGATCTGAATTCGATGGTTTATTAATTGCCGCGCGTTTTAATCTTTCGAGGAACTCATCATCCATCAGGCCGTCGGGATTATGCCCGAGCGGAGCAGACGCGAAGTAGGTAAAAAAATCGATATACTTTCTACCGGTGGTTTTATCAACCAGATAACTGTCTTTACTGTTTTCGAGATCAACCACAAAATCAAATCCATCGATCAGCATATAATTCTTCAAGATCTCATGGACTCTGGAAGCTTCAATTATAGAATCAGGTCTTTTAAGTATCCGTTCCATTTCAATACTCCGAAAATTTAGTTTAATTCAAGCGGTCTGTAAAAACCACATTGGCAATACCTTGAATTTGATCCGATTTCAGACCAGTCTTGAAAATCGCTGCATATTTATGCCATTAATTGAATTTATATAAATCAAGTATTTTTAACTACTTGCGTACAATTATAATTAGAATTACATAGAAAGTCAACAAAAATAAGCAAGCCTTCTTATCTCTGTAAATACTTCAACTTTTTGCCGGAAGGGGAAGTTCAGATTCTCCGCAATGAGAGACAGATTTATAAAGAATTCAGCAAAATTTTAATATATCCTATAAGATCAACCGGCGTATAGGAGATCATTCCCATTTTGGATTTTGCGGTATCACCGGCCATTCCTAAAATGTAATTGGCATAGATTGCCGCGTTTAAAGGTTCGACTTTTCGCGCTAAAAATCCTGCCGTTATCCCTGCCAGAACATCACCGCTACCGCCTTTTGCAAGTCCCTGATTTCCGGTTGAATTAATAAACAATCCATTATCTTTATGCCCTACCACGGACGGCGCGCCCTTCAAATTGACGGTGCACTGGTATTTTTTGTTAAATCGCCCGAGTCCTTCCCAGGGCTCCGCCTGGAGCCTGCTTTTTGAATCACCGGATAATCTGAGAAATTCGCCATAATGAGGAGTAAGGATATGATTCGCATTCAAACGGGTTAAAATATCTTTCTTCTCTGAGAGTAAATAAAGCGCGTCAGCATCGATTACCAGATTCTTGTTTTGAGTGATCCCGTATTCAATTACCTGCGCGATAAGTTCCATGGTTTTCGGATGCCTTCCCATCCCCGGTCCGATTAAAATGGCATCCGCCCAATCCATTTTTTCGTAGATCAGTGGAAGAGCATTCTGACTCAATATCCCTTGTTCTTCTTCAGGAAGTGGCAGGGTTAACGGTTCGGTTAATTTATTTTCCAGAATCGGGTTTAGAGAGTTTGCTATCCCGACGATGATTAAGCCGGCCCCTGTAACCTGAGCTGCCATCGCGGACATGACTGCCGCGCCCGTCATCCCGGCCGATCCCGCAAGTATAAACACTTTGCCCGCCGTGTATTTATTCTGCCATGCGTTCGCTTCCGGCAAAATGATGTCTTTTTTTTCAATCAGATTTACACGGATATCATCGCTCGATTGAAGAAATTCCGGCAATCCTATATCCGCAATATGCAATTCTCCCGTAAATGAGCGCGCCGGATAAAATAAATGCGCGTATTTGGGTAAAGCCATCGTTACAGTCAGATCAGCCTTTACGGCACTCCCGCTGACATCCGCTGAGTTTCCGTTTAGTCCGGATGGTATATCAACCGCCGCTATTGTGACAGCCTGCGCGTTGATCCATTCGATTATCGATTCATACAATCCCGAAACCGCTCCTTTTATGCCTGTTCCGAGCAGCGCGTCTACGATCATGCTGTTTTCGGGTAAATGAGGCAGGTCAACTGCTGATTGAACTTTTTCAATCTGAATCCTGTAGTTCTGACAAATTTTGAAATTTGTCAACGCGTCACCATTCAGCTCTTCTTCAGCCGCGACGGTAAAGATCTTTACCCCGAATCCCGCTTTGAAAAGATGTCTCGCGATGACATAACCGTCGCCGCCGTTATTTCCTTTTCCGCATAAGACAAAAACCTGATGAATTCTTTTCCCGACGCATATATTTTTTATCACTAAAAATGTCTGATAGCCGGCGTTTTCCATCAGAACAATCCCCGGTACTCCAAGATCTTCAATTGTCTGTTTATCAAGACCGCGCATCTGTTCATTCGATACCACCTTAATCATTGTTGCCTCCTTCGAATGAATGTTCAATGATGACAAATGCAAATGAATTTTGAGCAGTATGTGAAAGCGAAACCAAAGCCCGGTCTTTACCGATGGTTTCCTTTACACGCCCGTAAAACCGGAAATAAGGCTTTCCGAGATGGTCATTAAGAACCTCTATCTCTCTCCACTTATAACCATCTCTTAGTCCGGTCCCAATCGCCTTGAAGAGCGCTTCCTTGGCGGCAAAACGAGCCGTGAAAGAAGCGAATTTATCCTTCTTCGGGCTGCAGTAGGCCATTTCATCTTCTGTAAATATCCTGTCTGTAAATGTTTCGCCCCATTTCAAGATCATACGTCCGATCCTGGAATTATCCTCCATATCTATTCCTATGCCCCGGATATTAACCCGGGTTGGCGGTATATTCATATCCATTACCTGATTTCTTTCTTGACATTGTGCCTAACAAATCTTTAATTTTTGTTTGATAAATAATTATTTATTTTGAATTAAATTTTAATAATTTAAGTATCCATTAGCAAGGTAATTGACCAGTTCATTTTTATTGGACACCAAAATTCAGGACAACTTTGAAGAGAGACGATTCCGAATTAGTAAAACGCGCTAAAAACGGTGACGGTAAAGCCTACGACGAATTGACTTTATTATATAAAGATGCCGTCTATAATATAATTTACAGAATGGTCCATAATCATCAGGAAGCTGAAGATTTACTCCAGGAAGCCTTTATTAAGGCTTATAATTCTATCGGCTCTTTCAATGAGGAATACGCTTTTTCAACCTGGTTGTTCAAGATAGCGACCAATAACTGTATTGATTTTTTTAGAAAGCGTAAACTAAGAACCTATTCAATGGATGAAACCATCCGGTACAAGGATGATGAAATAAAACATGAATATGCCGATACTGAACCGACCGCGGAAAAAGAAATGCTCGCCAGCGAAAAAAGCCGGTTTATACGGCAAGCCATCGACAATCTGCCTGAAAAATACAAAAAAGTAATCATTCTGAGGCATCAGGATGAAAAAAGTTATGAAGAAATCTCCGAGATGCTGAATCTGCCTCTCGGTACGGTAAAAGCAAGAATATTCAGAGCAAGAGAAATGCTGAATAAGTCGCTAAAGGACATATTATATTGAAGAATCACTTTAATATCGCACTAGTCATCTTCATCCTTATCGCCTTCATCGGATCCGTTTTAGCGGGCGACAACAAAAGTGCGCTTACCCGCAAAATCAATGTTTCTAATGAAAAATTGATTGAAGTTAACATCGAATTCGGCGTGGGTATCCTTATTATCAGTCCGGGTAATCCGGATGAGTTGTTCTTCGGGAAATTGAAATTTGATACCAATGAACCCACTGTTGATTATTCCGTTTATAAGGACATTGGCCGGTTGACGGTGTCCTCAGACGGCAGTAAAAATAAGGGGGAAGATAACCGTACACAAATTAGAACCCTTAGTGATGTCAAAAGGAATGTATGGGATCTTAAGTTTTCACCGCAAATTCCGCTTCGCTTTGATATTGAACTCGGAGCGGCAGAAAACAAACTCGAGCTTGGATCACTTAAAATCTCAAAACTTAGCATCGAGTGCGGCGCGAGCAGCACTTATATTAATTTTTCCGAACCGAACCCGGTTGTGATGGAAACTTTTGAAATTGAAGCCGGCGTTAGTAAACTGCATTGTAAAAATCTTCTTAATTCCAACTTTAAGGTATTCAGATTTGAAGGCGGTGTCGGTGACTATGAGTTTGATGTGGTTGGAGAAGCCGGACGAAATGCCGAGATGTTTTTTGAGGTCGGCGCCGCGTCAACTAAAATAAATATTGATAAAAGAGCGGGGTTCAAACTTCGGATTGATAATTCTTTTTTGAGCAGCGTTTCCGTGGAAAACGCCAAAAAAATTGATGATGTCTATATATCCAATAATTATCAGGACGCCGCATATATCCTGGATATCAAAGTCGATACGGGGGTGGGATCTTTTAAGGTTTACACAAGCGACTAAGCCGGTTTAGTTATTCATTACCAGAATCATGCCGTTACTAAGTGACGAATCCCTTCTGGAATCCACCATTACCGGCTCCGTTCGTTCCCTTTTTAAATCATTGAATCTATCGCGGAGTAAAGTATATTTAACCGTTAAATTTATCGCGTCATTTTCGACTGCCAGGAATTGCCGTTCGATACGATTTTGTCTGACTTCCAGATCATTCATGAAATTATCGAGCCGGTAATTTATATACAATAATTCAGCGGAGATCATCATTACAAATGGTATAAATAAATATAAAAATCGTCTCATGATTAAACCTTTGTTATTCTTTCAGAATATAAAACCACACCGGTGTTATTAAAGTGTTTCAAATCAATTTTCATTAATCATTTTTTCAACAGAAAGTAAATTTATGTTCAGACTAATCGCCGGAACCACAAATCAGCATAAAATTCATGAAATCAGGCAAATTCTTAATCTGAACGGTCTTACCATATCAAGCCTGAGCGATTTTGAAAATTTTCCCGATGTCAATGAAAACGGTCTAACATTTCAGGAAAACGCGGCCATCAAAGCCCGGGCATATTTTGAATATTTCCGGAAGCCTGTTTTTGCAGATGATTCCGGTCTTGTTGTCCCCGCGCTGAATGGTGAACCCGGGATTTATTCCGCCCGATATTCCGGCCCTGAAGCTTCCTATAAAAGTAATAACCAATTATTAATCAAAAAAATTCGTCAAATTGCAGAAAAAGACAGAAACGCGCAATTTGTCTGCACTATTTGCTATAGGGACAAAAACAGTGAGTTTTTCTTTACGGGAACGACGGACGGAATTATTCTTGATAAACTCACCGGTGAAAAAGGATTCGGCTACGATCCTCTGTTCTACATACCGGATTTACACAAGACATTCGCGCAGCTCAATACAGATGAAAAAAATCGGATCAGCCACAGGGGAAACGCGATCGGCAGGCTGAAAGAATTTTTAATAAAAAATATGAATTTATAAAGGCTGAGTGTTGACACTTTAAAATTAATTTTCTATATTGCGTGACTCTTGGTTGAGAGTGCAATATCCATTCGGGGCGTAGCGCAGTCTGGCAGCGCACCTGCCTTGGGAGCAGGGGGTCGGAGGTTCAAATCCTCTCGCCCCGACTAAGTTGCGCCCTTAGCTCAGTTGGATAGAGCAACTGCCTTCTAAGCAGTGGGTCGGAGGTTCGAATCCTCCAGGGCGTACATTCTCTCCAAATGAATGGTGGGTGTAGCTCAGTTGGTTAGAGCACCAGATTGTGGCTCTGGGGGTCGTGGGTTCAACTCCCATCATCCACCCTTTTAAATAATAAGACGCTCCCATCGTCTAGAGGCCTAGGACATCGCCCTTTCACGGCGACGACAGGGGTTCGAATCCCCTTGGGAGTACAAAAGGCTGTCTGAATCAGACAGCCTTTTTTTATTTTCTGACTGCAACAATCGTGAAATCATCAAAAAGAGCCTCCCCCGAACAGAATACACCGACTTCCCTCTTTAATTCATCAATAAATTCCTGCGGTTTCCAACTGTTTTTATTTTTCAAAAAAGAAATCACCCTTTCTTCACCAAACTCATCTTTTTCCGGATTCATCGCTTCAACCAAACCGTCTGTATAGAAAAGAATAAAATCACCTTCCATGAGCTTTATTTGCTGTTCGGTATAGGTAAAAGGCAGAAGTCCGACCGGAATACCCCCTCCTTTTAGTTCGATAATTTCATTTCCGGATCGCAGCAAATAAGGCGGATTGTGTCCGGCGTTAATATAGCGGAGCACTTCAGATGCGGAATTATAAATACCCGTAAAAAAGGTTATATAGCGGTCGTCCGTTGTTTGCTCTATGATCAGCTCGTTGAGATAACCGGTCAGTTCAACCAGATTTTTTGTGTATTTCAGATAGGCTTTCAGTGTAGCCTGCATTGTTGACACAACCAGCGCCCCCGGTACTCCTTTACCGGAGACATCCGCGATCGTAATCAGATAGTTGTCTTCATCAATTTTGTAGATGTCATAAAAATCTCCGCCGACCTGTTTACAGGGAATATTCATGGCGGCAATCTCAAATCCGGGAATCTCCGGCAGAACCTGCGGAATGATCAGTCTCTGGATTTCCGCCGCGACCTCAAGTTCTTTTTCGAGACGTTCCTTCTCAATCGCGTCGATCAACAACCGGGCATTTTCAATGGAGAGCGCTGCCTGGGTCGCGAAGATGGTAAAAAGCATCAGATCATTTTGATTAAACGGCTGCCCGTCTTTCCGGTTCAGAATCTGCATGACGCCGATTGTCTTTTCCTGATAAACCATTGGAACACATAAAATAGTACGTGTGACGAATCCGCTCTTTTTGTCAAATGAAGGGTCAAACCTTGAATCCTTATATGCGTCGGGGATCAACACGGCTTCTTTCATCTGAGCGACCCAACCACCAATGCCTTTTCCCACCTGCAACCGGAAGGGCTTCACTTCCTTCCCCTTTGGACCCAAAGCGACTTTAAACTCCAATTCCTTTCCGTCTTCAACCATCAGCATAAGGGAAGCGGCCTCGGCGCTCATGAGAGTCATACACTTATCCATTATGAATTCAAGAAGAGACTGTAAATTCTGTCCCGATTCAAATGCCCGTGTGATTTCGTGCAAGGCACTCATTTCAGTGACAAGCTGTTCCATGCGTCCTGAGAATTTCCTGATATCATCTACTAAATACTGGTTGTCGATAACACTTGTCAGATATCTTGTAATTAAACCGCCTACATCTTGCTCAATTTTATTCCAGTTATCACCTTTTTCAGCCAAAATCAGCCCGTAAAAGTCAGGGTCTTTCACCAGGGGAAATACGGCGTCTGAAGAAGTTCGACTGAATACCGCCTGATTACCGCTATTTTTGATAAGAGTTTTATCACCGCGCAAATATTCCAGTTCGGGTTGGGCAAATCCCGCGGAAGCGATCTGATCATTGGGAACAAACTGAATGGATTTGAGTGAATAAAGCCTTTTGAAAATCCTGAGAATCTTTTGTATTTCGTCTTCTGTGGATTTTGTTAATACTTTCATGAAGTGTCCCCGAATAAGAAAGAGGTTGATTATAAAATTTTTAATTTAGTATGAAATGAATTATTTGTAAATAAATATCAAATTTAGTATGTTCGCCTTTCCATTTAGGGACGGGCAGATATGAATACGAATAATAAGTATTTTCCATGGATTGTCATCGCGATTCTCTCATTGATATGGAGTTCAACATGGCTGGCCATCAAAATCGGCCTTGAAACCCTTCCCCCTTTTTTATCTGCCGGCTGGCGTTTCTTCACCGCGTTTCTGGTTCTTACGATCTATGCTTATAAACTAAAACTGAAATTTCCCCGTGACCTGAAAAGTCATCTCTTTTTTCTCATATTCAGTCTGATTAATTTTTCCGGCGGATATGCCCTGGTTTACTGGGGAGAACAGTATATTAATTCAGGACTTGCCAGTGTACTGTTCTCGGTTATGCCCTTTTATGTGGCTGTTTTTTCGATCAAGTTTCTTCCTTCCGAAGAAATTACACTCAAAAAGATGCTCGGTATATTGATCGGATTCGCGGGCATCATCGTTATATTCAGTGATCAGCTGCACATAAGTCATCCCAACGCCATTTATGGAATGATTGGAGTTCTGATCAGTCCCGCTTTTTCCGCTTTAGGGACCATAATAGGGAAAAAAGCGCGGGCGACTTACCACCCAGTTACTCTAAACACACTGCCGTTACTATATACCGGGATTACATTTTTTATCATGCATTATTTTTTCGAATCCGTCGGAAAATCTGAATTTACAATTCCGGCTGTTTTATCAATCCTATATCTGGGAATAATGGGAACCGCGGTGGCCTTTGTGCTCTATTTCTGGTTGTTAAAAACCACATCCGCTGTACTCATGTCCCTGATCACTTTCATTACTCCGCCACTCGCGCTTCTTTGGGGGTGGATAGTCATGGGTGAAACGATCACGCTCAAATTGGTCTTTGGAATGCTAATTATTTTTAGCGGAATCGCCGTTGTCCGGAGGAGCAATTCCACACCAAAACCGGCTTCCACTCCCTAATCTTTTACACTCTCATCTATCACTCTTAACTTCCTACTTCCTACTTCTTCCATTCTTTCAGAACAGAAAATTCGCCCCAAAGAATTCCAATTTCAACTTTATTCATATTGAACATGTTTTTACGGACAAAGAAAAAGATCCTTTCAGGATGACAGCCAGGGAGAGCCGGACAGAGACAGTTAAATTTTCACAACTCAACTCTTCTCTTTTTTCTTTTATCTTAACTTCCTACTTCCTACTTCTTACTTTCCTCCCCTGCCACACATCTCTCTCTTCAAGAATCTTGTCAAACATCTGAAGCAGGTCCGAATTTCGCAGGCCCCAGTTAGGTGCGACAAGTGTTCTGACCGGCGCTTCTCCAAAAAGTCTCTGGATCACGATTTCCGGATCCAGCCTTTCGAGAAAACCGACCAGGACATCCATATATTCCTGAGGCCCCAAAAGACTGAACGGCTTCTTTTTATGCATAATCTCCATCGCCGTTCCTTTGACGATGTGAAGCTGATGAATTTTCAGAAAGTCAAAGGAAATGGTGGAGAGCACTTCCGCGGTTCTTAACCAATGCTGCTTGTTTTCCCAGGGGAATCCTATGATTAAATGCGTGCATATTTTTATACCGCGGTCTTTTGTCATAGACACCGCGTCAAGGTATGATTGGAAATCATGTCCCCGGTTAATTCTTGTTAACGTCTCATCGGAAATGGATTCGAGGCCGTATTCAACTGTAATATCATAACTTTTGGCCAGCTCCCCGAGATAGAGTATTTTTTCTTCGTCCACACAATCCGGCCGCGTGCCAATTGTAAGCCCGATGACTTCGGGATGAGACAATGCCTCTTCATAATATTGTTTTAAAGTGTCCAGGGGAGCGTAAGTGTTGCTGTAAGGCTGGAAATAGACAATGAATTTTTTTACCTTGTTATAGCGGCGTTTTAGAAACTCCACGCCTTCATTTATTTGATGAGAGATAGAATTACCCGAATCATTATAACCCGGATTAAAACTTTCGTTGTTACAGTAAATACATCCGCCTTTTGCAACCAATCCGTCACGGTTCGGACAAGTAAATCCTGCGTCCACCGTTACTTTCTGCACCCGTTCGCCAAACTTCTTTCTCTGATATTCACTGAATGAATTATATCTTTTTGAATGACCCCATGGGAAAATTCCCGCTACATTTTTATTCATTTTATCTGCCTAAATTATCCTGTAAAAATTCAACATCTCGAATGATATGTAATTTAATGTCCGTTAACTGATACTGACTGATAACATCATTTAACAGTTGTTCTCTCACCACTAGAATCACCGATAGATTATGGTAGTTCGACCGCTGATTTAAAATCATGGTAACGGCTGATTCAAGACCCTTTCCCTTTAGTTCGAGCGGCCCTATTTCGTCAATAACCAGCCAATGCAATTTTTGTAATGACAGTGAATTCAGCCTTTCTTTCGCCCATTCAAAGACTTCCGGATCAAAATTATAGCGTCCGATTTGGATTGCTCCTTCACCTTTCTGATCCGTTTCAAGCCTTTTCAGGACACCTGATCCAAAATGATGCAGATGCCGAATGCCATTGACAATCGGAGCAAGAATACCATCCACGCTTTCTTGTTTTTCGCACCATGTAGTGAGTTTTGTCGTCTTACCGCTCCGAACAGGCCCCGTTAATATGTAAATTTCTTTCATCTCCGCCCTATAATTTTGAAAGCCAGTACAAGTGAACCCATCCCATCGAATCGATCCCCCGGAGAATAGTAAGCGCTCCGAGTAATACCACGATAAAAGCGGCGAGCCTGAACATCCTGTGTTTCAATTTAGCCGAAAACAGATTCGCGGTCAAACCGATCAATATCAGCGCGGGCATCGTGCCGATTCCAAACACCAGCATCACCAGGGCCCCTTTCCAGACACTGCCGGTTGCCGCCGCGGCAGCGCCGACCGAGTAAACCAATCCGCACGGGATAAATCCGAGAACGATTCCAAGCACAAAAACATTTTTCCGGTCAAGACGGTTTAAAAGATAATCGACTAATTTTCGGAAGTAACCGAAACCGGGAAACGATTCCGGTGAAAAACCCCGGAGAATACCGGCCAGATCAAGCCCCATCAGCAGCATCACCACACCGGCGAATATCTGCAGGATCCCCTGGAAATCCCGGATCGCCAGAACAACGCCGATCGTGCTCCCAAGCAAGCCGAATATTTCCCCGAGAAATGTATAAGTCAGTACACGGCCTGAATTATACAGCAGGTGCGGAAACAGATTATTTAAACGGTTCCTGAACGAACCGGAAGGAAGATTTAACGGTGGCAATTTTAATGAATAAGCCATAATAAATCCACCGCACATACCGATGCAATGGCTGAAACTACCCAATAATCCTATTAAGAAAGCGCCTGAGAGATCAATATTCATTGTTTTCTTCGATTTTTTTAAAATTAATATAAACCGCTTGCAATTAAATGACAAACGGATTCAATTTCCTCTTGATATTTTGCGCGCCCTTCAATAAAATGATGCTGTTAACTCTCCGAATTTTCATTCATTCGTGGACAAATCAGCGCATGGTTTTGATTGAATTTGACAAATTAAACACATAAACGGATAGAATTAATCACATTTATAAACATTTACAGAGGTCAAAATGATTGAAGCATTGTTATCCGATCATCAAAAAAAACTGCGTGAAGAAACGAGGTCATTCGTTAAGAGCATACCCGGCGAACTGCTTTTGGAAATGGATGAAGAAAAAGTACAATACCCGAGGGAATTCTTAATTTCCGCAGCGGGGTCTCAGCTTTTGGGATTACGGTTTGCCAAGCAATACGGCGGGAGAGGACTAAAATGGGTTGATGAAATTATCGCTCTGGAAGAAGTCGGCGTGCTTGGCGCTTCCCTGGCCTGTCTCTATTCTCTGGTCAGCATTGTAGGCGAAGCCCTGCACATCTTTGGGAATGAATCGCAAAAACAAAAATATCTTGCACCCCTGCTGCGCGGTGAACTTTTCTGCGCTGAGGCGTTAACCGAACCCCGCGGCGGATCGGATTTTTTCGGAGCGACAACAACCGCGGTTAAAAAAGGTAATTCCTATATTCTTAACGGACAAAAAAGATTTGTAGTGGGGGCGGAAGGAGCGGATATCTTCCTCGTTTATGCCAAAACCGCGGATGATCATCCTTCAAAGTCGCTGAGCGCGTTCATTGTTGAACGGGATATGGGGGTTGAGGTAAAATACCTTTACGGATTAATGGGAACAAGAGGCGGCGGAGCAGGCAGATTGATCTTTAAGGACACGGTGGTACCCGAAGAAAATATTCTTCTCGGAGAAAACAGGGGGAAGGAAATTTTTTATCAAATGATGATTCCCGAAAGGATGACGACAGCGGCCGGCGCGATAGGTCTCGCTCGCGCTGCCATAGAAATAGCGGCAAGATACAGCGATAAGCGGAAAGCCTTTGGTCAGAAGATTCGGGATTTTCAGGGTGTGAATTTTCAGATAGCGGAAAGCATCACTCAACTTGACGCGGCAAGAGGGCTGATTTTCGCCGCGGCATCAGCGGCGGATAATATGGGAAACACGGGATACACGCGCCGGTTAGTATCTGAATCAAAAAAGTTTGCCACCGAAACATCATGGAAAGTCATCAATCACGCCATGCAGATTCTCGGCGGTATCGGCTATACAAATATTTTCCCGGTTGAAAGGATGCTGCGTGATTCGCGTCTGATGATGATATGGACCGGCACCAATGAAATTATGAATCTCATTATTCAGCATGAATATTACAGGGAGCTGCTCGGCGCAAAATCAGGCGCGCGGGATATGGAAAATGTCGCGCCGGAATCGAGCGCTGCTGATGAAAAAATTTATGAATAAAAAAAAGACTGACCAGGTGAACGCGGTCAGTCTTTTTTCTAATTTTATGTGACGCGGCTTAAAAACTCAGTTTGATTCCGGTACTCAGGATATGCAGAGTTTCTGAATGTTTTAGATCCTGACGGATATAATTTACGACAAACCCCACATGTTCCATTAAAGAAATACCGGTCCCGGCATACAAACGATGCCGGTTTATGAACTGCTGGCTGTCATCTTTTGTATCACCGAAAGGCTCGGAAGCAATAAACGGCGACAGATTCAAATTGCCTAATTTGAGCTTATACGAAAACTTAAACATCAAACGGTACATCATATGATCTTCCAATTGCGGCTGCTCATAATTTCTGAATTCAAAACGCAAACGGGTATCAAGATTCAGATTGCCTGTAATATTCGTTTTCCTGCCGGAATCCACGATGATACGGTTATCATAACTTGTAAAAGTTGATCTTTCCTGATGCTCTCTTTTGTACGCAAGCCCGAAATAGAGGTTATGAGGCAATTTATAAATAAATCCCGCCTGTACATTGCTGAGAAATGATGAACCGAGATAGGTCAGTTCCTGATACCGGCTCTCCTGACTTAAGGCCAAAGTCAGTTTGTCATTTGCTTTTAATGAAAGACTTTTTGTATTCCATCCCTGATCGGCGGCGAATGAGGAGGTGATTCCGAATCCCATAACAAATACAAGTAATGTTTTGAAAGCTAGTTGAAAATTGTTTTTCATAATTCCTTTTCCTTTGATATTAATTCCATTTATTTAACTGTTTTATTGTCAGTCGAATGGCCGATGAGCTCGCCAATCTTAAAAAGTGTCAAACTTACAAAATAATACATAAATTGCAAACGTTCTGAATGACCTATTTTGCTTTTTTTACCGCTTTTTTAGAAAATTGAGCTGTTTAATAGCACATTTTACCCAAATACTGTTTTTTCAAGCCAGATATTGAACCTTTTTAGTGATTTACCATTACTAAATGGGCATATATCACTCCTAGTGGCCATTTTTCATCTCTACGAGTTCATTTGTCGCTCCTTCGTAGTCATATATCATCCCTTCATTGTCAAATATCATTCCTTCGTGGTGAAAAACTGTTCCTACCCGGTCATCTATCACGTTTTAATGCAAAACCAAAAAAGATGACGCGTATCGCTTAATGAATTTTCCATATAATAGTGGGTAAATCAAATGGAGATATGCAACGAATCATATTCCAATGATTCTGTTGAAAAAAGGATGCGGATAAAAGCTACTACAAAATCACACGCCGGCATAATTTAACCGGCGTATGAAATTGTTTCTTTAGGAGTTTTATTTATCGGAGAGAAATTCCAAAATGGCTTTATTTGCGGCTTCGGATTTTTCAAATTGTACAAAATGACCGCATTTGGGAATCATGATCAATTTGCTGTTTGGTATTTCACTGTCGCCGATCTTCGCCACATCGATAGTTTTACCGCCATGAAGATAGGGATTAGGAATCAGTCCGTCGTTTTCACCAAACATAATCAATGTGGGCTGCATGACTTTATCAAGCCGGTCCCATACAATACCGTCCAGCATCGCCCCCACATTCTTTGAAACCGCGTAACAGTAATCATCAAAATCGGAAGCGCCCTTTATCTGAATCCTGTCCGTGATCATGAAATCCACATCTTCCGGAGTCTCATAAAAGTTAGCTTTCAAGTTAACATCAACACTTCTGGTTGTTGTATTTTTTACAAACTCGGCGGACACCGCTTTTCTCATCCAGTCGCCTTCACCCTCAGCGAACCGCTCAAATCCCGCGGGAGATATCAGAACCAGATTCTCAACTTTGTCCGGATTATTCAGCGCCGCGGTCATCGCGATCTGTCCGCCCATTGAATGACCGATCAGCGTTGCTTTCTCCACTCCAAGATTTGTCAGCAATTCAGTAAGTACTTGCGCGTAGAAATCCATTGAATACTGATAATACCCTTTATCCGATTTTCCGTAACCCGGCAAATCTACCGCAATGACTCTGTAAGATTTTGCAAGAACCGGGATATTTTTTATCCAGCCTTTCGCGTTGGTACCCAGGCCATGGATCAGCATGACTGTCTTTTCGCCGCTGCCCTGATCGATAACTGCCACATTAATATTGCGAACCTGTACTTTTTTGACAGGGAATCCATAATCGATGTCATCAAATTCAGCGGCAGGCAGCTTATAATACCGCGATGTCGCGCATCCGGAAAATGCCATGGCAATGATCACCGTGATAAGTAATGTTATTATTTTTTTCATTCCACACCCCTTAAAACATTATCCACTTAAGTGTGGCAAATACCGTCCAGGGATCCTTGGGACGACTGGTCCGGTTACCGTTTAGTTCAGGTGAATCAAAAAAGTCACCCAATGCCAGATATGCCGCGTGCAGCTCCATATCCATATATACTTTCGGACGATACAGTAAGTTGAAGTTGATTTCGGAACCGATATAGTTTCCGCCCTGCGATGGTGAGACCGCGGAATAGCCCGTGCCGAGTCCGACCTTCGCTTTGAATTTGTTCGGAACGATATCATACGAACCGGTCAGAGAACCGGCTGCAAGACCGTAGCCGACATTCTGGATATCGATAACAGCGGCGTTAAAGCGATTCACCACATTACCGTGCGGAAGCAGCAGATAGAGACCGTGACTGAAGAAAACAGCCCCGGGAGCCGTCCAGTTATTACCGGTGAGAACACCCGTATATTTTCCGTCGGAAATATTTTTTTCATCACCCGATGTAAATATCCCGTCCAGCGCCAGATGATCGTTTGCGTTTTTTCCGTACTTATAGGCCAGACGCAGGTTGCCCGCGAATCCGGCGATATCCACTGAATGCGATTCGGACTCAGCCTTTCCAAGGTTTGTGACCGCGAAACCGCTATAGCCGAATCGCCCCTGGTTTAGCAAGGGATTACCATGAAAATGAGTTCCCAGCCAGATGATATCTGCCGTGTAATCCTCATTTCCAAAGTTGAAATTAAAAACGCCGTTATAATTGCTCAACGCTGAATTTAATCCCTGGCCGAGAATGGAGACTCCACCCTCACCATTGCCCCTGTCCTTTAAATACCAGGCCGAGATACCGACAGAATTGATAATATCCAGATCGTATTCATAATCTGTTTCAAACAGGACAACATCATCATTTTGCTCGACATTGTTTTCATAAAGCTGATAAACACCGGCTTTCATGCGTTGATTATTCTTCAAATAATGTGTGGCGATACCCGAAGCATCAGAACCCCAGAATGCCAGACGATAACCGGTATTCACAAGATAGCTTGTAGGCGTGTAGGCCGGTACGCTGACATTGTCAAACAGACGGGTTAAACCCGCGTTGACAAACAGATTTTTCTGAGGACGGAATTCAATAAAGAGATTCTGCGTCTGCATGTTTACAAAGTCCGCTCCGAAAGCGCCGCCAAAATTTCCTCCGGCGCCGTAGTTGGCATCTCCCCAGGTCCAGTCAAATTCAAAACTCATACGCATGGTTGCCCAGCCGTCAAACAGACGCGGCGTATAGGCAATGATGGGGATAAACCGCTGTTCGGTAAACGATGAAACACGGTCTGATGTTTTAGTTGTATTGCCTCCAAACAGGCGCCCGACGACCTGACCCTTCAAGAATTCATTTGTCGGAGCCACGTTGGACTGCTCGGTGCGCATAAAGTAATACCCGATAAAGGTGAATTCACTTTTCTCGTCTTTTTCTTTTTTTTCTGTGAAAGCTTCATCCACCTGAGCAAATATATTTGAAGAAAGCAGAAACACCGATATTATGAAAAGACTGATTCGTTTCATAATGTCACTCTTATTTTAGTTTTCAAAAGGAAGAAATCTCCCTCCCGCGGAGGGAGATTCTGTAATTAGCGCCTATTCTTTTACGTAGTACTGAATATTAATGGTGCCTAATGCCGGATCGGATCCAAATCCTGTAGCCACGGTTCTCGGGGTGGCGCCGATGTCAGGAAGAGTCTGAACTACTTCAAGTTTCAAAGTATCCGGTGTCGCGTCAATAATCTGAAAAATACCTTCCTGTTCAAACGCGGAATAAATAAATTTTACGGTGTGAACATCGCCGGAAGCTGATTCAGTTACCGCGAATGTACCCTCAACGGTATTCCATGCGCCGTCTTTTACGTGTGAGCTGGTTTTCACCGTGTTCTGCTCGGTTAGTTCAACGCGGACACTGTCATAGTTAAATAGGGCCGCCAACAGAGGCGCTACATTTGGACCCGCGCTAAGCCATGTGCCAACCCAGGCATCCACTTCCACCGTACTGTTTGTTCCGCCGTCATCACTGCTGCAGGACGCCATAAACAGCATCCCCATAACAACTAACGATAAAATAATGATACGCTTCATTTTCTTTTCCTCCAATTAAGGGTTAATTGATAGCGTTTTTATAGTTTTCTTAAGGCTTTTCTGTCAATTTTACCTGCCTCGTTTTTTGGCAGGGCATCGATTTGATGTACATATTTAGGTATCTTGTATTTCGCCAGCTTTCCTTTACAGTTGTTCAAAATTTCCTGCTCAGTCAGTTTTGCCTTTGTTTCTAAAACAACAAACGCTTTCCCGACTTCTCCCCATTTTTCGTCATGCACACCTATAACGGCCGCTTCTTTGATTCCCGAAATCGTGTAGAGATATTTTTCCACTTCGGCAGGATATACATTTTCTCCGCCGCTGATAAACATGTTTTTCTTTCTGTCCACCACATAAAAATATCCTTCGTCATCCTTTCTTACAATGTCACCTGTATGAAACCACCCATTAGTGATCGCCTCGCGCGACTCTTTTTCCTTTCGCCAGTAACCGGGTGTCACCACGGGAGATTTCAGCCATAGTTCGCCGGGTTCATTTATCCTCTGCTCATTTCCGTTCTCATCCATAATTTTCGCGTTTATATAAAAGTTGGGAAATCCGATAGAACCCTTTTTACGAATGGCGTCATCCTGGTGCAGTGAAAAACAATTTGGGCCGACCTCCGTTAAACCGTACCCCTGGCGGATAAATATACCTTTTGCGTGCCAGCGATTGATTAACGGGATGGGCATCGGGGCGCCGCCGACGATGGCGTACCGGACACCCGAAAGATCCACTTTATCAAAGAGCGGTGAATCGGACATCATCTGAAGCATGGTTGGAACACCAAACAATATGGTTGATTTTTCTTTTTCCATTAAAGTCAGAATCTCATCCGCGTCAAACCCTGAAAGCAGGGTGTGCGACGCGCCGTGGTGAATAAAAGGCGTCAGCAGCACATTCCAACCGCCTGTATGAAAAAACGGAGCGAAACTCTGCGTATGATCCATTGAATTCAGATCCAGTCTCAGGGAAGTGTTGATGGAATTCCAGAACAACATCCGGTGATTGATCATCGCGCCTTTTGGTAATCCTGTTGTACCCGCCGTGTATAAGATCATAACCAGATCATCTTCGGTAATGGGCCGTTCCGGATTCACATGATCCAACGTCATGTTTTCCGTAAGAAACGGAGTAATTGAATTCATCTCAGACTTAATTTTTATGGGCTCCAGCGATTTTAGCAGCGAAACCTGATCTTTGAATTCACTTTCATAGATAAATACTTTTGGTTCGGCATCTGAAATCAGGACATCCAGTTCAACCGGCGTCAATCTGAAATTAAGGGGCACAAGAATCGCGCCTGTCTTGACACAGGCATAAAACAGAAAAACATATTCAGCCCGGTTTTTTGAATAAACGGCAATTCTGTCGTCTTTATTTATCTTTAAATCATCAATAAGATATTGCGCGAGGGCGTTGACACGTTTGTTAAACTCAGAATATGTCCATTGCAAATCACGGTCATGTTCACGCAGCGCCATTCTCCCGGGTGTATAGAGAGCCCATTTTTTTAACCAGTCAAATCCATCGTTAAACATGAACTTTTCTCCTCAATGCGATAAAAACCAGATAACCGACGATCACAGAGCAAACGATCGCGACAGCCGCCGCGACTCCCGGATTCTCTCCGCTTGATTTGCTCAATGGTACCGCTATTTTTCCATAGTACATCGTAAAATGAACAACGATTGCGGTTACCGATGCCGCGATTGGAGCCGCTTTGGGAACATCCTTTAAAAACATGCCGAACAAAATAGGTACAAAGGCGGCAGCGAAATAGGCATAGACTCCGTTCTGGGCAAAGATAGCGACGCTCAATTTCGGATTGATCAACTGATCATAGGAAATATATGCAGAGACAATACCGAGAATTACGATTGCGACCCGGTTAATGGAAACTTCAAAAAATGCTTTTTTTGATTCATTTGCGGGATAGTATTTCCCAAACAAAGGTTTGATAATATCAGATGTTATCGTCGTGCCCAGCGCCTGAATCAGTCCTTCCAGGGTTGAAATTCCAGCGGAGATTAAACCCAAAACCACAATCAAACCGACATAGACAGAAAATTCGCTAACCACATAGGCGGACATGATTCCATCCATCTTCAGCGGAGCGCCGTTTACGCTTAAATCAGGGAAAGTGATACGCGCGTAAAGACCGGTAATGACCACTAAAAAGAATATAATTTCGGTGATGATGCCAACTACAAGATAGCGGTTCACATCTTTGTCCGTTTTCAGCAGTAACGATTTTGTGATGATATGCGGCTGGCAGACAATGGCGACACCGACAACGATCTGCGCGAAAAAAATTTCAAAATAATCTCTGAAAAGAAAACTGCTGTCATTAGTCGTCTGTATCATCCTGGGATCTATTGAGCTCAATTTATCAAGAAATCCCTGAACCCCGTTACTAAAATGTTCATAACCAGATCCCAGCAGTATGAACGCGACGATCAGCATCAGGATGGCCTGAACGGTGTTTGTGTAAACCATTGAATTGGCGCCGCCGAACATCATATACCCAAAAATAAAAACCACAATTCCGATAAGGATATATAATTCGGTGACATCCAGTGTTTTAGACAGGACCTTTGTCAGTCCCACTACAATAAGGACAATAAAAGTAATAAGCAGCAGAGACAGAAAACCAAAAAACAATCCATAGCCCGAACTCTTGTACCGGCTGCCAATCCATTGCGCCAGACTTAGCGCTTTGACTGTGCTGCCGTGTTTACGAAACCCTTTTGTCAATATTACAAGGGAAACCATGGCAGCGGCAGGAAGAACGAACGCATAGGATATTACCGCGCTGATGCCGTATAAAGCGATGAATCCGGGATTGATGATAAAAGTCGCGGCGCTGGTCATAGATGCCGCCAATGCCAGACCGACTGCTACCGGCGAGAAAGCGATATTACCTACCGCGTAATCCGAGATTGTCTTAATTTTCCGAGCGCCACGGATGACAAAGAAAAGAATAACACCCATATAACACAGAATGAATGTCCATCCCGCAACAATTAAATCTTTTGAAGCGATACCTGTCATTTTTTCACCCTTTTTCAAGAATTATACGGTATCTGTCAACCCGGAATCCTAATCATGATTTCATTTTTACATCACCAGCGAAACACCGCTGTCGCAAAAGAAAGACCCCCCCCGGACCCCATAAAAACAATCAAATCGTTATCCTTTAATTTGCCGAGTTCATTTGCTTCCGCCAGCGCCATTGGAATACAGGCTGATCCCGTGTACCCGTAACGATCCATTACGGTATGTGTCTGATTCATTTTCAAACCCAGTATATCCAGTGTTTCCCTGATGCTGTTAATGTTTATTTGAGTCAGAAAAATCATGCTGACATCGCTCAGCGAGTTTCCGGAACTTTCAACGGCTTCCCTGATCATCCGGCTCCAGGTCGTCGGATTGATTTCTTTGGGAAATTTTTTGACGAATTTCAACAAGTGATCCTTTGAATTTAGCACATCCTGGTTCACGGGTTTGTACGTGCCCCCTGCGTAAATCCCCATCCAGTCATGATATTGGCCTTCGGTATACAGAAGGGATTTTAAAAAACCGCGGTCTTCTTTCGTTGCCTGAAGTACTACCGCGCCCGCTCCGTCGGCAAATAATGTGACTGTTTTTTTATCGGCCATATCCAGATATTTTGACATGGCATACGCGCCGATCACAAGTATATTGTTATATTGTTCATCTGCTCTGATATATTTAGAACCGATATCCACACCGGTGACAAAGCCAGCGCACGCTGTGTTTATATCAAATGTCCCGGCATTCACCATTCCGAGACGGTATTGCACAACCGAAGACGTACTTGGTGAAATATATTCCGGTGTATCTGTTGACAAGATAATCAGATCAATATCCTTCGGCGATAATCCAGCCCCGGATATAGCCTGTTCACCCGCGCGACAGGCAAGATCTGCTGTGCTTTCATCATCCGCGCACCAACGGCGTTCACGAATGGTCAGATTCTCACTCAGCCAGGTATCCACATCTTCGCCAAGAAGATCATTAAAATATTGATTTGTCAGCACTTTTTCCGGCGCGTAAAATGCTGTAGAAATAATTCTGGCGTTTCGCATTATTTATTATCCTGCTTTCATATTCATAGATGTCTGCGGTAAACGGACAACTTATTTAAAGAATCAGACCACCGTCCACACATAACACATTGCCGTTTATAAAAGACGCCTCATCGGAGGACAAGAAAAGATACGCGTTCGCGATATCTTCCGGTTCGCCGAGTCTTGCAAGCGGTGTTTTATCTTTAACCGCGTTAATAACTTTTTCCGGCACGGTTTTCACCATTTCTGTAGCGATAAATCCCGGAGCGACCGCGTTTACACGTACGCCTTTGCGTCCAAGTTCTCTCGCCCAGGTTTTCGTCATGCCGATAATACCCGATTTTGCCGCCACATAATTCGTCTGCCCGTAATTACCGTAAAAAGCGACCACAGAACTGGTATTAATAATGACGCCCGATCCCTGTTCGGCCATAATTCTGCCGACTGACTGGGCGCAGATAAACACACCTTTAAGATTTACGGAAATCACCTGATCCCACTGTTGTTCTTCCATTTTCAGCAAAGCCGCATCACGGGTGATTCCGGCATTATTGATCAGAATATCGATATGACCGTATTTCTCTTTAATTTCCGCGACCTGTCCGGCCACATCTTTCAAGGATGATACATCGACCATCCTGAATTCAACCTTGTTACCTTTTTTGGTTAATTCTTTAGATAGTTTTTCGCCTTTTTCCCGATCGACATCCCAAATGGAAACGATCGCGCCTTCTCTGGCAAAGACCCGTACTGTGGTTTCTCCGATTCCCGCAGCGCCGCCGGTTACGACAGCTACTTTTCCTTCCAGTCGTTTCATGTCACCTCCGCCATATTATTGAAACGTTTGAAATTTTTAAAACGTTATGTTCGTGAAAAATTCCCGGCTATTTATTTGCCGACTATTTTTGCGCGGTCCATTCTTTCAAAAATTCATTGAAGTGTTTTACCATCAATGAATAAAACCGCGTCATTTCTTCCATGTTCTGTTTAAAAAACTGAACTTCTTCCGTGGAATCGTCCTGGGCCGTGGAATGATATTTTTGCGCCAGCCGCAAATTTTCTTTCATTTGAGAAATCTGGTTGCGAAACGCGTTACCGAATATATCGGGCGCCACCTGATAATAATCTTTTCTATCCCCGGGCACCCAAATACGCTGGATAAGGTTGCGATCACGGAGCCGGCGCGTAATCTGACTTACCGGCCCTTTACTCACATTCAATTCTTCCGTTATGTCATCCAGGCTGATTGGACGGCCTATAAAAATTAGCAGGCCGACAATCCGTCCCATCAATTTGGGCAGTCCAAAGGTCTGATAGGCTTCACCGTAGTCCTGAATAAATTCTTGCTTTAAAGCTGGTATATTATTCATATTATTTTCTTTTGATATAATTCAAACTTTTAAAAGATAGTTTGCCTTTTCAAAAATTGCAAGGACAAAATAATTATTTTCCTGCTGCTTCTTCTGAGATATTGACCGCATCATTATTTATTTCCATATTACTATCAGATCCCTTTCGGGTTGTTTCACTATTTGCATATTTTATGTTACTACAGTAAATTTCTGCTCGATTTATTCAATTCGTGAATTAACATTATTTTATAGATTTCGGAGTTTCAATTGTCTGAAAAAATTTTAGTAACCGGCGCTCTGCCCTATGCAAACGGCCCCATACATCTGGGGCACCTGGCCGGCGCCTATTTACCCGCTGATATATTTGTCCGCTACCACCGGCTGAAAGGCTCAGATATTGTATATATCTGTGGTTCCGATGAACATGGTGTGCCGATTATGCTGAGAGCCCGAAAAGAAAAAGTCTCCCCCCAGGAAATTGTTGATCGTTACCATTTTTTAAACAAAAAAAGCTTTGCGGCTTTTGGGATTAGTTTTGACTATTACGGACGTACATCATCAAAAACGCATCATGAAACCAGCCGGGAGTTTTTCAGACATCTTGCTGAAAAAGGTGAATTCATCCTTAAATCGGAAGAACAACTCTTTGATCCTGAAGCAAATATTTTTCTTGCTGACCGGTTTGTTCGTGGTACCTGCCCGGTTTGCGGTTATGATGACGCCTATGGTGATCAGTGCGAAAAATGCGGCAGTTCTCTCAGTCCCAAGGACCTGAAAAATCCCCGCAGCGCAATCACCAACGCGGCGCCTGTCTTAAAAGAGACGACGCACTGGTATCTGCCGCTCGCCAAATATCAGGAACGGCTAGAAAAATGGATCGACACGCATCCCGAATGGAAGACAAATGTCGTAAACCAGGTAAAAAGCTGGTTCAATGACGGTCTTAAAGACCGCGCCGTAACGCGTGATTTACCTTGGGGAGTCGCCGTACCCGAAGACGTCGCGGAAGAAAAAAGCGTTGATGCTTCCGGTAAAGTACTATATGTCTGGTTTGATGCTCCTATCGGTTACATATCCGCGACAAAGGAATGGGCTGAAGCCAAAGGCAATTCAGAATTGTGGAAAGAATACTGGCAGAATAAAGAGACAAAACTGGTTCATTTCATTGGTAAGGATAACATTGTCTTCCACTGTCTGATTTTTCCGGCTATGCTGATGGTTCACGGTGATTATATTCTTCCGGAAAACGTACCGGCGATGGAATTTCTCAATCTGGAGGGCAATAAACTTTCCACAAGCCGTAATTATGCAGTTTGGCTTGATGAATACCTTGAAAAATTTGATCCTGATCCATTGCGTTATGTTCTGGCGAGTAATCTTCCCGAAGCCCGCGATACCGATTTTTCCTGGAAGGATTTTCAGGCGCGGTATAATAATGAACTGGCCGATATACTTGGAAATTTTGTAAACCGTACTCTTACGTTTACACAAAAATATTTTGAGGGAAAAATTCCTTCACTAAACGATACCGATGAAACTGATCGTGAACTCATCAGGCTTATAAAGGCTACGCCGGCGAAACTTGGCTCCAGCGTCGAACAATTCCAGTTTAAAAACTATGTTCGCGAACTGATGGATTTTGCCCGGTCCGCGAACAAGTATTTCAACGATAAAGAACCCTGGAAAACCCGTAAATCAGATCCGGACACCTGCGCCACGACCATCAATTTGTGTTTAAAGATAGTTTACTGTCTGTCGATTTTATCTGAACCGCTGCTTCCGTTCACTTCTACTAAAATCAGGCGTATGCTGGCCATTGAATCGGATAACATAGCCTGGAAAAATGCCGAAGATCCGGATTTAAAAGCCGGGCATGTGATCAATGAACCGGAGATCCTTTTTAGCAAAATTGAGGACGGACCGATTGAAGCTGAAATTGAACGGTTAAAAAATGTGATTGATTCCGGGAACAAACCGGATTCGAATGAACAAATTGATGATCAAACCATCGATATAGACACTTTTCAGAAAGTTGATCTGCGTGTGGGCGAAATCATTCAGGCGGAAAAAATCAAGAAAGCCGACCGTTTATTGAAGCTACAGGTCAAAATCGGGGATGAGCAAAGACAGATCGTTGCCGGTATCGCCAAATCGTACGACCCGGAAAAGCTGATCGGTAGAAAAGTTGTCGTTATCGCGAATCTTAAACCTGTTACTCTGAGGGGAATCGAATCTCAGGGCATGCTCCTTGCCGCGAGCGGTGATACGGGATTGAGCCTGTTGACCACCATGGATGACGTGGAATCAGGCAGTAAAATAAGTTAAGTGTGAGAAAAAATTAAAGGATTAATATGTTCGTTGACACACATGCGCATCTTGATTTTGAGTCCTTCGACGAGGACAGAGAAGTGGTTATTCAGCGCGCCATTCAAAACCAGGTTCTTGCAATCATCACCATCGGCACCGATTTAAAATCATCAAAAAACGCCGTTCTTCTGGCTGAAAAATACGCATCAATATACGCTGCAGTCGGAATCCATCCATCGGATTGCGCTGAAGCGGAAGACAATGATTTTGAAGAAATTCGGGAACTTGCCCAACATGAAAAGGTAATTGCCATCGGCGAAGTCGGTCTCGATTATTACCGGATGTACGCGGAAAAAGACAAACAAAAAGATACATTCGGGAGACAGATAAAACTGGCCCGAGAACTGAATTTGCCATTAATTATTCATAACCGCGACGCTCACGAGGATGTTTACAACATGATCCTAAGCGAAAAAGCCACTGAAGTGGGTGGTGTGCTTCATTCATTTACCGGTGATGAAAATTATCTCGAAAACATTCTTCTGACGAACTTCCATATATCATTCACCGGAGCGATTACCTATAAAAACAATGATTCTGAAGCTTTGATCGCTAATGTCCCATTGGAAAGGCTGCTACTTGAAACAGACAGCCCGTTTCTTACCCCTGTGCCGCTGCGCGGGAAAAGAAATGAACCTTCTCTGATTATTCACACTGCAAAAAGAATCGCGGCAATACGTGGAATTACGGTTGATCAACTCGCCGCAGTTACTTCTGAAAACGCGGGGGCATTATTCCAAATAAAATTCTAATCGAACCGGCTGGTAACTTTTTTAGCAGCCTTAATCCGAGACTTGCCTGAATGGACAGCAATCAGCGCCCGTTGAAACGATTTGGTCAGAACTTTCTGAATAACCCGTATATTTGTCAGGAAATCGTCCACGCCATTAATATTTCATCCGATGATGTTGTCCTGGAGATCGGACCCGGTAAAGGCGCGCTGACAGAACTGGTAATCAAGGCGTCTCCGGCTGATTTTATCGCCGTCGAGATCGACAAAAGAATGTCAGATTATATCACTGAGCTTTTCCCGGCCGGGGTTCAGATACTTAATCAGGACTTTATGACCATGGATTTGCAGAATCTTTCTAAAAAGTCCGGTAGAAAACTGAAAATCTTAGGAAACATTCCTTACAATATCACCAGTCCGATTTTGTTCAGTTTAATTGACAATCACAAATCTGTGGATTCAGCGGTTCTCATGACACAGAAAGAGGTGGCGAAACGCATCGTCTCACCCCCCGGTTCAAAGGAGTACGGCATCTTATCGGTGATATGTCAGACCTACAGCAGGCTTGAGTATTTATTTGATGTTAAACGCGGGAATTTCTTCCCGGTCCCAAATGTTGATTCCGCTGTTTTTAAGATGGAATTCATCGACACTATTCCGGATGTCGATAATTTGACACTTTTCAGGAAGCTGGTGAGAGGTACATTTAACTACCGGCGAAAAATGTTGAGAAATTCTTTGGGTAGAATATTTGACAAAAGTATCGTATATTCTTTAGAGGCTGTGAATCTTGACAACCGGCCGGAAAACCTGACAATAGATGAGTTCAAAAAACTTTCTAATGAAATAAATCATAAACTGAATCAAAATTATGGATGAAATTAATTTCGAAAGCACTATAACGGATATTGAAAAGCTCATAGAGAGCAAACAAGCAGGTCATCTGCTCAATATTCTAATTGATTTGCATCCGGCTGACATTGAAGACATCCTGAATCGTTTAAAGAAGGATGACCGTAAATATCTTTTCCATCTCCTTCCTACAGAACTTGCCAGTGAAGTATTATCCGAACTTGACACCCCGCTTGTGGAACAGGTACTGGAAGAAGCAAGTGAAAAATCGATCTCTCTGCTTGTCGATCATATGGAATCGGATGACGCGGCTGACCTTCTTGCCGAACTGCCTGAAGAAATTGCCATTAAAGTTCTTGACCACATGGCTGTCGAGGGACAACAGGATGTTAAAGCTCTTCTTCATTACAAAGATGATACCGCCGGCGGTATTATGGCGCTGGAGTTTCTCTCCATGCCTGAGACAGCCACGGTCAATGAAACCATAGAAAGAATACGTGAAGTCCGTGATGACTTTGATGATCTCTATAATATCTGGGTAGTCGATGAAAATAATTCGCTAATCGGCAGTGTTTCTCTGACCGACCTTGTCCTGGCTAAAGGCTATACGACGCTCAGAGAAATTATGGATGTGGATATTCAGTATGTCACTGTGGACATGGATCAGGAAAATGTGGCGAATTTCTTCAAGAAATACGACCTGATCAGTGTGCCTGTTGTCAACCAGGCCGGAAAATTAGTCGGGCGGATCACTGTTGACGATATCGTCGACGTATTGGAAGAAGAGGGTTCTGAAGATATCTCCCGATTATCCGGAGCGCCCGATGAAGAAATTCTTGAGGAATCTGCTTTTGTTCTATCCAAGGCACGGCTTCCCTGGCTGGCAGTCGCATTTTTTGGCGAAATTGCCGCCGCGATGATTCTTGATTCTTTCTCAGCCACCCTGGCTCAAAAGGTGATGGCGGCATTTTTTATCCCGATCATCATGGCTATGGGTGGATCAACAGGCCAACAGGCCAGTGTTATTGTCGTGCGCGGTCTTTCGACAGGAGACATAAGTATCAGCGACACAAAAAGCCGGCTATTTAAAGAATTCCGGATTTCGCTGATAAACAGTGTGATATTCGCTTCAATGATTTTTTTAATTGTCTTTGTTTGGGACGGCCCGGTATTTGCGTCTATCCTCGCGATTTCCATGTTTATTGTTATCAACAATGCGGCCGTTATCGGAGCGCTTGTACCTTTAATGTTTAAAAGATTTAATATCGACCCCGCATTGGCTGCGGCGCCTTTTGTATCCACATCTAATGATATTATCGGACTGCTCATTTATCTGACGATCACTACTCTTTCTTTAAAATTCGCCCTTTAAGGCTGCCCGGACATCCCGGGATTTCCAAATTCCACATACTCTTTTTCAGACGGGCTTTGGAATAATTTTCTGGTTTCACCGTGATTTAATACCCAAAAATCATTATCACTAAGATTTTTTTCTCTAAGTGCTTGTGCCAGAGCTTTTGGCGGTTCATCAAGAGGTTCATCCGCCAGTTCGAATGTTCCCCAGTGGATCGCGACGAACATTTTTGCCCGCAGATCTATGTACGCGTCGACCGCCTCATCAGGGCTTAAATGAATAGGTCCCATAAACCAGCGGGGCAGATACGCGCCAATGGGCAGTGCCGCGAGATCAAACGGTCCGTATCTTTTTCCGATTTCCTTAAAACCGGGAAAATATCCTGTATCGCCCGCGAAATAAAAATTCTGGCTTTTTCCCTGCACCACCCATCCGCTCCAAAGGGTTTTGTTGCGGTTAAAGAGAGATCTCCCGGAAAAATGTTGCGCCGGCACGCAAACAATTTCGGCCCCATTAAATTTCATGGAATCCCACCAGTCCATTTCTGAATAGTGCGTTATTCCCCATTCCCGCAAAATTGCTCCGATACCCAAAGGCACAAGATATAACGGTTTATTCCCCAGCATTTTAATTGTCGCCTTGTCAAGATGATCATAATGATCATGCGAAATCAGAACCACATCAATTTCCGGCAAATCATCAAACACCAGGCCGGGCGGCACATGTCTTTTCGGACCGGCAAAATTAACAGGCGAACACCTTTCGCTCCATATCGGATCGGTAAGAATATTGATCCCGTCGATCTGAATGAGCAATGTAGAATGTCCGATCCAGGTTACCGTAAACTCATCTGTATTCTCTCTGAGAAATTGCCCATCGTTGGATATCATTTCAAAATTATAATTTTCCGGTTTATCGGGCTTTTTACCCGCCAGGCGATCAACAACCGACCATTTCAGAAAATCCTTGAAACCCCGGTCAACATATCCCGGATCCGGATTGGCAAATCCGTCTGATGTATGATGCATTAACCGCTTTCCTCCTTGTTGAGATATAAGAATCAGTGGAAGAAACAGTATGAGAAGAATTATTTTATTCATAGTGAGAATCCCGAAAATACATTAATTTACATTTAGTAACGATAAGATATGCTTAAATATTCTATGGTTTTGGGAATAGGCGGGTAGCGAGGTGATCAGATTTTCACCGCATCGAGGAATGAATCGATTATTTTGTTCTGTAAATTAATCCATCGCGTCTGATTTCCATTAATGTGATTTTGATTCACCTCAAGCTCGATGCCTATATAACACTCCTCCGGTAATCGTTTTCTGAAATAAGCTGTTAATCCCTCCGGCTTCCCTGAGTATGGATAATTGAATCGTATTTTTAGCCCGGGATCCATTCGCTTAAGATATCTTTTCCACAAACAACAAAATTCTTTCTCCCTTTTTCTTGAATTGTCATACAAAAACGCGGTATCTGCTTTTCTTTCAACATCCTTCAAAACGGGAGTGAAACTATGAACAGATATATGAATAACTTCATCTTCATGGTCAATATGATAGAAGATATCATTTTCCAGCCGCTTACGGTATGAGTAATAATATTTTTCTAAAATCTTCTCTTTCTCATAACGACTCAGTCCTCTTGTAACCTCGGAGAAAATTGATCGTCTTTTTAAAGATCGGTTCAAATCAACAAGAAGACGGGATACGGTTGACGAATAGCATGAAACCGTAAGCGTTCCCGCAAATTTTTGACTTAACTCCAGAGCTCCGGGATCATATGCTTTATGTGTGTTCAGTAAATTCTCATAACCCGAAAAAAGCGCCGTGTACTCATCGGGAATTCTGTTCCCGCCATGCTCACAGGTGATGATTATTTTCTTCATTTGTGATCTGATTGAATATGTATCTGCATTTTACTATTCTACATTTTTCTCTCTATTAGAGTCGCTAATCAAAATATTCAGATGGTGATATAAATGCAAGGAATGAAAAATTTTGCAGGTGGGATCTTCATTTAGTTATAGTCTATGCCTCTCCTTGTACAACTGCCCTATTTCGGCTCCTACAATAAAAATTATGGCTGAATAATATATCCAGAAAGCAACGACCGCAAAAAGCAGATAGGTGCCATAGATCTGGTTGAGCGATGCGAAGTTTGAAAGATAATACCCGAATAACTGTTGAGCGCTTATCCAAAATGCCACGGCCCAAAAAGCGCTGACACTGACAATTCTTTTTTTCATTTTTCGATAAGGAATCACCTTATAAAATAGAAAAAACACCGCGAATAACGATATTGAAGAAAAAATAAACAGTAAAAAAGAATTGATATTCAGCGAACCAAACCACTGAGTATATGGAAAGTTTCGCGCCAGTGTTTTTGCCGCGTGGAAAAATGGAAGGAGCATTGCCGAACTGAGGAAAAGAATCATAAGCAAGATGACCATGCCAAAATCTCTCAGTTTTGCAATCAGAAAATG
>JACDJC010000220.1_pt1 | contig 74091 bp, 68 predicted proteins | sample 7454191 | NCBI WGS metagenome assembly JACDJC01 (sample SAMN14253291, study PRJNA609438) | sludge metagenome | isolation source: sludge after 25d culture with pyrite and EDTA | collected 2018-12-20 | reverse complement strand
TACCGATTCAACCGTCGATTTCGTCTGCCCGAGATGCTGCCGCGACTGGCGCGGGCTATGGTGCTGTGCAAGCCTTGGCCGGAGCCGAATTTGCGCGCCGTCGATAATTTTCATGGCTGAGCGTCGTCGCTAATCAGGTCGGATTTTTGGGGTCGCCGTGAGTCATGGAGCATCCTGCGATCGTGAGAGTCAGAAAACCAAGAATTTGTGCGGCAGCAAATTTCATCGTGATTTTTCCTGCGAGATGATGCATGGCCATTGGCTTGGCTGATTGGCGTCGAGGCTCAGCTGAGATATCCCTTCTCCCCTCGGCGACACTTTGGGGTCCCCTCGTGGGTGAGCAGTGGCGCGCAGCGCCGGATGAGGGCACGGGCGAGGCGTGGACCTCGATGCCAAACAGGTTGGCTTGAGATAATCGCCGTGTCGTCGTGCGCAGATGATGGGGGCAGGGCGCTGAGACAGTGTTTCGCTCATTGCTGCAATGCCATGGCGACTTTGTCGCTTTGCGACTGGATGACGTTTTTCTCCGCGGTCTCGCGCTGGACATTTGGCGTAGCTGTCTTGATCACCGCCGGCGCGACGCTCGCCCGCTGCTTGAGTTGCCGGTCCTTGAAGTACCAGTTTTTCCTGGCCCGGATCGGCTTGCAGCCTTCGTAGAAGATCAGCTCCTCGTCGACGGGCAGCTCCTTGATTTCCTGCGGCAGAAACAGCGCACGCTTCTCCTCGGTATGGTTGATCGAGACCTGGTGGGTGCCGCGGCCGCGGCTGGTGCTGCGGTGTTGTTTGCGCAGGGTCTTGTAGCCGAGCATCTCGCTGTATTCGTTGGCGTCGCTCTGCTCGCGCGGCGCGAACACGATCTGCGCGCCGTGGTTGGTGATGAAGTTCTGGGCGTCATCGTCGCCATAGGCCGAGCGCAGCTGGGCGCGGCTCTGCACGATGCACAGGTCGCGCACGCCGTAGCTGGCCGAGATCGAGATGCGTTTGGCCCACACGTCCATGCGCCCCATCGCGGTGAACTCGTCCATCAGCATCAGCATCTGGTACTTCAGCTCCGGCTCCTCACCCAGCTGTTTGCCGAGGTTGGTGCCGATCACGGTGCTGAAGAAGATGTTCAACAGCTTGCTGCTCTCGTCCAGCTTGTTGGTGGGAATGATCACGTACAGCGTGGTCGCTCGCTTGCGCAGGCTGGCGACGTCGATGTCGGTGGCGTTGGTGGCCGCGGCCAGGATCGGACTCAGGAACTGCTGCAGCGGTGCCTGCATAGTGGCGATGACGGAGGAGAAGGTCTGCTCGGCCAGCCCGGCGAGGTTGCCGAAAACGGTGCGGGTCTGCGGGCTGACGAAGGCGTACCGGGGGTCCTTCAGCAAGGTTTGCAGCATCTCCCGGGTGCCCTGGCCGTCCGTGCCGCTGGAAAGGCGCAGGATGCGTTCGAAGCTGGGGAAGCTCTCATGGGTGTTGGGGTCCATGTCCGGGAAGCCCGTGCGACATCCGTGATCCCACCCCTCGAACATGAAGGAGGCGAAGGCGGTGAACGCGGCGCGACTCTGCGCAGTCCAGAACGGGTCCTTGCCCGCCTCGTCCGGGTACAGGATGGCGGCGATGGTCTGGATTTCACCGATGCGCTTGCCTGGATCCATCCCCGCCAGCGGGGTCATGGGGTTGAAGCGATGGGTTTGTCCCGCCTCGTCGTACGGTGCCCACACGCGGATGGCGTGACCTTGCGCTTGGCGCCAGCCGCTGGTGGCCTTGTACAGCTCGCCCTTCAGGTCGAGCACGACCACCGATTCCTGGTAGGACAGCAGGACCGGGATGGCGATGCTGGTGGTCTTGCCCGACCGGGTCGGGCTGATGGTGATGACATGCTGGGTACCGCCCAACCACAGGTAGCGGCCCTTGCAACTGCCGATGAGGATGCTCTGCGGGGTCTGCTTGAGCAGGCCGGCCTTCTTCAGGTCGGACAGGGTGGCGAAGCGGGCGTCGCCATGCAGGGATTCGCGCTTTGCCTTGAACAGCACGATCAGCAGCCCGGCCCAGGCCAGCAGCGGCAGGCCAAAACCCATCACGCCAGTGAGCTTGATTTTGGTAGTGAAGGGCGCGACTTGCGGCAGGTTCATCGCCTGCGCGTACTGCCACCACGTGTTCCATACCAGCGGCGTATCGCGCAGGCCGAGTAAGAGCAGTATCAGATAATTGGAAAGAAACCAGCCGCCGGCCACGGCCCCCATCAGCAACGCCGCCCCCAAACTCCGCTTGCCCATTCCTTAGGTCTCCATGCGTGAGGAATCAGATGCTGGTGCAACTCGTCGCGCCCTGTCAATGCGGGTCGACGCCATACTTGCCGATGTCTTGCGGATCTGCATTGCGATGGAAGTGCATTCGACCGCGAGCCGCAGGCGCCCTGGCTACCACGCGTTCCACCGCATCGGCCCATCTGCTGCGATGCACGCCGGTCTCAAGGGTGCGCTGGCATCGGCGCGAGATGGAAGACCGATGATAGATTCTGGTTCACCCTGTTCCGCGAAGCGGCTCACATTCTGGTGCGCTTGGACCTTGAAACTGCCATCGAAGGCGGTCGGCTTGCGTGATACAGGGCAGCTCGGGAACGAGCCATGGAGCAGACGTTGGCCGACGTGTGCGGTTGCGGGTTCAGTCGCATAAACTCACACGAATCGGACCATTGTCCGCCCGGGAGTAGATCGTGAGGCGTTGGAATGGCTGGGGTGACGAGGCGATCGAGGTCGCGCTCGATGGTGCTGCGCTGGATTTTTTGCGCGAGCGGCTGGGAGCAGGGATCGAGCCCGCCGATGCGACCTTGGCGCAGGCGTGCGCATTGATCCCGGAGAGTCGCCTGCCGGCGCACCGCCTGCTGCATACCGATGCCGAGACATGCTTGCGCCATGGCTTGGGACAGAGCCTGCCGGACTGGCTCAGGCTGCGTTACGGGCAGCCGGGTCTGCTGCCCGATGGCGTGGCGTTCCCCGAGAGTCGTGCCGATGTGCGTGAGTTGCTGGCCTATGCGAGACAGCACGACGCCAGCGTGATTCCGTATGGTGGCGGCACCAGCGTGGTCGGACATCTGAGCGTCCTGCAAGAGGACAAGCCGGTGCTGGCGATCGATCTGACACGCCTGGCCGGCCTGCTGGATCTGGACAAGGTGGCGCAACTTGCACGTTTCGGCGCGGGTACGTTCGGCCCGGACATCGAGGCGCAGTTGCGCGTGCAGGGTTATACCCTGGGGCATTTTCCGCAGTCGTTCGAATACTCCACGCTCGGCGGCTGGATCGCCACGCGCTCATCGGGCCAGCAGTCGCTGCGCTACGGCCGGATTGAACAGCTGTTTGCCGGCGGTCATCTCGAGACGCCGCGTGGTGCTCTGGATATCGCCACCTTCCCGGCCTCGGCGGCGGGGACCGACGTGCGCGAGATGGTGCTGGGTTCGGAAGGACGGCTGGGCATCCTGACCGATGCCTCGGTGCGCATCACGCCGTTGCCGGCATTCGAGCAATTCCACGCGGTGTTCTTCCCGGATTGGGCCAGCGCCGAGAAGGCCGCGCGCGCGATGGTGCAGGGCAAGCTGTCGCTGTCGATGCTGCGCCTGTCCAACGCCACGGAAACCCTGACCAGCCTGACCCTGGCCGGTCACCGCAAGCTGATCGGCCTGCTGGAAACCTACCTGCGCTGGCGCCGCTGCGGGGCGGAAAAATGCATGTTGCTGATCGGCGTCAGCGGAGCAAGCGACACGGCAAGGCCGATGCTGCGACAGGCGCTGCGGCTGGCGCGGCAATCCGGCGGCGTGCACGTGGGTGCCATGATGGGCGAAAAATGGAAGCACAATCGCTTTCGCGGTGTCTATCTGCGCAACACCCTGTGGAAGCATGGTTACGCCGTCGATACAGTGGAGACCGCCGTCGACTGGCCGCGCGTGCCGGGCATGATGCAGGCCGTGGAAGATGCCGCGGCCGCGGCATTGGCCGCGCACGGAGAACGCGTGCATGCCTACGCGCATCTGTCGCATCTGTATGCACAAGGCGCCAGTGTCTACACCACCTTCGTGTACCGCCTGGCAGGCGATTTCGACACCGATCTGGCGCGCTGGCGCTCGCTCAAGGCGGCCGCGTCGCGTGCGATCGTCGCCCGTGGCGGCACCATCAGCCATCAGCACGGGGTGGGTACCGATCACGCACCGTACCTGGCCGCGGAAAAGGGTGAGCTCGGGATCGATGCGATACGTGCGTTATGCCGTTGTTTCGACCCGGACGGCATGATGAATCCCGGCAAGTTGCTGCCATCCGGGGAGCGGTCAGGCTGACATGACGCCGGCAGGGCAAAGCGGTGGGCGGGACCGGATACCGGCGCTGGTGGCCAGCCGCCACTGGGATTTGCTGATCATCGGCGGCGGCATCACCGGTGCCGGAATCTTGCTGGAGGCGGCGCGTCACGGTTTGCATGCGCTGCTGGTCGAGCAGCGGGATTTTGCTTCGGGTGCTTCCAGCTGTTCATCGAAACTGGTGCATGGAGGATTGCGTTACCTCAAGCAGGGCAAGCTGCGATTGACGCGCGATTCGGTGCGCGAGCGAGAGCATCTGTTGCAGGTCGCCGCTGGCCTGGTCACGCCGCAGAGCTTCGCGTTTCCCGTTTACCAGGGGCGTCCGCCCGGGCGTGCCCTGTTCTCGGTCGGGCTGGCGCTGTATGACCTGATGGCTCGACAGCGAACGCACCATTACTACCGCGCCGACGAATTCCTGCTGCGGACGCCACACATCGAGCCGACCGGCTTGCGCGGCGGATTCTGCTATGCCGATGCCAAGACCGACGATGCCAGGCTGGTGCTGCGCGTCTTGCAGGAAGCTATCGCCGCGGGCGGCACGGCGCTCAATTACATGGCGGTGACGCGACTGCTGCATGCGTCTGGCAAGGTCCGCGGAGCACAACTGCGGGACGCCGACAACGGCACCACCCACGAAATCAGCGCCAGGGTTGTCATCAACGCCACCGGTGCGTGGGGCGATGCCTTGCGCCCGGCTACGCATGCCAGACCGAAGTTGCGCCCCTTGCGCGGCAGCCATCTGATCTTCCCTGCATGGCGATTGCCGGTGGCCCAGGCCGTCAGTCTGCTGCACCCGCAGGATGGCCGGCCGGTATTTGCGTTCCCGTGGGAAGGCATCACCCTGGTGGGTACCACCGATGTCGATCACCACAATATGGATGACGCGGCGTCGATTGCGCCGGCCGAGGTGGCCTATCTGATGGCGGCGGTGCAGTTTCTGTTTGCGCCACTGGGCCTGACTGAAGGCGACATCGTGGCCACCTATGCCGGGGTCCGCCCGGTGATCGACAGCGGCAAAGCGAACCCCTCGCGGGAAGCACGCGAGCATGCGGTGTGGCTGGAGGAGGGTTTGCTGACGGTTACCGGCGGCAAGTTGACCACCTTCCGCCTGATTGCGCTGGATGCGCTGAAGCACGCCGCACCGCTGCTTCCCGGGTGGCATGCGAAGCTACGCGTCGAACCGGTTTTCGTTGGCACGCCAACGCTGGTGGCGGCGACTGCGGAGCTGAGCGCCGGGCAACGGCTGCGGTTGGAGGGTCGCTACGGTTGCCACGCGGCGACGGTTCTGGCGCTGGCACACGACGGTGAACTGGAAACGATCCCGGGTACCGAAACCCTGTGGGCCGAACTGCGTTGGGCCGCGCGCCACGAGGCGGTACTGCACCTGGAGGACCTGCTGCTGCGGCGCACGCGGATCGGCCTGCTGTTGCGCCACGGCGCTGGCGCGGAATTGCCCCGCGTTCGCTCGATCTGCCAGTCTGAGCTCGAGTGGGATGATGCCCGGTGGGAGTCCGAGCAAACCGCCTATCTGGCCTTGTGGAAAAAGCAGCATGGCGTGCCGGTGCCGACTGCAAGCCCGTCTTGAGCCGTCGACACCTCATGCCGAAGGAAAACCATGTCTGACACAACCATCCTGGCCATCGACAACGGTACGCAAAGCGTGCGGGCACTGCTGTTCGATCTGAATGGCTCGATTGTCGCCAAGGCGCAGGTGCCGCTGGATGCGTACTACTCGACCCATCCCGGCTGGGCCGAACACGATGCCGAAGGCTACTGGCAGGCGCTGTGCATTGCGTGCCAGCGCCTATGGGCAGAAAACACCGTTCGCAAGGAGGCGATCAAGGCGGTGGCGCTCACCACCCAGCGCGGTACCGTCATCAATCTGGACAGCGCTGGCCAGCCGCTGCGCCCGGCGATCCTGTGGCTGGATCAGCGACGTACCAAAGAAGTACCGCCAATCGGTCCGCTATGGCGTGCCGCCTTCAAGCTGGCGCGAGTCGAGGACACCATCGACTTTTTCCGCGGCGAGGCGGAAGCCAACTGGATCAAGGCGCACCAACCCGACATCTGGGGGCGGACCGCGAAGTTCCTGCTGTTGTCGGGCTATCTGAATCATCGCCTGTGCGGCCGTTTCGTGGACTCGATCGGCTCGCAGGTTGGCTATCTGCCGTTTGACTACAAACGTTTGAAGTGGGCCGGGCCACGTGACTGGAAATGGCAGGCACTGGTTATCGAGCGCGACATGCTGCCCGAGCTGGTGCCGCCCGGAACGGAGATGGGGCAAATCAGCGCCGCCGCTTCCGCTGCCAGCGGCATTCCAGTTGGCCTGCCACTGATTGCCGCCGCGGCCGACAAGGCCTGCGAAGTGATCGGTTCTGGCGGCCTGGAGCCACACATCGGCTGCATCAGCTACGGCACCACCGCCACCATCAACACCACCAGCAGCAGGTATCTGGAAGTCACGCCATTCATTCCACCGTACCCGTCAGCCATCCCCGGTGCCTACAGTACCGAGGTGCAGATTTTTCGCGGCTACTGGATGGTCAACTGGTTCAAGGAGCAGTTTGGCAAGCAGGAAAAGCAGCAAGCCGCGCGACAAGGCGTTGCCGCCGAGGCGCTGTTCGACGAGCTGGTGAATGCCGTGCCACCGGGTTCGATGGGCCTGATGCTGCAGCCGTACTGGACGCCGGGCATCAAGGCACCAGGGCCGGAGGCCAAAGGCGCGGTGATCGGTTTCGGCGATGTCCACACCCGGGCCCATCTGTACAGAGCGATTCTGGAAGGGCTGGCCTATGCGCTGCGCGAGGGCAAGGAGCGCATCGAAAAACGCAGCGGCGTGCCGGTGACGTCGCTGCGCGTGTCCGGTGGCGGCTCGCAAAGCGACGCGGCGATGCAGTTGACTGCCGACATTTTCGGCTTGCCGGCGATCCGGCCGCATGTTTACGAGACATCGGGCCTCGGTGCCGCCATCGACGCGGCAGTGGGTTTGCGGCTATACCCGGATTTTCCCTCTGCCGTCAGGGCGATGACCCGCAAGGGGAGCGAGTTCGAGCCGCAGCCGCAGCATCAGGCGATCTACGACGACCTTTATCGCCGCGTGTATCAAAAGATGTACGCCCAGCTGCGACCGCTCTACCAGGAAATCCAGAAGATCACCGGGTATCCGGATCTGGGTTGAATGCCGACTTGCCATGGCGGGCAACGGATGCGCCTCCCGGGGCAAGCGCATGGCCGGATTGCCCGGTCAATGCGGTTAAGCTGTAGGGATTCTCCGGTAGGACCTCGAACACCGTGTCCAGCAACTCCTTCGGCAAGCTTCTCACCGTCACCACGTTCGGCGAAAGCCACGGGCCAGCGATCGGTTGCGTGATCGACGGCTGTCCACCAGGGCTGGCCATCGCCGCGGATGAGTTCCGCCATGACCTGGAGCGCCGCGCCACGGGCCGCAGCCGCTACACTTCGCAGCGGCACGAGGCGGACGAGGTGGAAATCCTCTCCGGGGTGTACGAGGGCAAGACCACGGGTACGCCGATCGCGCTGCTGATCCGCAATACCGACCAGCGCAGCAAGGATTACGGCGACATCGTGTCGACCTTCCGCCCTGGTCATGCCGATTACACCTACTGGCAGAAGTACGGAATCCGCGACCCACGCGGCGGCGGGCGATCGTCGGCACGCGAGACTACCATGCGCGTGGCCGCCGGCGTGGTCGCCAAGAAGTGGCTGGCGGAGCGCCACGATGTGCGGGTACGCGGTTATCTGGCGCAGATCGGCGAGATCACGCCGGACGGATTCGACTGGGCCGCGGTGGAGCAGAACCCGTTTTTCTGGCCTGATGCGGCGCAAGTGCCGGCGCTGGAGGACTACATCAAGACACTACGCAAGTCCCGAGACTCGGTCGGCGCACGCGTCAACGTGGTCGCCGACAACGTACCGCCGGGCTGGGGCGAGCCGATCTACGGCAAGCTCGATGGCGAGCTGGCTGGCGCACTGATGTCGATCAATGCGGTCAAGGGTGTGGAAATTGGCGATGGCTTCGCTGCCGTCACCCAGCGTGGCAGCGAACACCGGGATGAAATATGTTTGGACGGCTTTACGTCCAATCACGCAGGCGGTATCCTCGGCGGGATCAGCAGCGGTCAGCCGGTCATCGCGTCGATCGTGCTGAAACCCACGTCCAGCATCCTGATTCCCGGCCACAGCGTGAACCTGGCCGGGGAGCCGGTGGAGGTGGTCACCAAGGGGCGACATGATCCCTGCGTCGGCATCCGTGCCACGCCGATCGCCGAGGCGATGATGGCGCTGGTGCTGATGGATCACGCCTTGCGCCATCGGGCGCAGTGCGGCGATGTAGGGGCAGTGGCCCCGCGCATCCCCTGAGTCTCGACCACTGCAACCGGAACCCGCTCGATGATCGACAAGCCACGCGTTCTGGTTTCCCGCCCCGTCTTCCCCGGTGTCATCACCCGGCTGGAGCCGCATTTCGAGGTGAGCTTCGAGGACGGAGAGGGCAAGCTCCGCCGGTCCGGGCCGGCGACCAGGTTCGCCGGGCGAGGTGCCGTGATCGTCGGCCTCAAGGGCCGCATCGGTGCGGCCGAGGTCGCCGCCGCCGGGTGCCCATCCCATAGCCTCGACCCGAACGTGCCGTGAACGGCACGGTCCTCTTTCCTTCAGAGCGAACTATCCCATGAGTCAGAAGAGCAGTTACAAGGTCGCCATGGTCGGCGCCACCGGCGCGGTCGGCGAGACCGTCCTGGCGATCCTCGCCGAGCGCAATTTCCCAGTCAGCGAGCTGGTGCCACTGGCCAGCGAGCGCTCCGCCGGCGGCAAGGTGAAGTTCGCCGGCAAGGAAATCATCGTGCAACTGCTGGATACCTATGATTTTGCCGGTGTCGACATCGCGTTTTTCTCGGCCGGTGGTTCGGTCAGCCGCGAACACGCGCCGCGCGCCGCGGCGGCCGGCGCCGTGGTGATCGACAACACCTCGGAGTTTCGCTACCAGGACGACATCCCGCTGGTGATCAGCGAGGTCAACCCGCATGCGATCGCGCAGTACACCAACCGCGGCATCATCGCCAACCCGAACTGCTCGACCATGCAGTTGCTGGTGGCGCTGGCACCGATCCACCGCGCCGTGCAGATCGAGCGGATCAACGTGGCTACTTACCAGTCCGTGTCCGGCGCCGGCCGCAGCGGGATGGAGGATCTGAGCCGGCAGACCGCGGCCTTGCTGAACTTCCAAAGCGTGGAACCGGGCAAGAAATTTCCGGCCCAGATCGCGTTCAATGTGATCCCGCAGATCGACGACTTCCAGCCCAACGGCTATACCAAGGAAGAAATGAAGCTGGTGTGGGAGACGCGCAAGATTCTGGAGGACGAGTCGATCCAGGTAAACCCGACCGCGGTACGCGTGCCGGTGTTCTATGGCCATTCCGAGGCAGTACACATCGAGACCAGCGACAAGATCAGCGTCGACGAGGCCCGTGAACTGCTGCGCCAGGCGCCGGGAGTGGTGCTGGTGGACGAGCGCAAACCGGGCGGTTATCCCACGCCGGTGGCCGATGCGTCCGGTACCGATGGGGTGTTCGTCGGGCGCATCCGCGAGGATATTTCGCACGAACGCGGACTCGACCTGTGGATCGTCTCGGACAATATCCGCAAGGGCGCAGCCCTGAATGCGGTACAGATTGCCGAATTGCTGATCGAGGATTTTCTCTAGCCATGTGCCGATTGCAACTTGTTGCTGTTATTGGCTTTTTCCTGGTTGCACCCGCATGCGCGACGCAGCCGCCGGTGCCTTCCGCACCGGCCCACGGCGGGTCTGCGGCGGCGCCAGCGCGGCCGAGTATCCGGCAGGAGATCAAGCGCAACGAGGCTGAAGTGACGCGCCTGCAGCGCGAAGTCGACAGACAGGAGTCGGACAGTCAACGGGCCACCCGGCGTCTGCAGCAGCAGGACCAGCAGATAGCCGAGATGCGCCGGGAACTGTCGCAATTGCAGGCTGACCCGACAGCCGGGCAGCCATGAAGGTCGTGTTCCAGGCAAGAACGTACCACAGCAATGTGTCGCAAGTATTCGCCACAGCTATTGTTGATTGGTCTTCATATAACTAAAGTGGCGGCACAGTGACGCAGCCGCCGCCATGGTGGCGGCATCTATCAAGAAGAACTGCGCCAAGGATCGTTTGGGGGAGCATGCATGAATCGTATGTTGAAATTGTCGATGCTGGTGGCGCTGGCGCTGGGGAGTAGCCAGCTCCTGGCGCTGGATCTTGGCCAGGTTCAGGTCAAGTCGGCGCTGGGGCAGCCGCTGCTGGCGGAGATTCCATTGCATCCAGCCAATCCGGCCGAGTTGCAGGGTCTTACAGTAAAACTGGCTTCCAGCGAGCAGTTTGCCCGTGCCGGTATTGTCGGCGGGCGCACGGATATTCCGCTGCACTTCAGCGTGGCCAACGCCGAGGGCAAACACCCGGTGATTCGCATCACCAGCAGCGTGCCGGTGGACGACCCCTACCTCGACCTGCTCATCGAGGTGGACGGCAAGGCTGGCCCCAGCGTACGTGAATACGCCATCCTGCTGGATCCGCCCGGCACGCACACGCCCGCCGTGGCGACAGTCACGCCGGTAGCGCCGAGTCAGACCAGGCCCGCCAGGGCGGCCGCTGCCACCCCCGCGCCCCGACCTGTGGCCGCCGCCCCGGTGCCAGCTCCATCCGGCGTCAGCAATGGCCGTTATGGTCCGGTCCAAAGCGGCCAGACCCTGTCGGGGATCGCGCGCGACCTGGCGCCGACGGGAGTCGACGTGCAGCAGATGATGCTGGCATTGCAGCAGGCCAATCCGGACGCGTTCTTTCGCGACAACATCAATGCGCTGAAAAGTGGTGCGGTGTTGCGTGTGCCCTCCTCGGCCGAGGCACAGGCGATGACCCTGGCCGCGGCAGCCGCCGAAGTGCGCCGGCAGAATAGCGACTGGCGGGCGAGCACGCCGGGCAAGCCGGCTGTACTGGCGGATGCGGCAACGCGTGCGTCCTCGTCAAGTGCGCCCGGTGCCACGGCAAGCAGTACCGAGGATCGGCTTGCCCTGGTTCCGGCGAAAGCGGGTGGCGACACCAACGACCATGGCGCCGGTCAGGGTGACAAGTCGACCGCCAGTCTGCGCGAGGAGCTTCTGCGCACCCAGGAAAGCATGGCCAGCCTGCGGCAGCAGAGCAACGACCTGAAGACCCGCTTGAAGGATCTGACCGACATCAACAGCAAGAACGAGCACTTGCTGTCGCTGAAGGATAGCGAGATAGCCGAGCTGCAGGCCAAGCTCGCCGCCGCACGCAAGACCGCGGGGACGGTCTCGACCGAACCGCCGTCGGCCGCCGCCATGACGGCGGAGGCGAAGGCGGAAGCGCCGGAACCCACCGCGTTGGAGCCGGTGGTGGCCGTCGCCGGCAGCAGTGCCGATACGAATGAGGTGCCGGTTGGCGCAACAACTTCAGCGCTGGCCCAGACGGCGCCGGTCGCGGCGTCAAGTGCCCTGGCGGCGGCAGGCAGCCCGGCGCCGATGGCTGCCGCAAGCATTCTGGCTGCCGCTACGCCGGCCGTGGCAGAGGCGTCCACCGCGGCGGCCACGCCTGCCGCGATCGAACCGACAGGCAAGTCGGTTCCGGCCCCGGTGCGGGTGGCCGCGCAACCCTGGTACATGCAGACCTGGGCCTGGGCCGCGGGTGCGGCGGTCGTGGTGCTGCTGATTGTGCTGGCCATGCTGGGCCGTCGCCGCAAGCCGATGGCGAAGTCTGGCTCTTCCCTGGCCGATCGTTTCGGCTCGGCGCCGGCAACCGATGGCAATCTGCCGGACGATGATGAATTCGATGTCGATCAGGAGCAGTTGCTTGACCAACTGGCCGAGCATCCGGACGATATCTATCTGCATCTGGAGCTGGTCACGCTGTATTACTCGCGGCGTGACGTCGAGCGGTTCGAGGCCGCCGCCGAGGCGATGCACGTGCACATCTCCGATCCCGCGCAGGACGAGTGGCAGGACGTGCTGCACATGGGCGAAGACCTGGCGCCGGAACACCCGTTGTTCGACCATCATGAGGAATCGGCTGCACCCGGATCCGAGACGGGTCAGGGTTTCGACATCGACGATTACGAGGACGAGAGCGACGCGCCCACCATCGGATCGTCATTGCCGCCTGCGTTGCCGACGGGGTCGAAGAAAGTCAGCGAATACAATTTCGACTTCGATCTGACGCGACCTGCGGCGACCGCGCCGGACTCGCCAGCGGAGGCGGAGGCGGACGATTTCACGGTGGCCACGCCGCATGCCGAACCGGCCGCCTGGTCCGACCTGACGTCGGACCCCGCGCAGGGGTCTGTCGAATTCAGTGACGACCCGGTTGATACCAAGCTCGATCTGGCGCGCGCCTATCTCGACATGGGTGACGCCGAAGGCGCCCGTGCCATGTTGAGTGAAGTGCTCAAGGAAGGCAGTCAGATGCAACGTGATACGGCCCAAAAGCTACTCGGTGGCCTGAGCTGACAATCCACCGATAGCTCGTGCACGACCTGTCGGGCCGGCCTTGCCGGCCCGACCTCGTTGCGGCCCTGCTAACCTTCAGTGTCGCTTCAACCGGTTTCATGCAGCCCATGCGTATCGCCCTCGGCATCGAATATGACGGCACCGACTTTCTCGGCTGGCAACGCCTGGCCGAAGGGCCGAGCGTGCAGGCGACAGTCGAGCAGGCGTTGTCCATGGTTGCCGCGCACCCGGTGCAGGTCACCTGTGCAGGGCGTACCGATACCGGCGTGCACGGACACTGCCAGGTGGTGCATTTCGACAGCGAGGCGTCACGCGGGATGCGCGGCTGGGTGCTGGGAGCGTGTTCCAACCTGCCGGCCAGCGTGGCCGTGCTGTGGGCGCAGCCTGTGCTGGCCAGTTTTCACGCGCGTTTTGCGGCGCGCAGTCGGCGCTACCGTTACCACATCCTCAATCGACCGGTGCGGGCGGCGCTGGATGCGCGTTATGTCACCTGGGAGCGCCTGCCGCTGGACGCCGGCCGCATGCATGCGGCGGTACAGGCCCTGCTCGGCGAGCATGACTTCAGTGCGTTTCGGGCCTTGTCCTGCCAGGCCGCGCATCCCCGCCGCACCGTTCTGGCGGCGAGCGTTCGACGCGAGGGTGACCGCGTGCTGGTCGAGATCGAGGCCAATGCCTTCCTGCATCACATGGTGCGCAACATCGTCGGCTCGTTGCTGTTGATCGGCCGCAACGAGCAGCCGGTGGAGTGGATGGCACAGTTGCTGGCGGGGCGCGATCGGCAGGTGGCCGGCCCCACCGCGCCAGCTTCCGGGTTGACCTTCATCGGGCCGCGTTACGAGCGGCACTGGGGACTGCCGGACGAAGTCACCCAGCCGGGGCTCGCCGCATGACCCGCATCAAGTGCTGCGGCATGACCCGAGTCGAGGACGCCGTGCTGGCGGCGCGGCTCGGTGCGGATGCGGTCGGCCTGGTGTTCACCGCGCGCAGCCGCAGACGGGTGACACCGGCTCAGGCGCGCGCCATCGTCCATGCGTTGCCGCCCTTCGTGACCACCGTGGCCCTGTTCATGGACGACGACACACGCTTGATCGACGACATCATCCAGCAGGTGCAGCCCGACCTGCTGCAGTTTCATGGAGCGGAGCGCGATACGTGGTGCGCGCAGTTCGGGCGTCCGTTCCTGAAGGCCGTGCCGATGGGTGCCGGGGGCTCGGCGCTGGCGCGTTTGCATGACTACCCCAATGCGGCGGGCCTGTTGCTGGATGGCCACGCGCCGGGAGAAGCCGGTGGGAGTGGCAAGGCCTTCGACTGGTCGTTGCTGCCAGCCGGACTAAGGCAACCGCTGATCGTGGCTGGTGGCCTCCACGCTGGCAACGTTGGTGATGCCGTGCGTCGAGTGCAGCCTTGGGCGGTGGACGTGGCCAGCGGGGTCGAGTTGGTCCCGGGAATCAAGGATCCTGTGCGGTTGGCGGCCTTTATTCAGGCGGTACGCGAGGTTGATGCGGAGCTTGCTGGCCCTCCGCGCCGCTGAGGGTGACGTGACCGGCCATGACGGCACCAGCGAGTGCCTCAACGGTGACGCGGGCCGGTTGGATCAGCCATCAGCCAGTTCCTTGCGCAGCCAGTCAGCCAGTTGCGTGATGCGGCGATCGGGCGATCGCCGCGAAGTCGCCAGGATCCACTTCGCCGCCGTCGATTGGAAACCCCAGGGCGCAAGCAAGCGCCCGCTGGCCAGGTCGTCCGCGACCAGCGGCGCCGGCGTGATCGCCACGCCCAGCCCGGCGATGGCCGCTTCCAGCAGGTGATAAAGGTGCGGAAAGCCCGGACCCGGCGGTGACCGTGGCGCCGGCAGCCCCACGCCGTGCAGCCAGTCCGGCCAGGCCTGTGGGCGCGAGGCGGTGTGCAACAACGGTTCGTCCAACAGGCAGTCGGCGCCGTGTCCCTGCAATCGTGGCCAACCGGCGTAACCCGGGCTGACCACCGGCCCGATCCGTTCCGGCGCCAGCACTTCGACCTGCCAGCGGGCCGGCCATGGCGGCGCCGCCAGCAGCAGCATCGCGTCCAGCCGGTCGAGGTCGGGCGAAGGCGCGGATTCCTGGGCCGACAGGTGCAGCGGCAGGGCAGGCAGGTCGCGGCCGAGGCGATCCAGTCGTGGGATCACCCAGCGTGCCAGCAGGCTGCTGGAGCAGCCGAGCACCAAGGGTGCCTGGGCCGTGCGTTGACGCAGTCCGGCCCAGCTCTCGCGCAACTGCTGGAAGGCCGCGCTTGCTCCTTCATGCAGTTGGCTGCCCGCCTCGGTCAGTACCAGGCCGCGCCCCTGCCGCGCGAACAGCGGTCGCCCCAAGGCCTCGTCCAGCAGCCGAAGTTGCCGGCTGACCGCGCCGTGCGTCACGTGCAGCTCGGCCGCGGCGGCGGTGACGCTGCGCTGGCGCGCTACGGCTTCGAAAGCGCGCAAGGCGTTCAGCGGCGGTAGGTCGTTGTCCGGCATTGGTGAGTATTCCTGACAGATAACAGCGATCTTATCGCTTTTTCGTCCCGTGGTAACTGGGCTATGCTTCAGGAAACCGAAAGCACCCATTCCCGCGTCCATCAGTTTTTTGCACAGGAACCCAGATGCCCAAGACCCAGGATTACCACCGCTGGCCCGATGCCCAGGGGCGCTTCGGCGATTACGGCGGCAGCTATGTCGCCGAAACCCTGATGGCGCCGTTGGCCGAGCTGCGCGAAGCCTATGAGCGCCTGAGCACCGATTCCGGCTTCCTGGCCGAGCTGGATCGCGACCTGCAGCATTACGTCGGCCGGCCCAGCCCGATCTATCACGCCGAGCGGCTGTCCCAGCATGTCGGCGGCGCCCGCATCCTGCTCAAGCGCGAAGACCTGAACCACACCGGCGCGCACAAGATCAACAATACCGTTGGCCAGGCGCTGGTGGCCCGACACATGGGCAAGCAGCGGGTGATCGCCGAAACCGGCGCCGGCCAGCATGGCGTGGCCACGGCCACGGTGGCGGCGCGCTTCGGCATGCGTTGTGTGGTCTACATGGGCGCGGTGGACATCGAACGGCAGAAGATCAATGTCTATCGAATGAAGCTGCTCGGCGCCGAAGTGGTGCCGGTGACCTCCGGCTCGAAGACCCTGAAGGACGCGCTGAACGAGGCGATGCGCGACTGGGTCACCAACGTCGCCGACACGTTCTACATCATCGGCACGGTGGCCGGCCCGCATCCGTACCCGAAAATGGTGCGCGACTTCAATGCGATCGTGGGGCGCGAGGCGCGCGCGCAGATGCTGGAACAATATGGCCGTCTGCCGGATGTGTTGACCGCCTGCGTGGGCGGTGGCTCGAATGCCATCGGCCTGTTCCATGCCTTCCTCAATGATGCCGAGGTGCGTATCGTCGGCGCCGAGGCGGCAGGCCTGGGTCTGGCGACCGGGCATCATGCGGCCTCGCTGGCGGCCGGTCGGCCCGGTATTCTTCATGGCAATCGCACCTACGTGTTGTGCGACGACGATGGCCAGATCACCGAGACGCACTCCGTCTCGGCCGGCCTGGACTATCCCGGTGTCGGTCCCGAACACGCCTTCCTGAAGGACGCCGGACGCGCCGACTATGTTGGTGTCACCGATGACGAGGCACTGGAGGCGTTCCACTTGCTGGCGCGTACCGAAGGCATCCTGGCTGCGCTCGAATCCAGCCATGCGGTGGCGCAGGCGATGAAACTGGCGCGCGAATTGCCGAAGGACGGCATCGTGCTGTGCAACCTTTCCGGCCGTGGCGACAAGGACGTGCACACCATCGCAGCGCGCGAAGGAGTCGAGGTATGAGCCGCATCGACCGCCGCTTCGCCGCGCTCAAGGCCGCCAGCCGCACCGGCCTGATTCCCTTCGTCACCGCCGGCGATCCGGCGCCCGAACACATGGTGGCGATGATGCACGCGCTGGTCGATGCCGGCGCCGACCTGATCGAGCTGGGCGTGCCGTTCTCCGATCCGATGGCGGATGGCCCGGTGATACAGCACGCCAGCGAGCGGGCCATCGCCAAGCGTGTCGGCCTTGACGACGTGTTGGGCTGGGTCGGCACGTTTCGGCGGCGCGATGCGGATACACCGATCGTGCTGATGGGCTACCTGAATCCGGTCGAGATCCACGGCTACGCGCGTTTTGCGCAGGACGCCGCCGAGGCCGGTGTCGATGGCGTCCTGCTGGTGGATTGCCCGCTGGAGGAGTCTGCCGTGCTGCAGCCGCTGCGCGATGCCGGGCTGCAGCAGATTCTGCTCGCCGCGCCCACCACCGCACCCGCGCGTATGGCGCAGCTGTGCAGTTCGGCCGAGGGTTTCCTGTACTATGTCTCGTTCGCCGGCATCACCGGTGCGGGCCATTTGAGCACCAGCGATATCGCCGCCCGCGTGGCTGATGTCCGGTCCCGCGCCAATGCGCCGGTGGCGGTGGGTTTCGGTATCCGCGATGCGGCAAGTGCCAAGGCGATCGCCGATTTCGCCGATGCGGTGGTGATCGGCAGTGCGCTGGTCGAAAAGTTGGCGGGCGCGACGGATGTGGCGGATATAGCCGCGCGGGCGCGGGATTTCCTGGAGCCCATCCGCGCCGCGCTGGATGCATCGTGAGGTGAACGGTGTGCCGTGCGGGTTCGCAGCATGAGAGGCTGGTGAATACGTGGGCCCTTGGGCTTGGATGGAGTTCAATTCAAATGAACTGGCTGCAGAAAATCATGAACCCGGGTACCCGCACGCTGCCTGCAGGCAGCGGCAAGGGTTCCGTGCCCGAGGGCGTGTGGGAGAAGTGCGGCGGCTGTGGCACCGTGCTGTACCGCCCGGAACTGGAGCGCAACCTGATGGTGTGTCCGAAATGCGACCACCATCATTACATCAGCGCGCGGATGCGATTGAACGCCTTGCTGGACGAAGGTTCCGGGCAGGAGCTGTGGGCGGGCATGGAGCCGGCTGATCCGCTGAAATTCCGCGATTCAAAGAAGTATCGCGACCGCATCGGCGCGGCCCAGAAAAAGCTGGGCGAGAAAGACGCGATGGTGGCGATGAGTGGCAAGTTGAAGGGGCGTGCGTTGATGGCGGTGGCGTTCGAGTTTGCCTACATGGGCGGCTCGATGGGTTCGGTGGTGGGCGAGAAGTTCGCGCGTGCCGCCGAGCGCGCGCTGGCCGACAAGAGCGCGCTGGTGTGCTTCTCGGCCACCGGTGGCGCGCGCATGCAGGAGGCGTTGTTCTCGCTGATGCAGATGGCCAAGACCGCGGCTGCGCTGGCGCGCCTGCGCGATGCCGGCGTGCCCTACATCAGCGTGTTGACCAACCCGACCACCGGCGGCGTGTCGGCCAGCCTGGCCATGCTGGGCGACATCAACATCGGCGAGCCGAGGGCACTGATCGGCTTCGCCGGCCCGCGCGTGATCGAGCAGACCGTGCGCGAAACCCTGCCTGAGGGATTCCAACGCTCGGAATTCCTGCTCGACCATGGTGCGATCGACCTGATCATCGATCGTCGCGAGATGCGCGACAAGCTGGCCGACCTGTTTGGCATCCTGACCCGGGCCGATCGCGCGGCCTGAGCCGGGTGGTTGCGCGCCCAGATTCGATGCCGCCCCCGGGCGGCATCGTTGCATCCACGCCGAGGTTTTCCACAGCGATTGTGCGCGTCTTCTGTACAAGCCTGTGGACAAGCGCGGATCTCCCCTTTGTCGGCAAGCACTTGCCACGCGCTGCCGATTCTTTGCGCAGCCAGGCGACAGTTTTCCACAGCGATTGTGGAAGGCCGGCGGTAAAGTCTGTGGACAAGTAGGCTATCTGTCTGAGTGCAAAGGACCTGGCGACGGCGTGCGCAGATTCTGCGCAGCCGGCGGGAACGTGGATCGCTCGCCAAACACCGGGCAGCGCGTACACTGGGCGTCCGACGTTACGCTGGAGACCACTCGATGAAACGCATTCTGCTCGCCCTCGCGTTGACTGGCCTGACTGGAGCGGCGATGGCTGCCAACGCGCCTGTCTTGCCGAGCACCCCCGCACCCGCTGGCGCGAAGGTCTACATCATCTCGCCCAGCGACGGCGCCACCGTCGGCCAGGAGTTCACCGTGCGCTTTGGCCTCGAGGGCATGGGTGTGGCGCCGGCTGGCGTCAGCAAGGAACACACTGGTCACCACCATCTGTTGGTCGACGTGACGGAATTGCCAGCCGCCGGGCAGCCGGTCCCCACCGATGCCCACCACATCCACTTCGGTGGCGGGCAGACCCAGACCACACTGAAGCTCGCGCCAGGCACGCATACCCTGCAACTGGAACTGGGCGACCAGAATCACGTGCCGTTCGACCCGCCGCTGGTGTCGAAGAAGATCACCGTCCACGTGAAGTGAGTGCAGTCGGTGGAGCAGGGCAAGGTTGTGTGCGGAAGATCGGCTAAAATCGACGGCTTCGCCTACTCGCTGCCGAATTCCCGATGACCGTACGCACCCGCTTCGCCCCCAGTCCCACCGGTTTCCTGCACATCGGCGGCGCGCGCACCGCATTGTATTGCTGGCTGGAGGCGCGTCGCCGTGGCGGCAAGTTCATCCTGCGCATCGAGGACACCGATCGCGAGCGCTCCACCGATGCGGCCGTACAGGCAATTCTGGACGCGATGCACTGGCTCGGCCTCGATGCGGACGAAGGCCCGTTCTACCAGACCCAGCGGCTCGATCGTTACAAGCAGGTCGCCGACGAGCTGGTCGCCGCCGGCAAGGCGTACTACGCCTACGAAAGCAAGGCGGAGATCGAGGCGATGCGCGAGGCTGCGATGACGGCAGGCGAGAAGCCGCGCTACAACGGCTACTACCGCGATCGCAACGAACCGTGCCGCGACGATCCGAACCGGGTGATCCGCTTCCGCAACCCCGTCGAGGGTTCGGTGGTGTTCGAGGACAAGGTCAAGGGTCGCATCGAGATCGCCAACAGCGAGCTGGACGATCTGGTGATCTTCCGCTCCGACGGCTGGCCCACCTACAACTTCGCGGTGGTGGTCGACGACCTCGACATGGGCATCACCGAGGTGATCCGCGGCGACGACCACGTCAACAACACGCCACGCCAGATCAACATCTACCGTGCCCTGGGTGCCAAGGTGCCGGAGTTCGCGCACCTGCCGATGATCCTGGACAAGGAGGGCAAGAAGCTCTCCAAGCGTACCAACTCGGTCAGTGTGATGGAGTACCGCGTCGACGGCTTCCTGCCGCACGCGATCCTGAATTACCTGGTGCGGCTGGGCTGGTCGCATGGCGACCAGGAGATCTTCTCGCGTACGGAAATGATCTCGCTGTTCGACATTGCCGATGTCAACAAGGCGCCCTCGCGCTTCGATACCGAAAAGCTGGCCTGGCTCAACCAGCACTACCTGAAGACCGACGAGCCCGAGTCGCTGGCCGCCGAATTCGAGTGGCACCTGCAGCGTGCCGGCATCGACGTGGCCGCCGGTCCGGCGCCGGTCGAGGTGATCGTGGCGCTGCGCGAGCGCGTGCACACGCTGAAGGAAATGGCCGAGCGCGCGAAGATCTGGTACGGCCCGATCCTTGCATGGGATGACAAGGCCGTCACCAAGCACCTGAAGCATGCCAGCGCGCCGAATGTGCTTGAGGCGGCAAAATCGCTGCTGGCCGAGTGCGAATGGCAGCCGGCACCCATCCATCAGGTCATTGAGAAAGTGGCGGCGCAACTGGAGCTGGGGATGGGCAAGGTCTCCCAGCCATTGCGGGTAGCGATGACCGGCACCCAGGTCTCGCCCTCGATCGAGGACACGATCTACCTCACCGGGCGCGACGAGGCGCTCAAGCGCATCGACGCGGCCATCGCGCTGACGCAGGCCTGAACTGCGCATCATGGTGATAGCGCTCACGTCAAGCCATGGATGAACTGCTGGCCAGGGCGACCCGGGGCGTCGATCTTGATGCACCCGACGCGTTCTGGCACGTTTTCTTCAACCTGTTGAACATGATGCCGTGGGCAGCCATGTTCTGGTGGAGCCTGGTGTTCGTCGCCGTGGGCTTGGTACTGGGCTGGTGGCGTGGCCGGGCGGCCGAGGGTGCCCTGTGGGCCGGGGTGCTGGGGCCGATCGGATGGATCGTGATCCTGCGCAAGCCGCGTCGAAAACCACCCGTGAAGCCGCCACCCCTGCCACGCTGAAGCCCAGCGTGGCGGTTGAAGGCGGATGTATGATGGAGGCCTGTGGAACCTTGGCTGGCCGGCTTGCGAATTCATCTGTGCGGTCCGCTATCCGACGATTCTTGGTCGATGGAACCACCATGGACCGGCAGATCGTCGGAAATCTGTCCCCACACAGCCGAATTCCCGCCTCGGCCATCAAGACCCGGCAGACTCCAGCGCGAGGTGAACGCATTGAGCCATGAAGGCGCCCACAACCTGCACATCCACCATTCGCACCATCATCATGATGCGAAGGGCTTCGTGCGTGCCGTGGAGCATGTCAGCAAGGAACGCGGCCTGCGTCTGACGCCGCTGCGCAAGGAGGTACTGAAACTGGTCGCCGCCGCCGGCAAGCCAGTCAAGGCCTACGACCTGCTTGACCAGTTGCGTGAGCAGCACGGCAACGCGGCGCCGCCCACGGTGTACCGGGCACTCGATTTCCTGCTGGAAAACGGCTTCATCCACAAACTGGAATCGATCAACGCGTTCGTTTCCTGCCACCACCCGGCCGAGGCGCACCAGGTGCCGTTCCTGATCTGCGATACCTGCGCCAGCGCGCAGGAAGTCTGCGATGAGCGGGTGGCTGAACTGATCGAGGCGCAGGCGCGTGCGCTGGGATTTCGCCCGCAGGCGCAGACCCTGGAAGTGCACGGCGTCTGCAAGAACTGCCGGAACGACTGACCGGGCCGCCCCGGTCTATGGCGTCGACAATCGTTATAATGTAACATGCGTGCCAGGTATCAGGATCGCGTTGTACGGCGAAACCAGGCAGGCAGATGAGTTTTCGACAGGCAGACAAATTACGCTGGTGGCAAACAGCTGATCGCGTTGGTGCGACCGCGTCCTTCCTTTGTGCGATCCATTGCGCCTTGCTCCCGTTCGTGCTGGCTGCGCTGCCGCTGGTGGGGCTGCAGTTCCTCGCCGACCATCGCTTCGAGCGTGCTTTCGTGATGTTTGCCTGCGCCCTGGCGCTGGTCGCACTGATCCGGGGTTTTCGTCGCCACCAGCAGCCATTGCCCTTGTTGCTGGCCGTGCCCGCGCTGGCCCTGTTGATGTTTGGTGTCACCTGGGCCGAGAGCAATGCGACGTTCCTGCATAGCGCGCTGGTGACCTCGGGCGGGCTGCTGCTGGCCGGTGCGCACTTCGTGAATCTGCGTCGCGACCGCCATGGCGCGATGTGCCATGCGCACGGGCCGCAGTGCGCGCATTGAGGGTGGTCGGGACTTCACGGTAGTGACGCTGCTCCCGACGGCTGGCCGGGTTGTCCGGCAATCTCCAGCGAGGTACCGGGCCCGGTCTGCGTTGACTGGGGCGATTGTCGGCGCACTGCTATGATAGTCGGCAGTACATCCAACAATTCCAAGGAGTTCCCATGGGCAAGGGCGATCGCAAGACCCGTCGTGGCAAGATCAACCGCAGCAGCTACGGCAACGCGCGTGCGCATGCCGCAGCACCGGCCGTGGCCGGCGGCAAGGCAACAGTGACCAAGCCGGCGGCGACGAAGAAGGCGGCTCCACGCAAGAAGTCCGCCTGAGCCGACGCTGGTGCTCGGCGCAGCCGGGAGATGAAACCCCCGCTTCGGCGGGGGTTTTTGTTGGTGGTGTACAAGCACGGTGCGGAGGGATCGTGGCGCCGCAGGCGGAGCTTTGGTGAGGTGGCGCGAGGCTTGGCTTGTCGGCCGACGGTGGTGGCGACGTGCTCCAGTACACACGGTGACGTTGTCCATACCGGGAACAAGCAAAAGTCGTTGCTGCGCTGCGGCGCGTCATGTAAGCTTCGCAACCTTGCATTAACGCATTAGTACGTTATGAAACGTCGATCACGTGACCCCGAGACTCCTGTCGAATCAGCCGAACTGAGCCTGTACCAGGCACTGCTGTCGCTGAAGGGCTCCGATGAGATGGCTGCCTTCCTGCGTGACCTGTGCACGCCGGCCGAACTGGAAGTGCTGGTGGATCGTTGGCGGGTGGTGCCGTACCTGCTTGAAGGGCTGGCGTACCGGGAGATCCACGAACGCACCGCCGTCAGCATCACCACGATCGGACGGGTGGCGCGCTACCTCAATCAGGGTAGCGGAGGCTACCTGGCTGCCGCGGCCCGGGCGACCCGCCGCCAGACACCCGCCGCAAGGAAGAAAGCATGAAGCCACGCGATCGTTTGCGCATCGCCATGCAAAAATCCGGACGGCTTACCGAGCCGGCACTGGACCTGCTGAGCCGTTGCGGACTGGCCTTTCGGCAAAGTCGCGACAAGCTGTTCTGCTTCGGCGAAGGCGAGCCAGTGGATCTGTTGCTGGTGCGCGATGACGATATCCCCGGTCTGATCGCGCAGGGTGTGTGCGATCTCGGCATCGTCGGGCGCAATGTACTGGGCGAGTTCCAGTTGACCGCCGGGCGCGACAGCGAACCACTCAACGAATTGCGTCCGCTCGGCTTCGGCCGCTGCCGCTTGTCGATCGCGGTGCCACAGGAGATGGTTTACGGCACGCCGGATGATCTGGTGGGGCGGCGCATCGCCACCTCGTATCCCGGCCTGCTGGGTGAGTGGTTGCGCGGGCGCGACATCGATGCCGGTGTGGTGACGCTGGCCGGTTCGGTCGAGATCGCGCCGAAGCTGGGCACCGCCGACGCGATCTGCGACCTGGTCCAGAGCGGTGGCACCCTGGTGGCGAACCAGTTGCGTGAAACCGATGTGCTGATGGAAAGCGAAGCCGTGCTTGCCGGACCGCTGACCCTGCCGGTGGACGAGCGCGGCGACATGCTCGACCTGTTGCTGAAGCGGCTCGACGGCGTGATCCAGGCGCGTGAGTCGCGCCTGCTGCTGTTGCAGACCTCGCGACACACGCTCGAAGCAGTCATCCGATTGTTGCCGGGAGGTCCACAGCCGACCTTGCTGCCGGTGGCTGGGCAACCGGATCAGCTGATGCTGCAGGCGTTGTGCGCGGGCGAGGTGAGCTGGCGGCAACTGGAAGAAATCAAGAAGGCTGGTGCGCGCGAGATGTTCGTGTTGCCGGTGGAGAAAATGCTCGCATGAGGAACAGATTGCCATGAAGCGCCTCGACTGGAACACGCTGGATGAAACAGCGCGACGCGAGGCATTGACCCGGCCGGCTCAATCACGCGCGGACGCACTGCGCCGTGGCGTCGGCGAAATCATTCTCACGGTGCGCGATCGTGGCGACGCGGCCCTGCGCGAACTCAGCGCGAAGTACGACCGTTGTACGCTCGACGCGATCGCCGTGGGCGAGGACGAGTTCGCCGCGGCCGAAGCGGCGCTCGATCCCGCGCTGAAAGCGGCGATTCGCGAAGCGGCGGCGCGCATCGAACTGTTCCATCGTGCCGCCGCGCCGCAGGCGGTGGCGGTCGATACCGCGCCGGGCGTACGGGTGGAGCGGATGCTGCGGCCGATCAGCCGGGTCGGCCTGTATGTGCCGGCCGGCAGTGCACCGTTGCCATCGACCGCCCTGATGCTGGGCCTACCGGCGCAGATCGCCGGCTGTCGCGAGGTGGTGTTGTGCTCGCCGGCTCGCGCCGATGGTCGTTGCGACGAGGCGGTGCTGTACGTCGCGCGGCTCACCGGCGTGCACCGGGTCTTCAAGCTGGGCGGCGCGCAGGCGATCGCCGCGATGGCGTACGGCACCGACAGCGTGCCCAAGTGCGACAAACTGTTCGGTCCCGGCAACGCCTGGGTTACTGAAGCGAAGCTGCAGGTGTCGGCCGACCCCGAGGGTGCCGCGATCGACATGCCGGCTGGTCCGTCCGAAATATTGGTGATTGCCGATGCCGATGCCAACCCGGTGTTCGTCGCCGCCGACCTGCTGTCGCAGGCCGAGCACGGCCCGGATTCGCAGGTGATCCTGCTCAGCCCGTCGGCCGGGCTGCTGGACAAGGCGGCAAGGGAAGTCGAACGGCAAGCTGCGTCTTTGCCGCGCGGCGCAATCGTCAGCCAGGCGCTGGCACAAAGTCGCCTGATTGCAGTCGAGTCGCTGGCACAGGCGGTCGAGGTGAGCAATCGCTACGCGCCCGAGCACTTGATATTGCAGGTCGCCGCACCGCGCGAATTGCTCGATGGCGTCGACAGCGCCGGTTCGATCTTCCTTGGCCAGTGGGCGCCCGAATCGGTCGGTGATTATTGCAGCGGCAGCAACCACGTGCTGCCGACCTACGGCTACGCGCGCAGCTACAGCGGCGTATCGGTAGCCAGTTTCCAGAAGCAGATCAGCGTGCAGGAAGTCTCCGCCGAGGGCCTGCGCCAGATCGGTCCATGCACCGCGACCCTGGCTGCGGCCGAGCAACTGGAAGCGCATCGCCGCGCGGTGACCTTGCGCCTCGCCGCGCTGGAGGCAACACCATGAGCGTGCTCGATCTGGCGCGACCGGAGATTCGCGCGATGCAGCCGTATTCCTCCGCACGCATGGAAGCCACGGACGGCAAGGTCTTCCTCAATGCGAACGAGTCGGCGTGGGCGCCGCCGGGCGACGCTGGCCTGGGTTGCAATCGCTATCCCGAGCCGCAACCGGCGGCATTGGTTTCGACCCTGGCGGCGATGTACGGCGTGCGTCAGGAGCAACTGCTGGTCGGCCGCGGTAGCGACGAGGCGATCGACCTGCTGGTTCGCGCCTTCTGTCGCGCCGGTCAGGACGCGATCCTGATCCAGCCGCCCACCTTCGGCATGTACGCCGTCTGCGCACGCATCCAGAATGCGGCAGTGATTGAAGTTCTGCTGGCGGATGATTTCACGCTCGACGTGGATGCCGTGCTCGCTGCCGTCACTCCGGCGGTCAAACTGATCTTCGTCTGTACCCCGAACAATCCCAGTGGTCAGTGCGTGCCGCGCCAGAGCATCGAGCGCCTGCTGCAGGCGCTCGATGGCCGGGCCTTGCTGGTGGTGGACGAGGCGTACATCGAATTCGCCTACGAGCGCAGCGTGGCCGATTTGATCGACCGCTACGAATACCTGGCCGTGCTGCGTACCTTGTCCAAGGCCTGGGCGCTGGCCGGCGCGCGCATTGGCAGCTTGCTGGCCAACCCCGAAGTGATTGCGTTGCTGCGCCGGATCATGCCGCCGTATCCGCTGTCGCTGCCCTGCGTGGCGGCAGCAATGGCTGCGCTTACCGAAGCCGGTCAGGCGCAGGCGCGCGAACGCCTGGCCGTGCTGCGAAACGAGCACGAGCGGGTGCGCAGCGCGCTGGATGCGCTTGCCTGCGTGCGCGCGGTGTTGCCGTCGCAGGCGAACTTCCTGGCCGTGCGCTTCCATGACGCCGGCGTGGTCCATCAGCGCCTGCTGGCCGCCGGTATCGTGGTGCGCGATATCCGGCACTATCCGAAACTGGGTGACGCCTTGCGCATCACCATCGGGACGCCCGCGGAGAACGACCAAATGCTGGCTGTTCTGCAGGAATCCACTTCATGAACCGCAAGATTATTTTTATCGATCGCGACGGCTGCCTGATCGAGGAGCCAGCCGACGAGCAGATCGACAGCTACGCCAAACTGGCCTTGCTGCCCGGCGTTATCACCGCCTTGCAGCGCTTCGTGGCGGCCGGCTACGAACTGGTGATGGTGACCAATCAGGATGGCCTGGGCACCGACAGCTTTCCGGAAGCGGATTTCACCGGCCCGCACGAATTGCTGCTGGGCATCCTTGCCTCGCAGGGCATCCGCTTTCGCGAAGTGCTGATTGACCGCAGTTTCCCGCACGAAGGCCTGGATACGCGCAAGCCCGGCATCGGCCTGGCGCGTCACTATCTCACCGACGACAGCTGGAGCCGCGCCGCCTCGGCGATGGTCGGCGACCGCGAAACCGACCTGCAGTTCGCCGCCAACCTCGGCGTGCGCGGTTGCCGCGTGGGGCCGCAAGGCACGAGCTGGGAAGCGCTGGCCCACGAACTGCTGGACGCACCGCGTACAGCCAGCGTGGTCCGCAACACCAGGGAAACCCGCATCACCGTCAGCGTGGATCTGGACCGCGTGGCCGAGCCGAAGGCGCACACCGGCCTGGGCTTCTTCGACCACATGCTGGAACAGATCGGCAAGCACGGCGGCTTCGCACTGGAACTGCACTGCGACGGCGACATCCACATCGACGAACACCACACCATCGAGGACTGCGCACTGGCACTGGGCCAGGCGTTGAAACAGGCGCTGGGCGACAAGCGCGGCATCGGCCGCTACGGCTTCACCCTGCCGATGGACGAGTCGCAGGCCAGCGCCGCGCTGGATCTGTCCGGACGTCCGTACTTCGTATTCGAGGGCAGCTTCCCGCGCGAACGCGTGGGCGAGGTACCGACCGAACTGGTGCCGCATTTCTTCCGCTCGCTATGCGAATCACTGGGCGCCAACCTGCACCTGTCCGTGCGCGGCGACAACGCCCATCACATGGTCGAGGCCTGCTTCAAGGTCGTCGCCCGCACCCTGCGCCAGGCGATCCGGCGCGAAGGCAGTGAACTGCCCAGCACCAAGGGAACCCTGTAATGAGCGTGGTGCTGGTCGATGCCGGCGGCACCAATATCGGCTCGGTACGCTATGCCTTGCAGCGCCTTGGCGCGGACGCAGTACTGACCGCTGACGCCGCAACGATTCGTGCCGCCGACAAGGTGATCCTGCCCGGCGTGGGTGCGGCCGGGCCCGGTATGGCGCGGCTGCGCGAGCTGGGTCTGGTCGAGTTGCTGCGCTCGTTACGGCAACCCGTGCTTGGCGTCTGCCTCGGCATGCAACTGCTGTGTGAGCACTCGGAAGAGGGCGATACCGAGTGCCTGGGATTGATCCCCGCATTGGTGCGTCGCTTCACCGAGGCACCCGGTCTGCGCGTGCCGCACATGGGCTGGAACCTAGTGACCAGGCAGCGCGAACATCCCTTGCTGGCTGGCCTGGGCGACGACGAGCAAGCCTACTTCGTGCACAGCTACGCCGTGCCGACGGGCGACTGGACGCTGGCCAGCAGCGATTACGGCGCGCCGTTCTCCGCAGTGATCGCCCGCGACAATTTTTTCGGCATGCAATTCCATCCCGAGCGATCGGGCGCGTTGGGCGCCAAACTCCTGCAGAACTTTCTCGATCCATGAGCTTTCAAGTCATCCCCGCGATCGATCTGCGTGGCGGCCAGGTGGTGCGCCTGAAGCAGGGTGACTACGCACAGCAGACGACCTATGCCGCCGATCCACGCGCGCTGGCCTCGCGTTATGCCGACGCCGGCGCACGCTGGCTTCACCTGGTCGACCTCGATGGCGCGCGCTCCGGCAAGCTCGACAACCTCGCCGTGATCCAGTCGATCGCCGCCGACGGCATGGCGATCCAGGCCGGCGGAGGCGTGCGTGAAGAAGCTGACCTGCAACGCCTGTTCGATGCCGGTGTGCAGCGTGTGGTGCTTGGCAGCGTGGCGATCCGCGACCCCGAGCGTGTCGCCCGGTGGCTGGCAAAGTACGGCGCCGAACGCCTGACCCTGGCGCTGGACACGCGCCGCATCGACGATCGCTGGACCTTGCCCAGTGCGGGCTGGACCGAAGTCGAAGCGCGTACCCTGGACGAGCTGGCGCCGTGGTATGCCAAACGCGGTGCGCGCCACCTGCTGTGCACCGATATAGATCGCGACGGCATGCTGGCCGGTTTCAATCTCGATCTCTATCGCGACCTGGCCGACCGCGTTCCGACCCTGGCCGTGCAGGCCTCCGGCGGCGTACGCTCGCTGGACGATATCCGCGCCGCGCGCGAGGCCGGTGCGCAAGGTGTGGTCCTTGGGCGCGCGCTGCTGGAAAGGCGCTTCACGGTGCAGGAAGCTATCGCTGCATGAGCACCATCAATCGCCAGCGAGCGCTGCTCATCCCCCGGCTCGCACCGTCTCCGGATCGGATCTCAATCGCGTACTGCGACAAGACCGGCGGGCAGTGCCCGCCCTACGGCGCGGCAATGGTAGGGCGGGCACTGCCCGCCGGCTCTTCGGCTTCAATGCAAGATGTGATCAAGAGACAGCAGCTTGCAAGGGAAGAGCGCAACGATTCAGCCGCGCTGCTGGCCCCGCTGCTCCCCGATCACGCACGAGAGGAGGCGCACGCATGCTGAGCCGCCGCATCATTCCCTGCCTCGACGTGCGCGACGGCCAGGTGGTCAAGGGCGTGCGTTTTCGCGACCATGTCGTGATGGGCGAGATCGTCGATCTGGCGTTGCGTTATCGCGACGAAGGCGCCGACGAGCTGGTGTTCTACGACATCACCGCCAGCCCTGAAGGGCGCAGCGTGGATTGCGCGTGGGTGGAAAAAGTCGCCCGCGTGATCGACATCCCGTTCTGCGTCGCCGGCGGCATCCGCTCGGTCGAGGAGGCGCGTTCCGTGCTGCATGCCGGCGCGGACAAGATCTCGGTGAACTCGCCCGCGCTGGAACGCCCGCAGCTGATCGATGAACTGGCCGCTGCGTTCGGCGTGCAATGCGTGGTGGTCGGCATCGACTCGCTGCGCGACGCCGACGGCGAGTGGCGGGTGCGCCAGTACACCGGCGATCCCACGAAAACCCAGGCGCTGGCTCGGCGTACGCTGGACTGGATGATCGAGGCGCAACAACGCGGCGCCGGTGAGATCGTGCTCAACTGCATGGGCAGCGATGGCGTGCGCCGTGGCTACGATCTGGAGCAACTCACGGCCGCTCGCGCGATCTGCCATGTGCCACTGGTGGCCTCCGGCGGCGCCGGCGAACCGCAACATTTCCGCGACGCCTTCGTTGAGGCCGACGTTGACGGCGCACTGGCCGCCAGCGTATTCCACTCTGGCGCCATCGCGATTCCCGCGCTCAAACGCTACCTGCATGAGCAGGGCGTCGCGGTACGCTTGTGAGCCTCAAGGAAAATCAGCGATGATCGATTTCAACACCGACACCAGCCGGCTCGACTGGTCCAAGGGCAACGGCCTGCTGCCGGCGATCGTGCAGCACTGGCTCACCGGCGAAGTGCTGATGCTCGGCTACATGAATGCCGAAGCGCTGGCGCACACGCGCTCCAGCGGCCACGTCACCTTCCACAGCCGCAGCAAGCAGCGCCTGTGGACCAAGGGCGAAAGCTCCGGCCACGTGCTGGCGCTGAAGTCGATCCGCATCGACTGCGACGCCGACACCTTGCTGATCCAGGCCGATCCGCACGGTCCGACCTGTCACCTTGGCACGTCGAGTTGCTTTGGCGACAGCACCGAAGTGCGCCCGCCGCTGGGGTTTCTCGCCGAACTCGATGCGCTGGTGGCGCAGCGGCATGCCGAGCGCCCCGAAGGCAGCTACACCACCAAACTGTTCGACGACGGGATTCGCCGGATCGCGCAGAAGGTGGGCGAGGAGGGCGTGGAGACAGCGCTGGCAGCGGTGGTGCAGGGAGATGAGGAGTTGCTGGGGGAGGCAGCGGACCTGGTATTTCATCTCACCGTGGCGTTACGCGCGCGGGGGTTGTCGCTGGAGGATATGGTGAGGTTGTTGGCCCAGCGGCATCGCAAGACGCGGTGATCGCGATCCGCTGACCGGAATGCACAGCCTGGACCCGTAGCTGACGGACGCCGTCGCCTACATTGGGGAAGGCTGATCAAGGGCGAACCTTGACGCCAGCGGTAGTGCCTGTCCCGGATGGCCGCGAAAACCCTGCTGGAGCGCGACCAGCTTGAATCGTGTAGATCCCCACAGCAGTACACAGTGGGAGTTCATGGCTCCCGACCCAAGGCCGCTCGTTTGAACGCAGCATTTTTTAGCGACCTCAAGGTCGCAATATTTTGCGGACGGGCGCTGACATAGGACATCTTGCAACTGGCATCCAGCGACGAGAGATGCCTGACCCGATGAAGTTTCGCCGTGGGTCCGACGCACCAGGCTGACTGGCGCGAGCAACCACCCGATCGATAGTGATCTGTCGAGAAATATTACACTTTCCAAAAGACCGCGAAAGTGAAGCGTCACACCACACTTCAGGCCCCCTCTGTCACGATAGTTGTCCGCTCCTTTGAATCCACCGCAGAAAGCTGACGTCGGGGCCAGCTGATCTGGAGATCAGATTGAGATTTTCGACGCCCAGATGTGCTTGGAAAGCGCACCAGTATTCGTGTGTCCGGATCATGGCTCCTTGTTTGGTCACATCCATGTGGGAGCAAGGGCGAACAGGGCCGAGCGCGGAATGTGTGAACCAGGAGAGAAGTAACAACAGAAGAAGCGCGTCTCCCCTGGCGCTCGCGTTGTTTCCGAGGATTCAAAAAAACAGAAGGTCCGAATTTGCCGGTGCTGCTCGACTTTAACCCCGATCAGTACGCGAATTCCCGAAACACCGGGTCCACACTCCCGCCCCACGCCCCATGGAACAGCTCCAGCTTGCGTTCGGCTGGGGTCTGGTTGGCTTGCACGATCTCGATCAGGGGTTCGAGGAAGATGCGCTCGTCGGCACCGTTGCTGTTGAGGCAGGCACGGCGCTTGAGGCCGTTCACGGCGATTTTCAGTGTTTGCTCGGCCAGGTCGCGCACGGTGCCGCCGCGGAACGGCAGCTTCAACGCATGCTTGGGCACGCCATCGCGCAAGGCGTGGCGCTCGACGCGGGTGAAGGCCTTGACCAGGTCCCAGGCGGCATCCAGCGATTCCGGGTCGTAGAGCAGGCCAACCCAGAACGCGGGCAAGGCGCACAACCGATTCCACGGGCCGCCATCGGAGCCACGCATTTCCAGATATTGCTTGAGCCGCACTTCGGGGAAGGCCGTGGCGAGGTGGTCGGCGAAGTCCTTCATGGTGGCTTTGGTGCCGGGCAGCGCGGCCAGTTCGCCGGCCATGAACTTCTTGAAGTCCTGGCCAGCAAGGTCGAGGTACTCGCCGTTCTGCAGGCTGAAGTACATCGGCACGTCGAGGATGTAATCGACATAGCGCTCGTAGCCAAAGCCGTCGGCGAACACGAAATCGAGCATGCCGGTGCGCTGCGCATCGGTGTCGGTCCAGATGTGCGAGCGGTAGGACAGATAACCGTTTGGACGTCCTTCGGTGAAAGGTGAGTCGGCGAAAAGCGCGGTGGCGATCGGCTGCAGCGCCAGGCTGGTACGGAACTTTTTGATCATGTCCTCTTGAGAGGAGAAATCCAGGTTCACCTGCATCGTGCAGGTGCGCGTCATCATGTCCAGGCCGAGCGAGCCGACCTTGGGCATGTATTCGCGCATGATCTTGTAGCGACCCTTTGGCATCCATGACATTTCGTCGCGGCGCCACGAGTATAGGAAATTCAAACGCCCTTTTCGGGCAGTCTGCGCGGTAGCCAGAGGTGGGGCAAGGGTCGGTTTGGCTGTGGTTGGGCGTCATCGGAGAGTGCTGCGCCGGGTGGATGGGTGTTCGGCACCGCCGTTCGCGGCGATTTCCCGCCAGTTGCCGACAGCGGGCCGAGCCCAGTCCTGCGGGATCGTGGCCGCATCGGGTCAGGTGGCGGTTTCGCCGTCGGCAACGTGCCCTGCGGGGCGTCACGCGGCCACAGCGGGCGGTGCGCGCGCTGCCGGCCGGTAGTGCGCTTCCTCCATCGCGCCGTGCTTGGCGAAGTGATCGAGAATGGCCCGGATGGCTGTGGGTTCTTCGACGCTGGCGACAATGCGCACCGAGCCGCCACAGTGGATGCACGTGTTCACGTCGATGTTGAAGACGCGCTTGAGGCGTTGTGCCCAACTCATTGCACGGCGGCGTTCGTGGGGAGTGCGGTGGTCTGTGTTCGCCTCGGTCGATTCAACGTCGGTGGCTGGCCGTTTGCCGTGCCCCGATGGCGTCAGCTGCGCGCGCCACTTCGCGTTTGGTGCAAAGACACCGTGGAAGCGGGTCAGGTGGGCCCGCGGTGGCGACACCAGGGCCGCGAGTTTGGCGATGAACTCGACCGGCTCAAACTCGACGTGCGTCGTGCCGTTTCTCCACGGCTTCTTGAGCTGATAGCGCACCCTGTCCTGCGGTGAGAGCGAGAGGCGCTTCTCGCTGATCGCCGGGCGTGCAATGTACCGGCGCAGGCGTTCGAGCTTCTGGCTCTCGTACGCTTCGGCGGCGACGCCCGCATGCAGCGAGAAGCCGCCCACCTTGCCGCCATCGCCTTCCGGCGGGCCGGCGTCGCCCGGCAGCGTTTGCAGCGTCGCCACCTTGCGCCCTGCATGCTTGCCGGTGGCAATGCGGTAGGTAATCGAAACGTGCTGCCCAGCGGCTTTCATCGCATCCGCCACTATGGGCTACTCGCCAACTCCGGCCGCGCACAGAACATTACCCATGCACGTACGCTCCTGCAGCGGCCGGGTCCACCGGTGCAGGCCGACGCTGCGCCAACCCCTGCGGTGAACGGATCCACGCAGACCACACCGGGTGGATCTGTGCGGGCCACCTTCGTGTGTCGGCACTGCGGCGCGCCCATGCGTGTCATCGGCATCCTCGCGCGTGCGCACCACATCCGTGCACCACCATCGTTGCCGTCTCCACCATGAGCGACCGCCGCTCCCACAGACAACATGCTCCATCGACCCTTCCTCGAACCGTGCCGGTGCGCACGCCCTTGGTCTTCCGCCCGGAAACCCTCGCTTTTGGCATGCACCACTGCCAGCACGGCGCGCGTTTGCGCTCCCCTGTTGAGCACCACGCCGCATGGGGCACGTCACCCACCGCTGCGATCGTCGCTTCCCACGGCCATGTCAGGATTCAAATCGCCATAGCTCCTCGCCTCGGCTGAGCACCTCAGCACGACACCGCGGTTTCCGGCTTCAAGGACTCGGGCACGTTACCTGTGAATACAACATAGAGCCGCCCAACGTAGCGTCCAAGGCTTTCCATGACAGGTTTGGTTTCAGGGGGCTCGACACTCAATGGGTTTCCGGTGGGACCAAGCGGGTCTCACTTCAGGCGGCAGAGATCTGACCAGGGTTCCACCCGGTTAATACCGTCCCTTGAAGGCGGTCGTGCAGAAAATGATGTGTCGGGGCGGCACCGAATCCGGTACGCGACACGGCCCTGTGGCCTCGTTGGCCCCTGTACCGTGCTCTGGAATGCCGTGCGCGAGCCCTGGATCGGAGCGGCTGGTGCGCAACTGCTGTGCGCTGGGGAATGGGACCGTGGAGTGGCTTGTGCGGTGGCTTGGAAAGCAAGTGTCAGGGGTGTAATGGGTGCCGTCAAACGTCGGCTGGCGCCTGCCGATGACCGTCCTTTCGCTGGGACCTGGTTCCACGTGGCATGGGAAGGTCGGCGGGCGTCTGCAGCGCCACCGCGCGCAGGCAAAAGACCTGAATCGCGTGAATCAGCCGGGCCTGCTCGGTTGTTGTTTGGCCATCGATTTTCCAGGAGAGTGGCCCTACCAGCGACTCCGCGATGACTCCGACCAGCGCTGCGGCGCTGACGTCCGGAGTCTGCGCCGGAAAATCGCCCGAGCGGATGCCATCCTCCACCAATTTCTGGAAAATCTCCGCGTAGGCATGGCGATAACGCAGCCGCTCGGTATCCACCAAGGCGTCCACCGGTTCGGCAATCAAGGCATAAGCCAGGCGCTGGCCGCGCAGCGCGCGCGCGGCAAACGCATCGATCGTGTTCAGCAGGCGCGTGGCGGGAGCGCCGCTACGCAAGGCGGTTGCCCGCACCGCGGCCACCTCTTTCTCAGTCGCGAGGCGAAACACTTGTGCACATAGTTGCGCCTTCGATTCGAAATGCTTGTAGACCGCGCCGGTGGCTATTCCCGCTTTTTGGGCCAATGCCTGGATCGTGAGCGAGTTGAAGCCGCCCGTGGCAACCAGCGCCAGCGCCGCATCGAGCAGCCGTTGTTTCATGGCCGCCTTGCGTGCCTCGGTTTTTTCAGTGGGCCGGTAAGCCATGGAATGCTAAGCCTCCTTCATCTTGCAACGTGTCGCTTCGGGAACTTCCAGGCAGTTCAGTGCAGGGTGCGCACAGAGCCGGATTTCGACCTGACAACGACGACGGGATGGTTCATGTTAATGGATGTCCGAGTTGCCCGGTCTTGCGTCGGCGCTCTTTGAAGACACCCCCGATCAGGGTTTTCAGGACGTCGGGGGCGATGGTCGGAGGTGACGGCAGACAATGTGATTGACACGCCATGCATGGCGTGATGTACTCCGAACAGAAGATATGAATGTATGTTCACTTTATCAGTTCGCATGTTGATTGAGACGATCAGCAAGGTTCAAGTTGCTGCCGGACACGGCGTTTTCCAGAGGGTTTATTCATCATGGACACCAGAACCCACAATCGGTTTATGGCTGAAACCCACCAGGTCGAGAACCAGCCGCCGCCGTTGCAGGACTACAATCTCTATCTGCAGGATCGGGCTTTGCGGGAAGCGGTGGCGCGCGAGGATGCCGGCTGGGCTGAAGCCGAACTGGATGCGTTCGGGGTCCTGACCGGCTCGCGCGAGCTGATCGAGCTGGGCTTTCAGGCCAATGAAAACAAGCCGGTGCTGTACACCCACGATAACTACGGGCACCGGGTCGATGAGGTGCGGTTCCACCCGGCCTATCACCGCTTGATGCAGATTTCGCTCGAAAACGGCTTGCACAGTTCGCATTGGCAGACCCCGAAAGCGGGCGCCCAGGTTGCGCGCGCGGCCAGGTTCTACCTGCAAAGCCAGGTCGATGCAGCACATTTGTGTCCGGTGTCGATGACCTCGGCCGTGATCCCGGCGTTGCGGGAGCAGCCGGACCTGGCGGCGCAATGGAATCCGAAGATCCTGGCCCGGCGGTACGACTACCGCAACGTCCCGAGCGAGCAGAAGCAGGCGGTGACGATTGGCATGGCGATGACCGAAAAGCAGGGCGGATCGGATGTACGTGCCAACACCCTGCGCGCCTACCCGCTGGCGGCGGGTGGTCCTGGCCAGGCTTATGAACTGGTGGGGCACAAGTATTTCGTCTCGGCGCCGATGTGCGATGCGTTCCTGGTCCTGGCGCAGGCGCCGGGTGGCTTGTCCTGCTTCCTGTTGCCGCGCTGGCAGCCGGATGGCAGCAAGAACCCGATGCAGATCCAGCGTCTGAAAAACAAGATGGGCAATGTCGCCAATGCTTCGTGCGAAACCGAGTTGCGCGGTGCCTATGCGCAGATGGTTGGCGCCGAAGGACGCGGCGTTGCCACCATCCTGAAGATGGTTACCATGACCCGCCTCGATTGCATGATCGGTTCGTCGGCGGGCATGCGGCAGGCGGTGGCGCAGGCTACGCACCATTGCGCGCATCGGGCCGCGTTCGGCAAATTGCTGGCGCAGCAACCGTTGATGCAAAACGTGCTGGCCGATCTGGTGCTCGAGCACGAGGCGGCGCTGGCGCTGACCATGCGCATCGCTGGCGCACTGGACCGCAGTGCCGCGAGCGAAGCCGAAAAGCTGCTGGTACGGATGGGCACCGCGGTCGGCAAATACTGGATTTGCAAACGTACTCCGGGCCATGCCTATGAAGCGATGGAATGCATCGGCGGCAGCGGCGTGATGGAGGATTGCATCATGCCGCGTCTGTTCCGCGAATCGCCGGTGAATTCGATCTGGGAAGGTAGCGGCAATGTGCAGTGCCTCGACATGCTGCGCGCCATGAGCCGCCGTCCCGACTCGGTCGAGGTTCTGATGGCGGAAGCGCAGGCCGCGGCCGGCAGCGACTCGCGGCTGGATCGTTTTGTGGCGGAACTGGGGCGTGAACTGGCTGACACCGCCGACATCGAATACCGCGCACGCGCCATCGTCGAGAAAATGGCGTTGGCGTTGCAAGGTTCGCTCCTGGTGCGCCATGGCGACCCGGCGGTGGCGGATGCCTTTTGCGCCGCGCGTCTTGGTGTCCATAACAGCGGTCTGGTTTACGGCAACTTGCCGCGTGGTGTGGATTGCGCTGCGTTGATCGAGCGCGCGATGCCGCTTCTGAGCTGAAGCGCTGGCCTGAGCAGAGTGCCATGGCTGCCGCACCCGCGGGCGACTTCCCGGCTGCCGCCTGACAGGCAGCGGCGGGCCGTAGCTGTCACTGCACAAGCCAGGGCATGCCACCATGTACACCATCTCCGAAATCATCAGCAATAACGCGCGTAATCTCGGCCATCGCGAAGCCCTGGTAGCCGGTGCCACCCGCTTGAATTTTATCGAGTTGGATCAGCAGGTGAGCCATGCCGCCGCGGCGTTGCAGTCGCTGGGGGTAGAGAAAGGCGACAGGGTCGCGATCATGGGGCGCAATACGCTGTCATGGGTCCTTGCGGCCATGGGTGCGTTGCGTGCGGGGGCGATCCTGGTGCCGATCAACCACAAGTTGATGGCGCCCGAAGTGCAATTCATCGCCGCACATTGTCAAGCCAAGGTGCTGGTGTTCGATGCCGCGCTGACTGGTGTCATCAGCGCAACCGATACCACTGCGCTCAAGTTGATGATGGCGGCCGATGTCGCCAAGGCGAACCGCACGGACCAGTTTGTGCAGTTGGAAGCGCTGCTGGCGCAGCAATTGCCGTTCACGCCGGTGCCGCTGACGGTGCAGGATCAGGCCGAAATCCTGTACACCTCGGGCACCACCGGCAAGCCCAAGGGTTGTGTACATAGCCATCAAAACATCCTGTTGTGCGGCATCGCCTCCAGCCTGGTCTATCGGCTGGGGCAGACTGATCGGACGCTGATTGCCATGCCGGTGTGGCATTGCTTCCCGCTGAACAATCTCTTGATGGGGAGCTTTTATGTCGGCGCCGCCGTGGTGCTGATGCCGGAATATCATCCGCTGGAATTCCTGAAGGTGATTCAGGCCGAACGCTGTACGTTGTTCTTCGGCGCGCCGATTGCCTTCACGATGCCGTTGAAGGCGGTGCCGAATTTTGACGAATTCGACCTGTCCAGCGTTCGCGTCTGGCTTTACGGCGGCGGTCCCGTCGATGCCGAAACCGTGCGCAGGTTGATCGGACGTTACCGTACCAATCAGTTTTTCCAGGTCTTCGGCATGACTGAAACCGGACCGACCGGACTGGCGCTGTATCCGGATGAACAGGAAGCCAAAGCGGGCTCGATCGGGCGTCAGGCCGTCAGCGGCTGCGTCTTCAAGGTGATGAAAAGTTCGGATGAGGTAGCCGGTCCCGGTGAAATCGGCGAAATCTGGATGCGCTGTCAGTCGATGATGCAAGGCTATTATCGGGATCCCGAAGCAACGCTCGAAGCTTTCCATGATGATTGGTACCTGACCGGGGACCTGGCGCGGATCGATGCCGACGGCTACCTGTACGTTGTCGATCGCGCGAAGGACATGATCATCACGGGGGGCGAAAACGTCTATTCGAAAGAAGTCGAGGATGTGTTGATGGCCTTTCCCGGCGTCATCGAAGCTGCGGTGATCGGCAAGCCCGATACCGAATGGGGGGAGACGGTGGTCGCGGTGATCGCCATGACCGGCAATCCCGCGATGCTGGATCAGGCGGCGCTCCATGATTTCTGCGCCAGCAGGATTGCCAGGTACAAAGTCCCGCGTGAATTCCAGTTGGTCGCAGCACTGCCACGCACCCCGACCGGCAAGGTCATGAAGTTCAAGCTGCGCTGAGGGCCCTGTGAAAAATTCACTCTGCGCCCCTGGTTTCTGCACGACCGTTTTGCAGATGCGATCAGCAGACGCGTCCATGCAGCCAAGGACTGCGGCATCCATGCGAATCTGCTCATCGTCGGCTACCTCGTCTGCGCCACACCCAGGCACTTGCCGGCAAACACGTGGTTGCGCCCTGCGGAACCGGTGAGCGGGTCGACGTCAATTGTGGAAATCGAGAAAGAGCCCGGATGTCGTAATACCTCGCCCGCGGAACCGCCCCGAGTATCTCGGAGGCTCCATCCTCTCAAAGGTTGGAGCTTCCGGGAAAGCCGGGGCGGTTCATGGCCGTGCCCGGCACCTGGTGGTTCTATGTCGCGTTGGGGGTGATCGGGATGGCGCTGTCGCCCAGTTTGCGATTTCGTCGCGGGCCTGTTTGAACGCGTCGACGAGGTTGTCAGTGTGGTTCAGCGCGCCCTCCAGCCGCCACCCATGGCCGAAGTCGGTGACAGCCGATTCGCTGCCACAGCCGAACGAACTGCGGTCGCTGCGGGCGGCGGTAAGTATCAGGGTGCCGGGGCCGCGCAGCGGCGGCACGAAGCCGCCGGAGTAGCAGGCGTTGATCACCAGCACTTTCCATTTGAAATGGTGCATGGCCAGGATGCCGGCCAGGTCCTGCGCGTCGATCTGGTCCAGCGGCAGCGGATCCATGTCGACCAGCAAGATGTGATCCTCGCTGCCGTGGCTGGCCACGTACAGCAGCAGGATGTCCTGGTCGGGGTGCATGATCTTGTCGAGGCCGTCGAGTGCGGCCTCCAGATTGCCCCAGCTGGCCAGTGGGTGTGTGGTCAGCGTAGCCGGGTTGTTTTCCAGCACCAGGCTGTGTGCGGTGGGCCCGAAACGGGTGGTGAAGAGTTGCGCGGCGTACTCGGCTTCGTTGCGGAATACGTCGTCATCGCCATCACCGGCAAAGGCCAGCAGGTACAGGTTCGGTGTGCCGGCTACGCACGGCGTGAGCCCGGTCAGCGCGTCGCGCACCATGTCCGGCTGCGCGTAGATTACCTGTTCCGGGGTCGGGCCGAATTCCGGCGAGTCGTCGGCGCGCCGCGTCATTTCGGTAGGGGTTTGCGGCACGACGGGGCCAGTGTCGCGTGCAGTGTCGCGGGTGTCTGGGCTGACGAGGTGGGAGCGCGCGGAGGGTCGGCATCCACAGCATCAACAAGACGCCAGCGGCAAATGCCAACAGGACGGTCAGCACAGTGCGCATGGCAGGGCCCGGGCCTCAGCCGGAAACGTTGATGGCGTCGAAATCCCGAAAGACCGGATGGCGTGGCGCCGCGGGTAGCGATTGCGGTTCGCGCACCAGCCAGGCGGTATGAAAGCCGGCAGCCTTCGCGGCGTCGAGTTCCTCGACGATGTCGGACAGGAACAACAGGTGCCGCGGCTGCTCGTCGATGGCTTCGGCGATGCGGCGGTACGATTCTGCCTCACGCTTGGGCCCGGTTTCGGTATCGAAATAACCGGAAAACAGTGGCGTCAGGTCGCCGGCCTCGCTATGGCGGAAGAACAATTGCTGCGCGGGTACCGAACCGGAGGAGTACACGTACAGGCACAATCCATCGGCACGCCAGGCGCGCAGGCGGGCGGCCACTTCGGGGTAGACGTGGGAGTGGTAGACACCGGTTTCGTAACCGTCTTTCCAGATCATGCCCTGCAGCGCCTTCAGTGCGGTGGATTTGCGATCCTGATCGATCCATCGCAGCAGCAGTTCGATCACTTCCTGGCGCGTGGCCTCGATCGTCCCGGCCTCCCGTGCCGCCTCATGCAGCCAGTGCTGCACGTCGGGGTGGTCGCCATGGGTTTCGACGAAGGCGGGCAGGCACTTGCGCGCATACGGGAACAGTACGTCGTGAACGAAGTCGATCGAGCTGGTGGTGCCTTCGATATCGGTGATGATGGCGCGGATTTCGATCATCGGAGAGCTGTCGTCCTGATAGGTAGGAGCCCGCGAGCAGGCTCCTATGGGTGCGTTGCCGCGGGCGGCATGCGGGGGAAGCGTGAGGCGATATTGTCGCCGGTGAAGTTCGCCACCCAGCCATCCTTGTTGGTGAACAGGCGGATCGCCACGAAGTAGGGCGACTCGCTCATGTCGAACCAGTGGCGGGCGCCGTCGGGCACGCCGATCAGGTCGCCCTGTTCGCACAGGATGTCGTAGACCTTGTCGTCCATGTGCAGCGAGAACTGGCCCGAACCGGCGACGAAGAAGCGCACCTCGTCCTCGCTGTGGGTATGCTCGCTCAGAAATTTCTGGCGCAGCGTGGCGCGGTCGGGGTGATCCGGAGTCAGGCTGACCACATCGACCGCCTGGTAGCCGGCCTCGTCCATCAGCCGGTCGATGTGGCCACGGTAGGCAGCGATCACCTCGTCCTGGCTGGCGCCCGGCACTATTGGCCGACTCGCTTCCCAGCGTTCGAAGCGGACCCCGATCTTGCCCAGTTCTGCGGCGATTGCGGCGTGCTCGTCGAGCGTGAGCTGTGCGGTTTGCGGTTTGCTTTCGTCGAAGATGCGCAGGCGGCTCATGATGTCCTCAATTTTCCCAGTTCCAGTTCGCAGTCCAGCAGGAATTCCAGCGCCTCCAGGTGACGCCTGGCCTCGGCCATGTCGTCGCCCCAGGTGTAGATGCCGTGGCCGTCGATCAGGTAGGCGTGCAGGGGCTTGCCGGCGTCCAGCCAGGCGTCCACCCGGTCGACCAGCTCGGGCATGTGCTGGGTGTTCGGGAAAACCGGAATCTCCAGCACGCTCTCATGCGTGTCCTGGCCGCTGATGGCTTTCTGCAGCTCCCATCCTTGCAGGTGGATCGCGCCCTCGGCGGCGAACAGGCGCGAAGCCACGCTTTGCGCGCGCGAATGGGTATGCAGCACGGCGCCCACCATCGGCCGGCGACGATAGATCTGCGTATGCAGCGCGGTTTCGGCGCTGGGGCGGGAGTCGGTACCGATGGCGTTGCCCTGCAGGTCGACCAGCATGATGTCGTTGCGGCCGAGCTTGCCCTTGTCGCGCCCGGAAACCGTGATCGCGGCATGATCCGCATCCACACGCATCGAGAAATTGCTGCTGGTCGCCGGAGTCCAGCCCTTGCCAGCCAGCTCGCGTGCGGTCTCCACGATGCGCTCTGCGCAGGCGTCGAAGTGACTGGCGGGAGTGGTACTTGGCAGGGTCTGGCTCATGCGGTTTGGACGTCCAAATGAAGGGTCAATAATAGCACGCAGCATGGCGTCTTCTTGCTGGAATGAGAGCCATTCTCACGAGTCAGGAAACATTGTGTTTATCGCGGTACCATCGCGGTGGATCCGGCGCGGGGTGTGTCGGGTGCAAACGACGGAGACTTGTCCATGTTGAACGAGAAAGATATCGAATCGCGCCGCCGATTCCTCAAGGTGGCCGCCGGCACCACGGCTGCCGCGGTGGTTCTTGGCGGGTTGCCGCGTATGGCACGCGCGGCCGAACTGCCGCCGCTCCCGGCAACCGATCCGACCGCAGTGGCTCTGGCCTATGTAGAAGACGCCACCAAGTCGACCAACCCGAAGTACAAGGCGGGCGACGACTGCATCAATTGCCAGTTCTACACCGGCGGTCCCACCGGCCGCGGCCCCTGCCAGCTGTTCCCCGGTCATTCGGTGAACGCGAAGGGCTGGTGCGTATCGCACGTGGTCAAGGCAGCCTGATAGCAGGGTTGCACGTTACGAAGAGGCCGGCGTATTCGCCGGCCTCTTCGTTTGTGTCTGGGCAGATGTTGATGCACGCAAGGCCGTGATCACGTGGCGATGCATTGAGTGCAGGGAAGTCGACAAAGTGCGGCCCGGCATCGTCAGGCTGAGGAGCTGCTTGCCTGACGCGCCGGGCCGCGATCCGGGGCCCACTGCCAAGTGATATACCCTCGGAGTGGGGATCATACTCCCGAGCCCGGCGAATGGGCGACCCCCTGGATGAGGTTTCTCCGGAGGAGCAGAAATAAATTGTTTTAAATCAACGATATAACATGTATTTTACGAGTAAGTCCATAACTTCACCCGAATCTCGAAGAAATACATTTTGTGCTGCATTTCGAAGACGATCACCGATTCTTGGTGATTTTCAACGTAAATCAACGAAATCTTGCCACTGCATCGCCTTGCGAAGACTGGCGCAACACGCTGTGCCGCCGGCTGTACAGAAAATAGATCGCGAAGCCGAGCACGGTCCATCCCCCCAGGATGGCCCAGTTGAACCAGTCCAGGCTGAAAAGCAGGGCGAAGCAACTGCCCACGCCAGCCAGGCAGGTGAACCAGACCCAAGGTACCCGGAACGTGCGCGGCAAGTCCGGCATGGTGTGGCGCAGGATCAGCACGCCGGCGCATACCGCCGAGAAGGCGATCAGGGTACCCATCGAGGTGAGGTTCGCCAGCAGGTCCAGCGGGAACACCGCGGCCAGCAGGGCGATCATGCCACCAGTGAATAAGGTGTTGATGTGCGGCGTGCGATGCTTCGGATGCACCTTGGCGAACATCTTCGGCAGCATGCCGTCGCGCGCCATGATCATGAAGATGCGCGGCTGCGCGATGATCATCACCAGGATCACCGACGACAGGCCGATCATCGCGCCAATCTCCACGATCAGGCGCAGCCAGCCCAGTTCCGGATGCGCGGCGACGGCGGTGACCACCGGCTCGGGCGTATCCAGCAGGGTATACGGCACCAGGCCGGTCAACACCGCGGCCATCGCCAGATACAGCACGGTGCAGATCACCAGCGAGGCCAGGATGCCGAACGGCAGATCGCGTTGTGGGTCCTTGCACTCCTGCGCCGCCGTCGAGGTAGCCTCGAACCCGATGTAGGCGAAGAACACCATGGCCGCACCGCGCATGATGCCCGACCAGCCGTACTTGCCGTTACCTTGTGCCTCGGGAATGAACGGGTGCCAGTTTTCCGGATTCACGTAGCGGTAGCCGGCCACCACCACGATCACGATCAGGCCGACCTTGACCAGCACCATCAACCCATTCAGTGTCGACGATTCACGGATGCCGAGGTAACACAGCCAGGTCAGCGCCAGCACGATAGCGACCGCCGGCAGGTTGAACAGGTGGCCCGTGACGACCAGCTCGCCGCCGGTGTAGGCCAGTGGCGCCTCGGTCAGCGCTTGCGGCAGATGGATACCCATGTGGTCGAGCAGGCTGGTGAAGTAGCCGGTCCAACTGGCAGCGACTGCCGAGGCCGAGATGCCGTATTCGGCGACCATGTTCCAGCCGATGAACCAGGCCGCCAGCTCGCCCAGCGAGGCATACGCGTAGGAGTAGGAGCTGCCCGAAATCGGGATCAGGGTGGCGAACTCGGCATAGCACAGCGCGCTGAAGCCGCTGCAGATTGCGGCGATGATGAAGGAGATCAGCACCGCCGGGCCGGCATGCTCGGCCGCGGCGGTGCCGGTGACCACGAAGATGCCGGTGCCGATGACCGCCCCGATGCCCAGCGCGGTGATACCCCATCGCCCCAGGCTGCGACGCAGCGCCGGGCCGTGGACGTGGTCGTCATTGCTGAAATCGGTCTTGCGCGCGAGCAGCTGATTGAGCATGGCTGGAAGTCTTCGTGGGGCAGGCGTCTGGCGGCATCGGAGGCCACAAAAACGTTGCGGCCGGCGCTGTGGGCGCCGGCCGCGGGTGGGAATCAGGCGGCGCGCTGGCGCAACTTGCTGTGGCGATAGCCGTAGAAGCCGTAGATCAGGAATCCGATCACGATCCAGCTGACCAGCAGCGGCCAGCGCACCACGAAAGCCTGCCAGAACAGGAACAGACAGGCTGCCGCACCGAGCGGGCAGACCACCCACACCAGCGGCACGCGGAACGCACGCGGGATATCCGGACGGGTGTGACGCAAGACCAGCACGCCGATGCAGACGGTGGCAAAGGCGAGCAGGGTGCCCATGGATACCAGATCACCGAGTACATCGACTGGGAACAAGCCTGCCAGCGCCGCGGCGATCAAGCCCACCAGGATGGTGCCGACGTACGGCGTGCGATGCTTCACGTGCAATCGTCCGAGCGCCTGTGGCAGCAGGCCGTCGCGTGACATCGAGTAGAAGATGCGCGGCTGGCCCATCAGCATCACCAGTACCACGGAACTCAAACCTGCAAGGGCAGCGAAAATCACCAGCACCTTGAGCGTGCCAAGGATGTAGCTGGAGGCACTGCCTGCGGCAACCGTACCGAGCACATAGTTGATGGCAGTGGCCACCGGCTCGGGGGTATTGAGCATGCGGAACGGAGTCGTGCCGGTCATCACGGCAGCCATCGCCACGTACAGCACGGTGCAGATCAACAGCGAGCCCAGGATGCCGATGGGCATGTCGCGCTGGGGGTTCTTCGCCTCGCCCGCGGCGGTGGAGACCGCGTCGAAACCGATGTAGGCAAAGAACACCAGGGTGGCTCCGCGGTAGATCCCGCTCCAGCCGAACTTCGAACCCCCTTCGTTGGCCGGGATGAACGGATGCCACAGGCCGGGGTCGATGTAGTTGAACATCACGATCAGGAACAACACGATCACGGTCACCTTGATTGCGACGATGATCGCGTTGACGGTGGCCGACTGGGTGATGCCGAGATAGCACAGCCAGCTGATCGCACCGACGATGAGGATGGCGGGCAGGTTGATCAGGGCACCGGTGAAGACCAGCTTGTGGCCATCTTCGGCGAAGGTGAGCGGAGCCGAGGAGAGAGCCGCCGGCAAGTTGAAGTTCAGTCCGGTCCCCGAACTGAGCATGCGCAGCATTTCGCCGAAGTAGCCTGACCAGGCCACCGCCACGGTCGAGGCCGCGAACAGGTATTCGAGCACCAGCGCCCAGCCGACGAACCAGGCCACCACTTCGCCGAGGGTCGCGTAGGAATAGGAATAGGCACTTCCGGACACCGGCAGCATCGCGGCGAACTCGGCGTAGCACATGCCGGCCAGGCCGCAGGCGACGGCGGCAATCAGGAAGCTGAGGATCAGCGCGGGGCCAGCGAACTGCGCCGCCGCGGTGCCGGTGATGGCGAAGATACCCGCACCGATCACCGCACCGATGCCCAGCATCACCAGATGCCGCGCGGTCAGTACGCGCTTGAGGGTGACCTCGCCTTGTGAACTGCCCTCGACGGGTTCGCCCGCGTCGACATGAGGCATCGCCTCGATGCCGTGGGTGGCAAAAAGACCTTTTATCATCGAGCTCCCCTCACGTGATTTCTGTCGCCTGTGTTCGCTCTCTGGCGAGCGGATCGACAGGCCGGGCAATAGCGAGCGAACATAGCCCAAGCAGCAAAGGTTGTACAAGCTTCATTCATGTTGCGGCGAAACATGCCACGACCGGTCTCAAGCTACTTGAACGGACCTGATCAGTGTCGAACCTCAGTTGTTATAGTCCTTTTTCCGGCGCTGTCTCTTGATCAGCTCTCGATCGAATGCCGCGGCAAGAGCGGCGGGCAGTGCCCGCCCTACGACGCGGCGATGGTAGGGCGGGCACTGCCCGCCGGCTCTTCCGCACCAATGCAAGGTGTGATCAAGAAACAGCGAAGGGCGAGGGGCTTTTTACAGCTGAGATTCGACGCTGATCAGGTCAACGGATGCCCATGCAACAACTCCCCGTCATCATGATCGAGGCATTCCAGCGTTACCGTGGCCGATGGCAGGGTGAATCGGCATTGATCGCGCAGTTCGAGGCATTCTTGCATACGCATGCGGACGCGTTCGAACGCAGCAACCCGGCCGGTCACTTCACTGGTTCGGCGTGGCTGGTCAGCGCCGACGGCATGCGCGTGCTGCTGATGCACCACCGCAAACTCGATCGCTGGCTGCAACCGGGCGGCCACGCCGATGGCGATACTGATTTGGCGCGAGTTGCTTTGCGTGAGGCACAGGAGGAAACCGGTGTTCCGGGCCTGCGTGTCGGTGATGACGCGATTTTCGACATCGACCGCCATCACATTCCCGCCCGCGCGAACGAGCCGGACCACTGGCATTACGACGTGCGCTACGTGGTGCGTGCGGGGGCGGACGAGTCGTTCGTGGTCAATGCTGAATCGAAGGCGCTGGGATGGCGGTCGATTGGCGAGGTGGTCAACGACGGAAGTTTGGACATGTCGCTGCGACGGATGGCCCGAAAATGGTTGGCGCGGATGTAGGGGGGCACCTGTTCGCTCCTACAGGTATTTCTCTGGTGCGGGATGAAGGTGACCGCAGGCGTCACAGGTGCGTGCGTCGGGCGAGCTGTAGAAGCGATCGAACACCGGGGGGAAATCGTGCTCGATGCTTTCGAGGGTGAAATATTCCTCGTACAGTTTGTGGTTGCATTTTTCGCAGAACCACATCAGGCCATCCTTCTCACCGGCTACGCGGCGCCGCTCGATCACCAGGCCAATGGAGCCGGCGGCGCGGTTGGGCGAGTGCGGCACGCGTGGCGGCAGGTAGAAGATTTCGCCAGCGCGCAAGGGAATCTCGCGTGCCACGCCCTCGTCCTGCACTTTCAGCGTGATCTCGCCTTCCAACTGGTAGAAGAACTCCGGACCCTCGTCGTAGTGATAATCAGTGCGCGCATTCGGGCCGCCGACGATCATGATGATGAAGTCGCCGTCGACGATGCATTTGTTGCCCACCGGCGGCTTCAGCAGGTGACGGTGTTCATCGATCCAGCGTTGCAGGTTCAGCGGGGGTGTCAGGGCCATGGCCGTTGCTCGCTTGTCAGATTTTCATTTTGTCGATGCAGACTAGTGACGCTTGAAATCATCTCGCGATTTGTCCCCGGACGCAGCCGCGGCTACGAGTGTTGCGTTCGCTTCATCCGCAAAGTGGCGGAAAGGGGAATTCTTGAACTGTGGTATCTCTCCACGCCTTGCGCTGTCTCTTGATCACATCTCGACTGTATGCCGCGATACGAGCGGCGGGCAGTGGCCGCCCTACGGCACGGCGATTGTAGGGCGGGCACTGCCCGCCGGCCCTTTTGCATCAATGCAAAATGTGGTCAAGAGACAGCGCGAAGCGGGGAACGGAAATTCTCGAATCTCCTCAAATTATTTGAAACGTCACTCGGACCAATCGATGGTGCCTGTCGACGTTTGCGGTGACTCAGACCTCGAGCGTTGCCAGGTCGCCTTTCTCTTCCAGCCAGGCCTTGCGGTCGCCCGCGCGCTTTTTCGCCAGCAGCATGTCCATCAGCTTGACGGTACCTTCGCCATCGTCGACGGTCAGCTGTACCAGGCGGCGGGTGTCCGGGTGGATGGTCGATTCGCGCAGTTGTGGCGGATTCATTTCGCCCAGGCCCTTGAAGCGCGTGGTGCTGACCGCGCCCTTGATCTTCTCGCGCTCGATCCGCTGCAGCATCGCTTCTTTCTCGCCCTCGTCGAGGCAGTAGAAAACCTGCTTGCCCACATCGACGCGAAACAACGGCGGCATCGCCACGAATACGTGACCTTCAGTGACCAGCTTCGGGAAATGCTTGAGAAACAGGGCAGCCAACAAGGTGGCGATGTGCAAGCCGTCGGAATCCGCGTCGGCCAGGATGATCACCTTGCCGTAGCGCAGACCGGAGAGGTCGTCCTTGCCCGGATCGCAGCCGATCGCCACCGCAAGGTTGTGCACTTCTTCGGAACCGAGCACCGAGGTCGACTCCACTTCCCAGGTGTTGAGGATCTTGCCGCGTAACGGCAGGATCGCCTGGAACTCCTTGTCGCGCGCCTGCTTGGCGCTGCCGCCGGCGGAGTCGCCCTCGACCAGGAACAGCTCGGTACGGGTGAGGTCGGTGGCGGTGCAGTCGGCCAGCTTGCCGGGCAGCGCGGGGCCCTGGATGATCTTCTTGCGCACGATCTGCTTGGCGGCCTTCAGGCGTGCGCTGGCGCGCTCGATTGCCAGCTGGGCGATGCGTTCGCCGGTATTCACGTTCTGGTTCAGCCACAGACTGAAGGCGTCGTGGATCACGCTCTCGATCAGTCCGGCGGCGTGGCGCGAGGACAGCCGCTCCTTGGTCTGGCCGGCAAACTGCGGGTCCTGCAGGCGTGCGGAAAGCACGAAGGAGATACGCTCCCACACGTCTTCCGGCGCCAGCTTCACGCCACGCGGCAGCAGGTTGCGGATGTCGCAGAATTCGCGGATCGCGGTGGTCAGGCCAGTACGCAGGCCGTTGACGTGGGTGCCGCCCTGCATGGTGGGGATCAGGTTGACGTAGCTTTCCTGCACCAGCTCGCCTTCGGGCAACCAGGCCAGGGCGACTTCCACGCCCTCGGCGTCGCGGGCCATCTGGTGCATGAACAACTCGTTCGGCAACACCTCGTTGCCGTCGAGTTCGCTGCGCAGGTAGTCGCGCAGGCCGTCTTCGTAATGCCACTCGACGACTTCGCCAGTGGTCTCGTCGGTGAGCTTCATGTTGAGGCCGGCGCACAGAACAGCCTTGGCGCGCAGCAGGTGCTTGAGCTTGCCTAGCGAGATTTTCGGTGAGTCGAAGTATTTCACCTCGGGCCAGAAACGCAGGGTGGTGCCACTGCGTTTCTTGGCGACCGTGCCGATCACTTCCAGCGGGCTGACCATGTCGCCATGCTCAAACGCCATCGCGTACTCGGAGCCGTCGCGGCGGATGGTGACCTCGACCCGGTCGGACAAGGCGTTGACTACCGACACGCCGACGCCGTGCAGGCCGCCGGAGAAACTGTAGTTCTTGCCGCTGAATTTTCCGCCCGCGTGCAGCCGGGTCATGATCAGCTCAACGCCGGAGACCCCTTCCTCGGGATGGATGTCCACCGGCATGCCGCGACCATCATCGCTGACCGAGACCGAACTATCCGGGTGCAGCACCACCTCGATCGTGGTCGCGTAGCCGGCCAGCGCTTCGTCCACCGAGTTGTCCACCACCTCCTGCACCAGATGGTTCGGTCGACTGGTGTCGGTATACATGCCCGGACGGCGTTTGACCGGGTCCAGGCCGGACAGGACTTCGATATCGGCGGCGTTGTAACGACTGCTCATGCGTGTGGATCAGTTGGACAAAGACGGTGAAGCATGAAGCGCACGGGCCAGCGGGGTCAAGGTTCGCCCGGGTATGCGCGGGGTGGTGCCCGCTGTGGCTTGCCCGGCACGCCTGGCAAGTAACCTGCGGCATCCGAGAGCCGGACCGGGCCGCGATCACGTGATTGCGTCGAAATTGCGAAACAGCTCCTCTTCCTGGGCGAAATGCAGGTCGAGGACCACATCGAGGCGATGCAACACGCCGTGAATCTCGCGCAGCGTGGGCACCGAAGACGCGCGATTGCCTGTCCTGTCCGCGGTCATGCGCTCCAGCAGCCGTACCAGCCGGAAGATCTCGCGATGGCTCTGGCTCAGGGCCGCGAGCGGGTCGTCGCCACCCAGCTTTTCGGCCAGTTCCGGATAGAGTTCCGATTCATCGCTGAGTTCATGCGGCAACAATTCGTGCCGCAAGTCGGCGATCAGCGACGTCAACTCACCGAGTGCCGCCTCGTCAGCAAGCGTCTGCAGATGGCGTGCGAGGTCGTGCGTACGCGCAAGTAGCGGTGCCAGAGCGGCGTGCTCGCGTTCTATGTGTGCCAGCGTCTCTGCATCCAGTGCGGGGGGTTCGGCGGCGCCGCGGCCGGCGCCGATCGCGCGCAGCGCATTGGCGATGACCACCACATCGATGACTTCCTGCAGGATCGCGCCCGCGAGCGGCGGGAGCTGTCCCATCGCGGCCGCAAGCATGGCCAGCAGCGACAACCCCATCCCCACGACGATGCTTTGCATCGCGATGCGACGCGTACGATGCGCAATGTGCAAGGCCTCGGCCACGCGATCCAGGCGATCGGTCAACAACACCACGTCGGCTGTGTCGCTGGCAGCCGTCGCACCCCGTGCGCCGATCGCAATGCCCACCCCGGCGGTCGCCAGCGCCGGTGCGTCGTTGATGCCGTCGCCGACCATGATCGTGGATGTTTTCACGGCAGTCTGCTCGATCAGCGCGAGCTTGTCCGGCGGATGAAGTCGCGCGTGCACTTCGTCGGCGCCGACGGCGGTGCCGACGGCCTGGGCGGGTTCGAGCCGATCGCCGGTCAGCAGCACGATGCGGCGGATGCCTGCCTGGCGCAACTTGCGCACCGCACGTGGCGCATCCTTGCGCAAGCGGTCCGCAAAACTCAGTGCACCCGCCATGGCGCCATCGATCACGATGAAGCTTCCGGTCGCATCGTCATAGTCCATCTTGCGCAGGAAGGCCTGCACCCAGGCGGCGGGCAGGGCGTCGCGGGCGGCGTAGGCATGACTGCCGAGCGCCACCCGGTGGCCGTCGACCTCGCCGCGCAAACCGGCGCCGGCCTCCTCGGCGACGTCGCGTGGAGTGCTCAGGGAAAGGCCGCGCTCGCGTGCCACGCGCACGATGTTCTGGGATGCCACGTGGGTCGAGGCCTGCGCCAGGGATGCGGCGAGCCGCAGCAGCTCGCTCTCGTCTGTCTGGCCGTCGGTCTCGATCGCCAGCAGGTGCATCTCGCCCGTGGTCAGCGTTCCGGTCTTGTCGAAAAACAGCACGCGTGCCCGGGCGAGTGCTTCAAGCACCGACCCGCCCTTGACCAGGATGCCGCGCCTGGCGCAGCGGGACAGGCCGCCGACGAAGGCCACCGGTGCGGCCAGGATCAGCGGGCAGGGCGTGGCGACCACGAGCACGGCAAGCGCACGGATGGGATCGCCGCTGAGTATCCAGGCGGCTCCGGCGATAACCAGGGTCAGCGGTATGAACAGCAATGCAAAACGGTCCGCCATCCGGGTCAGCGGAGCGCGCGAACGTTGGGCTTCCTCGACCAGTCGAACGATGCCCGCATACGTGCTCTGCGCGGCCGGGTGGGATGCGCGCATGTCGAACGGCGTACCCGCGTTCACGCTGCCGCTTTGAATGCGCGAGCCGGGTGGATGCTTCACTGGCAGCGACTCGCCGGTGAGCGAGGATTCATCGAGAACCGCAGGCTGCTCCAGCACGTCGCCATCCACCGGCACGAGCTCGCCGGAACGCACCAGCAACCGGTCCCCGACATCGACTGTCGCGATCGGAATCTGCTCGAGCTGTCCGCCGCGGTGTCGCCATGCGAAGGACGGTGCACGCGCGACGAGTTTGCTGATCTCCTGTTGCGCCCGGCGCGAGGCATATGCCTCCAGCGCGTGGCCACCGCTCAGCATCACGGCGATGACCGCAGCCACCAGGGACTGGTCCAGCGCGAGCGCGCCGATAATCGCCAGCAAGGCGATCAGGTCCACGCCCAGCTCGCGTCGCCACAGGCGTATGACGCTCTCGACCAGAAGCACGACGGCCATGAGCACCGCGCTCGCGGTCCAGAAGCCGTGGGCGAGAGTCGGTTGTGCGGCCCAGTACAGGACTGATCCACCAACCAGCGCCAGCAAACTGACGGCAAGCAGAGCCGTGTCCAGCCACCAGCGTTGGTTGGATACCATCGCGCCCACCATCCCGAGGTTTTGTCGTATCACACCGCTCGGTCGAGCGGTGTCCTAGTTCAACTTCAGATAATAGACGACTGTGGCCGGATCACGGCGATCCAGGCGGCGCCGAAAGCCGATGCGGGCGGCCAGATGATGGCTTCCGTCGGAACGCGCCGGCGCGTGCGCGCGCATATGGCGAAGGCCACGCGCTCTCGCCGCGTCGACCAGGCGGCGCATCAACGAGGATCCGACCCCGCGCTTCTGCCACGCTTCGCTCACCGTGACTGAGCAATCGCAGCCATCGCCCTTCGCGTCAACGTGAAAATGTGCGGCGCCGATCTGGCGATCACGGCCCTGCTGCGAAATCAGCGCCACGAAACCGACAGCCCTGGCGGGATCCAGATCGGTAAGATCGCGTGCCACCTCGGGGCTCGGGTCACGAACCAGGCCGAGAAACCGCAAGCTGCGGAATTCAGGCGAAAGACTGTTGAGGAATTCAAGTTCGAGTTCGGCGTCCTGCGTGTCGATCCGCCGTATCCAGACTGAAGTCCCGTCGTACAGCTGGGTGTGCCAGCCTGTGTCTGGCGGTGTGCTCGTTGCCGATTTCCAACCGGTGATCGGGTGCACGTTGGTCTGCGACATGACACTACTCCTGTCGTCGGCCGGGCTATTGAGCGTAGCATTTTGTCTGTAATTATTCGTTGACTCACAGGGGGTTACGTCAATACATGTCGGGTGCGCACTGGACTCGAAGATGCGCTCGTCGGCAGAGACATTCAGGCGCGGCCACAACCTGGTGTTTCGGCCAAACCAACCCGAATGCGGTAACCACGCGTTGCATTCAAAACCGGTCAGCCGAGGGCCCAGTCGATCGCCTCGCGGCAGAGCGGCAGGTCGGGTTGGCTACGTGGTTCGCCCAGCGCCCGACGGGCCGCTTGCAGCGCACCGCGCAGACCTTCCTCGACGGTCGGGTGGTAGAACGGCATCTGCAGCATCTGGTCCACCGTCAGGCCCTGCTGGATCGACCAGGCGAGCAGGTGCAGCAGATGTTCGGCGTCCGGGGTCACCAGCTCGGCGCCGATGAGTTGCCCGTCGCTGGTGTTGACATACAGGTGCAACAGGCCCGCGTTGCGCCCGGCCATCAAGGCGCGGGCCTGGCGGGAGAAATCGCCGGCGCCGGTGACCACCCCGGAAGTGGGAAGTTCGCCATACGGCAGACCCACTCGACCGGCTCCGGGCTGGGTGAACACGATGCCCAGCGGCACGCGCCGCGCGAGGCATTCGGCCTCGGGGTGCAGGGCATGATGGGCGGCGATCCGCCCCTCGTCGGCAGCCTCGTGCATCAGCGGTCGCAGTCCGCTGACATCGCCGGCGATATAGACCGGCAGATCGCCCAGACGCAGGGTCGCCGGATCGAACGCGGGCATGCCGCGTCCGTCGAGTTCGATGCCGAGGGTGTCGAGACCGAGCCCCTCGACATTGGGCTGGCGCCCGAGCGACGCGAGTACCCAATCGACGGTCACTGGATGGGTGCCGTCATCCAGCACCACACCGCCGTCGCCCGCTCGCACCGCGACCGTCGCCCCCGTGGTGATCGACATCTGACGTCCCAGCACGTCGAGGAGGCTGGTATTGACCTCCGGATCGCTGAGCCCGGCGACCGTGCTGCCCTGCGTGAAAGCGTGAACCTCGCAACCGAGCTGGGCAAAGGCCTGGCCGAGCTCGGCACCAATCGGTCCGAGCCCGACCACGCCGACGCGCCGCCCCGGGGACACCAGTTCGAACACGTCATCGGAGGTCACCAGCCGCTCACCCACCACGCGCCAGGCCGCAGGCACGATCGGGCGGGTGCCGGTGGCGATGACCACGGCATCGGCCTGGATCCGCTCGCCGTTGACCTCGAGCGTCTGCGGGTCGAGAAAGCGCGGTCGTCCCTGAATGTTGCGCTCGCCGAGGGATTCGGCGAGCCGGACTGCCCCGGCGGTGAAACGATCCCGCAGTTTGCGCACGTGGGCCATGACGGCGGCGAGATCGACCTCCAGACCCGCGGTGCCGCCAATGCCGACCCCGGCGAGCCACTCGCGCCGCGCATAGGCATGGGCGACCTCGAGCAATGCCTTGGACGGCATGCAGCCGACCCGCGCGCAGGTCGTGCCGTACGGGCCGTCATTGATCAGCAGCACGTCCTCGGTATAGCGCTGAGCTTCCTTGAGCGCGGTCAAGCCGGCGGTGCCGGCCCCGAGGATGGCAATGCGGACTCGTCGTGTCATGGTTGTGGTTCCTTGCGAACGTCGTGATGGGCCAGGAGGACCTGCAATCCATCACATTACCGTTTGCCGGGGAAAGTCATGTCAACGCTGTCTCAGCGACGCTCGCTGTGGTCGGCTGGCGCGCGGGACGTATGCGGCCGCGCGTATCCAAAGGCCTTGCACGGGCAAGGTCACCGCGAACGGGGGTCGGTCGGAATCTAGAGCAATGCCTTGAGATCGGTGTCGGTCAACGTCTCTTTCTCGAGCAAGGCCTGTGCGCCGCGTTCCAGCGCGTCGCGGCGTTGGGTCAGCAGCTCCAGGCTTTGCGCGAACGCTCCGTCGATCAGCTTGCGGGTGGCCAGATCGATCTCGCGTGCCGTGGCTTCGGCATAGGGCCGCTGCGGCGGCGCCATGCCCTCGTGCGGCAGGTACGGTGAACGCTCGGACTCGTAGGAGACGGGCCCCAGGCCCTCGTCCATGCCGTAGCGCACGACGATGCTGCGCGCGATCTCGGTGACCTTGGCCAGGTCGTCGGTCGCGCCAGTGGACAGCTCGCCGAAGATCAATTGCTCCGCCGCGCGTCCGCCCAGCAGGACTGCCATCTTGTTCTCCAGCTCGCTGCGCGTCATCAGGAACCGGTCCTCAAGGGGCCGCTGCAGCGTATAGCCCAGCGTGCCGATGCCGCGTGGAATGATCGACACCTTGTGTACGTGGTCGGAGCCGGGAATCGACAGCGCCACCAGCGCGTGGCCCATCTCATGATGGGCGACGATGCGCCGCTCCATCGGGTTGAGCAGACGGTTGCGCTTTTCCAGCCCGGCGACGATGCGCTCGATGGCCAGCGTGAAGTCAGTGAGCCCCACTTCTTCACGGTTGGCGCGCGTGGCCTGCAGTGCCGCTTCGTTGGCCAGGTTGGCGAGATCGGCGCCCGAGAAGCCTGGGGTCAGCGCAGCGACCTGGTCGAGGTCGAGCCCCGGTGCGATGCGAATCTTGCGAGTGTGCACTTGAAGGATCTGCACGCGGCCGCTGCGGTCGGGCCGGTCGACCAGCACCTGGCGGTCGAAGCGGCCGGCACGCAGCAGCGCGGGGTCGAGGATCTCGGGCCGGTTGGTCGCAGCCAGCAGCACCACGCCCACGCGCGGGTCGAAGCCGTCGAGCTCGGCCAGCAACTGGTTGAGCGTCTGTTCCTTTTCGTCGTGGCCGCCGACGGTGAACGCGCTGCGCGCGCGGCCGAGGGCGTCGATCTCGTCGATGAAGATGATCGCCGGCGCCTTGGCGCGGGCTTCTTCGAACAGGTCGCGCACCCGCGCCGCGCCCACGCCGACGAACATCTCGACGAACTCCGAGCCGTTGATCGACAGGAAGGGCACACCCGCCTCGCCGGCCATCGCGCGCGCCAGCAGCGTCTTGCCGGTGCCCGGCGGCCCGACCAGCAACACACCCTTGGGAATGCGTGCGCCCAGGCGGCCATGTGTCTTCGGATCTTTCAAGAACCCCACCAGTTCCTGGAGTTCTTCCTTCGCTTCATCGACGCCAGCCACGTCGTCGAAGGTGACCTTCGTATCGGTCTCGACGTAGACCTTGGCGCCGCTCTTGCCGAGCTGCATCAGGCCACCGCCGATTCCGCCCCTGGCCTGCATGCGCCTGAGCACGAAGACCCATATGCCGACCAGTACCAGCATCGGGAGAATCCAGCTGAGCATGTCGCGCAGCAGGGTGCTCTCGACCACGCCGGTGATCTTCACGTTGTGCGGTGATAGCTGTTCGATCAACGCCGGCTCGACCCGCGTGGTGACGAACTGCTTGCGGCCGTCGGCCTGCGGGGTGCGCAAGGTGCCGCGCAAGTTGTTGTCGGAGACGACGACGCTTTCCACGTTGCCAGCCTCGAGTTGCGCCACGAACTCGCTGTAGGCCAATGGCTCGACCGTGCGTACCTGCAGCCACAGGTCGCGCAGGAACACGATGGCCAGCAGGGCAAATGTCAGCGTCAGCAACGTGCGCGGCGACATATTGAGGCCGGGCCGATCCCCGGGCTTGGGTGTGCTCTTGTCGGAGGCAGGCTTGGACATGATGATCGACAGGACTCCTGTGGATGCGGCTGGCAGCGATCTCTTGCCGCAGTATTCCATTTCACATGTACGCGCCTGTGTGAAATGGGGAACTTGTATATCGAGGTGCGTGAACCTGGTGCCGTGCAGCCTCTCAGGCTTGCGATCAGGTCGCGGTTGCTCGAGACCGGGCCGATCCGCGGGGTGCCTGGGTGCTGACGCCTGCGTTCGCGCTCTACGACACCGTACGGATGCCGCTGGCAGGCAACGCGAATGGACCGACGGTGATGAGCAGCCCGCCTTTGCTCACGTCTTCAACGCCTGCTTTGCGCTCGGAGAAATTTTCGCTTCGAGGATACGGGCGGCATCACGTGCCGCCACCCACTCTTCGTTGGTGGGTTCCACCGCCAGCATCACGCGACTGCTGTCGGTGGAAATGCAAGAGGCGTGGCGGAGATTCGCGGTGTCGTCCAGTTCGGCCCCGAGAAAGCCGAGGCCGCGGCAGACGCGAGCCCGGATTTCGGCGTTGTGTTCACCGATGCCTGCTGTGAAGACCAGCATGTCCAGGCCGCCGAGCACGGCGGTCAGGGCGCCGATTTCACGCACGATACGGTTGACGAAAAGAGCGAGTGCGACGCGCGCGCGCGGGTTGGTCGCTTCCAGCGGCAGCAGTTCGCGCGGGTCCGACGACACGCCCGACACGCCGAGCAGGCCGGAGCGGTGGTACAGCATGTCGCCGACTTCTTCGAGCGACAGCTTTTCTATTTCCATCAGATAGATCACCGCGCCGGGGTCGATCGAGCCGCAGCGCGTGCTCATCATCAAGCCGTCCAGCGCCGAGAAGCCCATCGTCGTTGCCATGCTCTTCAGGTCCCGCATCGCGCACAGGCTGGCGCCGCTGCCGAGGTGGGCGACGATCGTGCGGCCGCGCGCCGCGTCGCCGTGGCGTTCGGCGAGCGCGGTCGACTGGTAATCGTACGACAGACCATGAAAACCGTAGCGGCGCAAGCCGCGTTCCCACGCTGCCCACGGTAGCGGCATCATCTGCTCGACTTGCGGCAGCGTGTGGTGGAAGCCGGTATCGAAGCAGGCCACTTGTGGCAATCCGGGGCGCTCGTGCAGCAGCACGTCGATCGCCTCGAGGGCGAACGGCTGGTGCAACGGCGCGAGCGGGATGTAGGACTTGAGGTCGGCGAGCACGTCGGCGTCGACCAGGGTTGGCGTGAAGTACTTCGACCCGCCGTGTACCACCCGGTGTGCGATCGCCGCCAGGTGCTCCGGGCCGAGTTTTTCCACGACGCGTGTGCGGATGTGTTGCAGAGCCGCGCGATACGGGTCGGCTTTATCCAGAGCCAGAGGCGTTGCTTCTTCACCACCAAGCTGGCTGCGCGGCGCCGGCCCGGTGATGCCGGTGACCTTGCCGCTCCACAGCGGTTCGCGTGGCAGCGGCGTCTGCGCGGTGTCGTAGAGCGCGAACTTGATGCTCGACGAGCCCGCATTGAGGACAAGAATCAGATGGCTCACCGTGGGACCTCGGCGACGTCATGCAGCGGGTATTTCATCGTAGTGGGGAATGGCATCGCGTTACGCCGCTCGCGGTCGACCCGCGGGCATGCACCAGCGTTTCTTTTTCGCTCGACGCCGTACGCCTCGGGGCCAGCAGCGATCACGCCACGCACGCCGCGGATGTATGGAGTTGCGCTCAAGGCTTGCGGGTGGCTTCGCGAATTCGCTGGCAGCGAATGCAGCGCTTCGCCGTCGGATAGGCGGAGAGGCGCGCGTAGGGAACCGGTTCCTCGCAATCGATACAGATGCCATATGTGCCGGCGGCGAGGCGGGCTTCGGCGGCGAGAATGTCTTGCAGTTCGGCGGCGTCGCGCGCCACGTCCGCGTTGGCCACGTCGGTGATCAGCGTGGCCAGCGACTCGTCGCCCGCATCGGAGGTGCCCGACAGCAGGTCCTCGTAAGTCTCCCCGCGCATGCCGGCGAGCCCCGAGCGGATTTCGTCGCGCATCACTTGCTTGCGTTCAGTCAAGGCTCTGGCGAGGTTGTCGCGTTCGCCGGTGGTCAATTCATGCATGGTCTGGCTCCAACAATTCAACGAACAGGTTCGTCATCGAAATCGCGCTCACGAAGCGGCCGGTGCGGTTGCATCCGAGAAAATGTTGCGCAGTGATTCGGGAAGCTGGCCCTGTACGTCTTTCATCTGCCCGGGGCTGACGATGTGCGCAATCAGCGCGCCGATGCGGGCGAGAAGATCCGCCGCGCGCGAGGGTTCCACGCCGAGCTGCTGCACGAGTTCCTGCTCGATCGTCTCCCGCGTGATCTGCTTGTCCGGGCCGGGCGGGAGCGCGTACAGCGAGGGTTGCAACAGCGAAGGAAGCTGGGCGATCAGATCTTCGGCTTCGCCGGGAATGAGTCTCTGCACGAGCGCTTCGAGGACGATCTCGAGCGCGCTCTGCGCTTGTTCGTCGTCCTCGAGGCCGGTGTCGGCACGTACCTGGTTGACGACGCGTCGCCAGGTTGCCTCGGCGCGGGCGGCACTGCGCCGGCGTGACGGCGACCGGGCGGTGGCGGCCGGGCCACCCTCACCGATCTGGGCCTGGATGATCATGGCCAGGCGATCGATCGGCGCGGCCTCGTCGAGCAGCAGATCATCCAGCGTCACGATGCCGACGAAGCGCCCTTCTTGCACGAGAGGTATTCTTCGGAGGTTGCGCTTGTGCATGAGGCTGATCGCGCTGCTCTGGGTGTCGGTCGGTGCGAGCGTCACGACGCCCTTGGTCATCACCTCGCCAACGGTCGTGGTGTGGGGGTCGAGCCCGCGACCAAGGACGCGGATCGCGAGATCCCGATCGGTGACGATACCGACGACGATCCCTTCATCCTGCACGATCACGGCACCGATGTTGTTCTGTTCGATGGCGCGCGCGGCCTCGAGTACGGAGGCACTGGACTTCAGCGCCACGAGGCGCGGTCTTACATACCATTTCAGGGACATGTCACGACTCCTGGTCGAGTTGATCGTCGGGGCGGGATCTGTTGCCACCACTGGCTGCCGCCTTGAGAGGTTTGGTGTGTCGGCGCTGCAAGCTGCGTCGCACGGCTCGTTCCGTCCCGGCGAGCGCACCGTTGATCGCGTCATTCAGCGAGGACGCCTGGCTTTCGAAGATCACGCTCGGCAGGCCACTCAACACCACCTTGATGCGGCATATCTTGTCGACGCCGCCGCGGGGTCCGTTCACATCCTCGACGCGGACGCTGACGCGTTCGATGGCGTCTGCGTACTTGCCCAACTTCGCGCCCAGCCTTTGCCGGATGGTGGCGCGTTCTTTCCGATCCAGATCGACGCCGAACACGCGGATGTGCGCAGGAACCTGTGGCGCCTCCGTACGCCCCGCGCTCCGCTTCGAAGCCCGGGGCAGCTGACTGGTCAACGATGTTGGCTTGTTCACTTTTCCTCCAGTGAGAACTGATGTCCGGCCAGCAAACCCTGCTGTCGCAGACGGTGTGTCGTGCGCAGGCGCGGCAACTGGGCCGACGTGCGATGCCGTGGAGCCTGTTGGGGGTATTGGGCAGTTCTGGGAGCCGCAGCAATGACGGCCGGCGTGACAAGTCGAGGCAGCTGAACCATGGCCGCGGTTCCTTCGCATGACGGGTTCTTCATTATGTATTGATGACGAGTGACGATATTGACAACGGTCAAACCGGGACCTGATCAGCGTCGAGCCTCAGCTGTCAAAAGCCCCTCTCCTGTCGCTGTCTCTTGATCACATCTTGCATCGGTGCAGAAGAGCCGGCGGGCAGTGCCCGCCCTACAATCGCCGCGCCGTAGGGCGGGCACTGCCCGCCGGTCTTGTCGCAGTATTCAATCGATTTCTGATCAAGAGACAGCTCCTCCTGCGGGTGAGAGGGGTTCATGTCAGCTGAGGCTCGACGCTGATCAGGAACCGGGAACAGGTCTTTCGGGTTCCGTATGCCGTTGTTTCCTGCCGAGAGTCCGCCGGCTTGGGATGCTCGGGGCGGGTATGTCGTGGATCTCGAATGCGGGCGCGGCAGCAGCAGAGACTGCGCCGGAACCAAGGGCGGGTGTGGTCGCGGATGAGCCCGGCGGCCTACCCCACCTGATGCCGACATTTCTCAACGTACGTCGTTCGACGAGTCCCGTCCGGCTCTGAGCGCCTCGAACCCGGCGATGATGTCGAGCAGCTCTTCCGTGATCGCCGATTGCCGGGCAATCCGCGTCGCCGCGTCCAGTTCCGCGAGCCGGTCGTCGATACTTTTCTCGGCCTGCTGCATGCGCGCGAGCCGTGCGGCATTCTCGGTCACCAGTGCTTCGGCAGAGGCACGAAACAGACTTGCAAACAGGTAGTTCCGTAACAAGGCTGCAAGCACAGCTTCAGCTGGCAGGTCGAAATGCGGCAGGCTGCGCGATGTCCACGGGCGGTCTGCGAGATCGCGGACCCATGCCGGGTGCAGCGGCAGGATCTGTCGCACCACCGTGCGCTGCTGTCCGTGCGCTGCACGCTCGTTGAAGGCCAGCGTCACCGTGATGCCGCGCCTGGCGGCGGTACGCGCCGCATCGATCCGCGTGACGAGTTCGCGTGCCAGGCGGTTCAACCCGTCGGCGCTGGCCGGTGTCATCAGGGCAGCCTCCGCGTCGAGCCCCACTCCGCGAAGCGCGTCCTCCATCTGCGCGCCGATGCACAGGATCAGACGGTCGCCGCTGACCACTGGATGCGCCGCCAGTGCCCCGGCGACAACTTCGTTGTAGTTGCCGCAAAGCCCTTGGTCCGATCCGAAGGCCACGATCACCGGCAGTGCATCGGCCTCGGCGGTGGGGCTCAGAGCGCCATGTGCCTTGACGAAGGCCCGCAAGCCGTCCAGTACGGTGTCGCGCCATCCGCCGATCGCGCGCGCCGCCTGTTCGTAGGGATGCGCATTGATCGCCGACAGGGTCTTCATCGTATGGACGATGCCGCGAATGTCGCGTGTCGTCCCGGTGCGCCGGGTCAGGGTCTCAAGCGTCTGGCTCATGGCTCTCCAGCGCTTTCCGCACGGTGTCCAGAAGGGTGTCGCGATCCGCCTCGGTCAGTGCCGCATTGCCGGCGATGCGGGCGGAAATCTCCGCGGTATGCACCTCGGAGAGCGCTTGAACGATACGCTCCATGCCGCGCGCCACCTCGGCTTCCGACAGGTCGTCGAAGCGGCCTTCGGTGGCGGCGATCAGCAGGGTCAACTGGACGACGGCTGGCAACGGCTGGCGTTCCGGCTGGCGCAGCGTGGCGCGGACGGCGGCGCCGCGGGCCAATCGCGCCTTGGTCTGCGCGTCGAGCCGCGTGCCGAAACGCGCGAAATCCTCCAGCTCCTCGAATTGCGACAGGGTCACGCGCAGGTTGCCGGCGATGTTCCGAAAGGCGCGTACCTGTGCCTTGGCGCCCACGCGCGACACCGACACGCCCAGGTCGACGGCGGGGAACTGGTTGCGACGCACCAGCCGCGGCGACAGGTAAATCTGTCCGTCGGTGATCGAAATCAGGTTGGTCGGGATGTAGGCCGACAGGTTTTCCGCCTGGGTTTCGACCACTGGCAGCGCGGTGATCGAGCCACCTCCCGCGTGCCCGGCGAACTGGCCGGCGCGTTCCAGCAGCCGGGCATGGACATAGAAGATGTCGCCGGGATACGCCTCGCGACCCGGCGGACGACGCAGGAGCAGCGACAGTTCGCGATACGAACGTGCGTGATGGGTCAGATCGTCGAGTACCAGCAGCACGTCGCGGCCCTGATCGGAAAAGCTTTCCGCGATGGACATGGCGGCATACGGTGCGATGAATGAGAGGCCCGGCGCGTCCTCGTCGCCCGCCGTGATCACGACGCTGCGGTCGGCCATGCCACCCGCGCGCAAGGCGCCGATCACCCTCGCCACCGCATCGCCACGCTGGCCGATGGCGCAGTAGATGCAGACGACATCGGTGTCTTTCTGGTTCAGCATCGCATCGACCGCGATCGAGGTCTTGCCGGTCTGCCGGTCGCCAATGATCAACTCGCGCTGGCCAAGGCCCACCGGTACGGCCGCATCCACCGCCTTGATGCCCGTGGCCAGGGGCCGCGTGACCGGTGCGCGGTCCAGGATCGGTGGCGCTTCGACTTCCACCGGGCGTTCGGGTGCGACCACCGGTGCGCCATCGTCGAGCGGGCGTCCCAGCGCATCGACAACGCGGCCCAGCAGCGCCTCGCCCACCGGGACGCTGATGACTCTGCGGGTGCGACGCACGTCCTCGCCCATCCGCACCGCCTCGGACGGCCCCAGTAGGGCGACGCCCAGCCGCCCGGGCTCGAGGTCGAGTACCAGGCCGCGCACGCCGCTGGCAAATTCCAGCATCTCGTCGGATACCGCGCGGGCCAGTCCGGAAACGGTGGCGATGCCGCCGCCTACCTGCGTGACGCGACCGACTTCCTCGATCCGGGGCCGGGGCGCCGGAGCGCGGACCAGCGCGTCGATCATTGCCGCCGGATCGGGGTCGTGAAGTCGGGTATCAGGCAGCATCGATTGCGCCCTTGGCGTGGCCCTTGTCGGCGATTCGCTCATCCAGCATCGTGCCAAGTTCCTCGATGTAGCTGTCCACGGTCCAGCCGACCTGAACTCCGCCGATGCGCAGGATCAAACCCGGAGCCTGGGCCGGATCGGTCGCGAAACGCAGGGTGATTCCGGGGAGCCGCTCGGCCGCCTGGTTCGCCAGGGCGGCACGAGCCGCATCGGAAAGAATGTCCCGGGTGGTCACGACGGCTTCCTCGGCGCTCGACGCGGCCTCCAGCAGCTCCTGCCGCGACGCGTCGATCTGTCGGCCCGCATGGATCACGATCCGCTCTTCGAAGGTTTCGTCGGCCAGTTCCATGAGTGCCTTGCGGGTCAACGCAAGCAAGGTCTCCGCGCCGGATTTCTGCAAGGCCATCGCATAGCGTTGCGCTTCGGCCTGCCGGTCGCGCGCAAAGCCGGCGCGTTCTGCGGCAAGCTGCCCGCGGGTTTCGGCGAGCATCTTCTCGCGGACGTCTTGCGCGTCGGCGCGGACCGTGTCGAGCACGTCGGATTGCTCGGATTCCAACTGGACCACCCGTTTGGCGAACTCGGCCTTCTCGGCTTCGGCTGCCTCGCGAATGCGTTTTGCCTCGCCCATGCGCTTGGCGATCTCGGCCTCGCGTGCGTCGATACCGTCGAGAATCGGCCGGTACAGAAACCGCTTGAGCAGCCAGACCAGAACCAGGAAGTTGGCGATCTGGGCGGCGACGGTGATCCAGTCGATCGACATTCCTAGCCACCCGCGCCCTTGGCCAGAGCCTGAGCGGCCTGCAAGGCTGCGTTCCAGAACGGGTTGGCGAACACCAGGATCATCGCGACGACGAAACAGTAGATGGCCGTCGATTCGATCATCGCGAGGCTGACGAAGAGCGTGCGCGACAGGGTCGGCGCGGCATCAGGCTGTTGCGCGATGGCGGCCAGCGCACTGGCCGCGGCGCGGCCTTCGCCAAAGGCCGGGCCGATCGAGCCGATGGTGACGGTAAACCCGGCGGTGATGATCGACACGGCGGCGATGAGGGCGAGATCAGTCATTTGGTTTGTCTCCAGGAGTTTCAGTTCGATTCGGCCCGGCCGTGGCGGAGGCGATGTAGACCGTTGCCAGGACCGCGAAGATGTAGGCCTGGATCACGCCCGTGAGCAGACCCAGCATGTTCATCAGGGCGGGAAAGAAAAGCGGTGCGACGCCCAGCAGGATGGCGGCGATGACGGCGCCGCTCATGATGTTGCCGTACAGGCGGATGGCGAGCGACAGCCCGCGCGACGCTTCGCCGATGATGTTGAACGGCAGCATGATCCAGGTTGGCCGGATATAGGTTTTCAGATACCCTTTCAGCCCCTGGCTGGCGATACCGAAGATCGGTACCGCCACCAGTACCGCCAGCGCCAGCGCCGCGGTGGTGGAAAGCGATCCGGTGGGTGCGTGGAATCCCGGCACCACCGCCAGCACGTTCGAGGCAAGGATGAATAGGAACAGCGTGCCGGAAAAATACAGCACGTGTCGGGCCGCCCCGGTTGTGATCTCGGCGATCTGGCCCTCGATGGCCTTGACGATGACTTCGAGCATCGTGCGCCAGCGGTTGGGCGGCACATCCGGGCGCAGGTTGCGGGTGATGAACCACGCGCCGCCGGTCAGCACCGCCATGATGACCCATGTATAGACGATCGTCGCGTTCAGGGGCAGGCCGCCGATAGTGAATACGGTGATGCTGTCGGGGGTAAGGTCCATCACGCAGCCTCTTTCGTCAGCCCCGCGCGGATACGGGCAAGGACGATGGTACGCAGCGCCAGGAAGCCCAGCGCGAACCCGAGCACGCCCGCGACGCCCAGCCATTCGGCGACAGCCCAGCCGCCTGCCAGCAGCACGGCGATGCGCACGATGGCGCTCGGCAGCAGGATCGCCGTGGGATGGGCGCGCCTGAGCGCAATCTTCATGCCCCACGCCAGCCCCCCGAAGAACAGCCCACCCAGCGCGCCACCCGCGAGCGTCCCGATCAGCAAGCCGGTCCAGTCGAAACTCGTCATTGGTCACCTCCTTCTTTTTGCACCCATCGCCACGCCAGCACTCCGCCCAGCAGCACGCCCGCCACGATCAGCGCGATCGTCCACGAAAAATCCTGCGGTGCCACCCGGTCGAGCCAAAGTCCCGCGAACGCGCCGCCTACGACCGGGACCGCGATCGACCAGCCGATCATCCCGAAGACGCCGATCCCGCGCAGCGGGCTCGGGCCGGAATAGTCGCGTGCCGCCTTCATCCGTTTCGCGCGGCGGTCGATTTCAGCGCTTGCGCGGTCGTCCCGTTTATTCATGGCTGCATCCTGTGCAACTGGCCCAGCCTGCGCACCATGTCCGCTTCCAGCCGGGACAGCGCCGCCCGGGCGGCGCGTTCCTCGTCCTCGATTTCAACGAACGCGGCTCGTACCTTTTCGTGCAGCGTGGCGAGGTCGTCGCCCGCCACGCCGCGCTGCACGATCACCGACACGTCGTGATCGCGCTTGACCAGCATCCCCTCGTCGATGCCGAAAAAGCGCTCGGTCCCATCCTCCGCGACCAGCGTCAGCACCGACGGCACCAGTTCGGTGACGAAATCGGCGTGGTTCGGCAACAGGCCGAAGCCGCCGGCCCGTCCTTCCCCGCGCAGCCGGCTGGCCCGTCCCCGATAGAGCACGCGCAAGGGCAGGCGGATGGTGACGTTCATGTCGCCAGTCTGCATCATGCGGACGCCTCCTTCAGTTCCGACAGGTTGCCGATCATGTAATAAGCGCTTTCCGGCGCGTCGAATTCGCTCTGCTCCAGAATCGTCTCGCAGCCGTCCAGCGTCTCGGCAATCGACACGAACCGCCCCTCGGTACCGGACGCCGCGCTGACGGTCACGAACGGCTGGGTCAGAAACCGTTCCAGCCGCCGGGCGCGGGCCACCGTGGCGCGGTCATGCGCCGACAATTCCTCCAGCCCGAGCATCGCGATGATGTCGCGTAGCTCCTCGTATTCGGCCAACGTGCGGCGTACGTCGCGCGCGATTTCGTAATGTCGCTGACCGACGACACCAGGGGTCAGCATGACCGACGCCGAAGCCAGTGGATCGACTGCTGGATAGAGCCCCTCGCTGGCCCGCTTGCGCGAGAGCACCACCGAGGCCGACAGATGCGAAAAGATGTGCGCAGCCGCCGGGTCGGTGAAATCGTCGGCGGGTACATAGACCGCCTGGATCGAGGTGATCGAACCGGCCCGGGTGGAGGCGATGCGCTCCTGCAACGCGGCGATCTCGGTGGCCATCGTCGGCTGATAGCCCACGCGCGACGGCATCCGGCCCATCAGTCCCGAGACCTCCGAACCCGCCTGCACGAAGCGGAAGATGTTGTCGATCAGCAGGAGCACATCCTGCCCTTTGCGGTCGCGGAAGTACTCGGCCATCGTCAGCGCGGCATTGCCCACGCGAAAGCGTACGCCTGGTGCCTCGTTCATCTGGCCAAACAGCATCACCATCTTGTCGCGTACCCCCGCCTCGCCCATTTCGCGATAAAGCTCCTCGCCCTCACGTGAACGTTCGCCGATGCCACAGAACAGGCTGACACCACGATGGTGTTGCACGGTGTTGTGGATGAGTTCGGTCAGCAGCACCGTCTTGCCGACCCCGGCGCCGCCGAAAAGGCCGGTCTTGCCGCCACGCTCGATCGGCGACAGCAGGTCGATGGCCTTGATCCCGGTTTCCAGCACCTCGGAAGCAGGCTTGCGCTCGGCCAGCACCGGTGGGGCGACGTGGATCGAACCGCGCTCGCGACTCTCGATGGCGGGAAGCCCGTCGATTGGCTCGCCGAAGACATTCAGCATGCGGCCCAGTACCGCATCGCTGGTCGGCACCGTGATCGGCCCACCGGTGGCGGTGACGGGCGCGTTGAGTGCCAGCCCCCTCGTCGAGGAAAGCGCCATGCAGCGCACCGTATCAGCGCTTTCCAACGAGGCTACCTCGAGCGCCAGATCGCCGGCGCGCAGAAGCTCGTTGATTGGTGGCATGTCGCCATCGAAGCGCACGTCGACAACCCCGCCCCGGATCGCGACGACACGGCCTGCGGCATCGGCTTTGCCTGTGTCAGGAGGCGAAATCATGGTCTGACCATACCCCATCCACGGGATACTGCGCGTCAGTGATGATGGCAGGTTCGCGGGCGGCGGGAAACGGGAGTGGAGGCCATGCAGCATGAAGACAGTTCCGGTTCCTGGCCTACACATGATCATCACGCGGGGTCTCGTGGAATCGGCGCGGCAACCGCAGAGCTGTCGGCTCGGGATGGCGCCCGAGAGGTTATTGTCGATGTGCTCAATGAGGATGGACAGGCACGGGCCGAACAGATTGGCCGCAATGTTGTCTATCACAGTCCTGGCGTCGCTGATCCCGGGTCGCCACACCATCCGTTCCACGCCTCGGCGGCCCGCATGTCCGGTGTACGCTCGCTGAAAAACGGGTGGTCGGTACACTGAAACCCCGCGTTGCCTTTTGCCGGTCGACGTCGGGACACCTGCGCCGCAACTCAGGAGGGCGACACTCTTGTCCACTCGCAATCTCGATGCACTGTTCGAACCGTCCACGATCGCCCTCGTCGGGGCCAGCAACCGGCCCGGATCGGTCGGTTCCGTGCTCGCCCGCAATCTGTTCGAAGGCGGCTTCCAGGGCCCGATCCTGACGGTCAATCCGCATGAGCGGGCGATCCGTTCGACGCTGAATTACCGATCCGTTGCGGAGTTGCCCCTCGCTCCCGATCTTGCTGTCATCAGTACGCCACCACAAACCGTGCCGGGAATCATCAGCGAGCTGGGCGCGCGTGGCTGTCGTGCCGCGGTGGTGATCACCGCCGGCTTCGGCGAGGGCGACCAGGCCGAGGGGCAGGAGCTGATGCAGGCGATGCTGGATGCATCACGCCCGCATCTGTTGCGCATCGTCGGGCCGAACTGCCTGGGCTTCATGTCTCCACACATCGGCATCAACGCGAGTTTTGCGCATCTGACGCCGCAGCGCGGAGACATTGCCTTCATCACCCAATCGGGTGCGATGGCCACGTCGGTGCTCGATTGGGCTTCGGCGCGAGGCATCGGTTTTTCGCACATCGTGTCGCTGGGCTCGATGGGCGATGTCGATTTCGGCGACCTGCTCGACTATCTGGCGCTGGATGGCAAGACTCGCGCGATCCTGCTCTACGTCGAAGCGATCACCCATGCGCGCAAGTTCATGTCAGCGGCAAGAATGGCCTCGCGCACCAAGCCGGTCGTCGTGGTGAAGGCTGGCCGCAGCGCCGCCGGTGCCAAGGCGGCGCTTTCGCATACCGGTGCGCTGGCGGGGTCCGATGCCGTCTACGATGCCGCGTTCCGCCGCGCGGGCATGTTGCGGGTGCAGACCTCGAACGAACTGTTTCAGGCGGTCGGCACGCTCGACACCGGCATCCGGGTCAAGGGCGACCGGCTGACCATACTGACCAACGGCGGGGGACTGGGCGTCCTCGCCGTCGACCAACTGGCGGAGGTGGACGGTCGCCTGGCGGCTCTTTCCGACGAGACGATCGCGCGTCTGAACAAGATCCTGCCGGCGCCCTGGTCGCACTCGAACCCGGTGGACATCCTCGGTGATGCTTCGGGCGAGCGCTATGCCGGTGCGCTGGAAGTCCTGCTGGAGGCGGACGAGGCGGACGCGACCTTCGTGCTGAACTGCCCGACCGCCGTGGCCGACAGTCTCGAAGCCGCGCAAGCCGTGGTGAAGACGCTGGAGGATCGGCCGCCTGCCGTGCTGACCTGCTGGGTGGGTGAGGGTGCGGCCGCGGAGGCGCGGCAGCTGTTCGCGGCGAATAAGCTTCCGTCATACGAGAGTCCGGAGGAGGCCGTCCAGGCGTTCGGCCACCTGCTGCGCTACCGCCGGAACCAGCTGCTGCTGGTGCAGACGCCACCCTCGGTATCGGACCTGATCTCCATCGACCACGCCAAGGCGGAGGCGATCATCGACTCGGTGCTCGCCGACGACCGCACGATCCTGACCGAGCCTGAAGCCAAGGAGCTGCTCTCGGCGTTCGGCATTCCGACGGTGGAATCCTTCGTGGCCAGGGATCCGGCCGAAGCCGCCCGGTTCGCCCAGCGACTGGGCGGCCCCGTGGTGCTGAAGATCGTATCGCGCGACATCACGCACAAATCCGACGTCGGCGGGGTCGTGCTCAACCTCGCTTCTCCGGCCGCCGTGGAACAGGCAGCGAAGGACATGCTTGAAACCATCCGGCAGAAAATGCCGGAAGCGAGGATCGATGGGTTCAACGTGCAGCCCATGATTCGTCGGCCTGGCGCACACGAGCTGATTCTCGGGATTGCCGAGGATGCGACGTTCGGCCCGGTGATCCTGTTCGGGCAGGGCGGCACGTCGGTCGAAGTGGTCGGCGACCGTGCGGTCGGCTTGCCTCCGCTCAATCCTGTTCTGGCGCAGGACATGATCGAACGGACCCGAATCTTTCGCCTTCTGCGTGGCTATCGCGACCGGCCTGCGGCCGACCTCGACGCGATCGCGCTGACCATCGTCAAGCTCTCGCACCTGGTGGTGGATCTCGATCGCGTGGCCGAGCTCGACATCAATCCACTGCTGGCGGACGCGAACGGCGTGATCGCGCTGGATGCGCGTGTCGTGGTGAGGCCACGCGGAACAGTCAGGCGACCGCTTGCGATCCGACCGTATCCGCGCGAACTCGAACAGGATGTCGAGACCAAGAGCGGTCGGCACTTCATGCTGCGCCCGATCCGTCCCGAGGACGAACGCGCACTCGCCGGCATGTTCGAAAAATCCTCGCGCGACGATGTGCGCATGCGGTTCTTCGCGCCAAGGAGGCAGTTCGGCCACGGCTTCTCGGCGCGACTGACACAGATCGACTACGACCGCGAGATGGCTCTGGTGGCACTCGAACCTGGCGGGGCGGACATTCTTGGCGTGGTCCGCCTGGTCTCCGACCCTGATAACGAGGCCGCCGAGTTCGCAGTCATGGTGCGCTCGGACATGCAAGGTGTCGGTCTGGGCTACAGCCTGATGTTGAGGATCCTCGACTACGGGCGCCAGCGAGGCGTGGGCCGGATATTCGGCGAGGTTCTCCTCGAAAACAAGGCGATGTTGCAGATGGCCGAAAAGCTGGGATTCCAGGTTCGCAAGTCGGATGAGGACGGCTCGGTCACGGTGGAACTCGACCTGGATGCCAGTGTGACAAGCGACCGGCGAGAATAGAGGGATCGAGATCTTCAGAGCGCGGCTGGATCGCAGATCGAGCTACCGGCCAGGCGCGCTGGAAGCTTAGCGATACCCCTGCGCCTGCAACAAGAAAAGATGCGCATAGTGCCCGTCCTGCGCCATCAGCTGCTCGTGGTTGCCGCGTTCGATGATGCGGCCGTCCTGGATCACGATGATCTGGTCGGCCATGCGCACGGTGGAGAAACGGTGCGAGATCAGGATGGCGATGCGGCCGCCGGAGAGTTCGCGGAAGTGTTCGAAGATGGTGGCTTCGGCCTGGGCGTCCATTGCGGCAGTGGGTTCGTCCAGCACCAGGATGTCGGCGCGCGAGCGCATGAAGGCGCGGGCCAGGGCAATCTTCTGCCATTGCCCGCCGGAGAGTTCGCGCCCGTCGTTGAACCACTTGCCCAGTTGTGTCTCGAAGCCGGCCGGCAGGCTGTCGATGAAGTCGCTGGCCATGCCCTTGTCGCTGGCTTCGCGCCAACGTGCCTCGTCGTCGAAGTGGGTGACGTCGCCGGCGCCGACGTTTTCGCCCACGCGCATCTGGTAGCGGGCGAAGTCCTGGAAGATCACGCCGATGCGTTGCAACAGCACGCCTTCGTCCCACTCGCGCAGGTCGGTGCCGTCGAGTAGGATGCGCCCGCTGTCGGGCGTGTACAGGCGCGTGAGCAGCTTGATCAAGGTGGTCTTGCCCGAACCATTCTGGCCAACCAGGGCCAGCGATTCGCCGGGCCGGATGTGCAGGTCGATGTCCTGCAGCGCCGGTGTGCTGGCCCCGGGGTAGGTGAAGCTGACCTGCTCGAAGCGGATGCCGTCGTCGGGTTTGGCACCACGGTGTACCGTTCCGCTCGAGGGCGGCACCGGCGTTTCCAGGTATTCGTACAGGGTCGACAGGTAAAGGTTGTCCTCGTACATCCCGCCGATGGCGGACAGTATTGCTGACACCGCCGACTGGCCCTGGCGGAACAGCGCCAGGTACATCGTCATCTGGCCCAGGGTGATGCGTGCGACCACGGTGCTGGCGGCGATCCAGGCGTAGGCACCGTATAGCGCGAGCGTACCGAGCAGGCCCAACACGAAACCCCAGCCGTCGCGGCGCACGGCCAGGTCACGATCGGCGCGATACAGGGTAAGGAAGATGTCGCGGTAGCGCTGCAGCAGCAGCGGGCCGAGGCCGAACAGTTTCACTTCCTTGGCGTGGTCCTCGCGCGCCAGCACGGTTTCCAGGTACAACTGCATGCGCGTTTCCGGCGAGCGCCAGCGGAACAGCCGGAAGGCATCGCCGGAGAACTTGGTTTCGGCGAAGAACGAGGGCAGGCCAGCCAGCAGCAGCACCGCCACCGCCCATGGCGAGAACTGGAACAGCAGGCTGCCGTAGCTGACCAGCGAGATCGCGTTCTGGCCCAACCCGAAGGTGCGGGTGACCAGCGAAAGCGGTCGGCTCGATGCCTCGCGGCGGGCGCGGGTGAGCTTGTCGTAGAACTCCGAATCCTCGAAGTGCGCCAGCTCCAGGGTCAGCGCCTTCTCCAGGATCATCACGTTGACGCGCTGGCCCAGTTGCGCCCGCAGCAGCGACTGGCACAGCGACAGGCCGCGCTGCGCACCAGCCAGTGCGGCCACCAGTACGCCTTCCAGCGCCACCCATTCGAATATCGGCCGCAGTGGTGCACTGCCGCTCGCTGCCCACAGGCGGCTCGCGGCCACCACCGCGTCGACGATATGGGCGCCGACAAACGCCACGCCAGCGGGTAGCAGACCCGCGACCAGGGTGAGCGTGCCCAGCGCGATGGTCAGCGCACGGCTGGTGCTCCAGACCAGCTCCAGCGCACGCCCGCTGTAACGGAACACGCCGAGGAACCCGCGGGTGAGGTCGGTCGATCCGGTTGCTGGAATGTTTGCGTGAGGTGGCACGTGAAGAGGGTATCAGGAGGCGTTCGACAGAACGCGGAGTTCCCGGCCTGACGGCCGCGTTGCCTCAAGCAAGCCGAAACGCTTCAGTGCGGTTCCACTTCGACGGATGGCGGTTCGTCACGATAGAGCGTAGGAAACAACTTTTGCAGACGCAGCACTTTCGGCGCGTCATTGAACACGATGTAAGGGTTGTTTGGATGCAGGTCGTAGTAATGCTGGTGCCAGGCTTCGGCCGGATAGAACGCCTTCAGTGGTACCACCTGGGTCACGATCGGCGCCGCGAAGGCTTTCGCCTGAGTCAGCTGGGCGATGTAGTCGTTGGCGATCTTTTTCTGCTCGACGTTCGCGTAGAAGATCACCGAGCGATATTGCGTGCCGCGGTCCGGGCCCTGCCGGTTCAGTTCGGTGGGATTCGACGCCACCGAAAAGAACACCTGCAGCAAGATGCCATAGCTGACCTGCGAGGGGTCGAACTCGATCTGTACCGATTCGGCGTGGCCGGTGGCACCCGTGCCGACCGCCCCGTAGTGCGCGGTGGTGGTGCTGCCACCGGAGTAGCCGGCGGTGACCTTGCGCACGCCCTTGACGCGTTCGAACACCGCCGCGACACCCCAGAAGCAGCCGCCGGCGAGCACCGCCACCTGATCGTGTCCCGCTGCGGCGGGACTTGCGTCGACGATCGGGGCAGGCAAGCGCCCGATGTCATCAGTCGCGGCGACCGGCTGACACGCGACGAGGCCGGCGAGCAGCACGGTGCCGACCAGGGTGGGAATCCGGAAAACGGCATGGCGGATCATGCTGAACCTCGCTGATCTGGTGAATGTACCGCCTGGTACATGCATGAGTAGTTACGTGGAACGGGCGCGAATGGATGCGCAGCTACCGGAAAGCGTCCATCAACTCATTCGCTGCCGGAACTCCTGCGGTTACCTGCGGCCGGTTTGGCGTACGGCTACCATGGGCCGCCCAACCCACGGAGCGCCGAATGCCTGGCGAGATCGACCTGGATGCCTACCTGCGCCGCATCGGCTGGCAAGGTGCGGTGGCGTCTGATCTGGCAACCCTGCGCGGGCTGGCCATCGCGCATGTCGCGGCCATCCCGTTCGCCAACCTCAACCCGCTGCTGGGCCTCCCGGTGGGCCTGGACCTGGCTGCGCTGCAGCACAAACTGGTGCATGAGGGGCGCGGCGGTTACTGCTTCGAGCAGAACCTGCTGTTCGAGGCGGCGTTGCGGGCGATCGGCTTCGAGGTGACTGGGCTGATCGCCCGTGTCCTGTGGGGACATCCGGAGGATGCACAGACCCCGCAGAGCCACATGTTGCTGCGCGTCGAACTGGCGGGTGAAAGCTGGCTGGCCGATGTTGGTTTCGGCGGCCATGTGCTCACCGGTGCGCTGCGGCTTGAGCCGGGTATCGAACAGGCCACCGCCCATGAGCCGTTCCGGCTGCTCAGGCATGACGCCGAGTGGCGGATGCAGTCGCTGGCCCAAGACCAATGGCGGACGCTATACCGCTTCGAGCTGCGACCCACGTCATGGATCGACTACGTGGTGGCCAACCACTACGTGTCGACCCATCCCGCATCACGGTTCGTGAGCAATCTGATCCTGGGGCGCACGCCACCCGACCGCCGGCTCAGCCTGCTCAACCACGAATTCACGGTGCGTCGGATGGGGCACGAGCCTGAACACCACAGGTTGCGTGATGTGGCGGAGCTGCGTGATGTGGTCAAACACGAGTTCCTGCTGCACATTCCTGCCGGCGCTGACGTCGACCGGCGGCTGGAAGGCTTGCTTTAACCTGGTTGGCGTCGAGCCTCAGCTGTCAAGAGCCCCACTCCCGTCGCTGTCTCTTGATCAGATATCGATTGAATACTGCGACAACACCGGCGGGCAGTGCCCGCCCTATGTATGGACTCGCCCCTGGTTGGTGATTGCCGTCATGCGCTGCCGCCAGCCGCGCCGGGCCCGGTGCAACGCCTGCATGGCCAACTGGTCCTGCGTCTTGATCGGCACCGGGTGCACGCTGACATCGTGCAACGCACGCAGGATCGAGAGCGCATCGTTGGCGTCGTTCTTGTTGCCGCTG